>Ga0126342_10019335_pt1 | contig 11580 bp, 12 predicted proteins | sample Cyp1metagenome_FD_92528 | JGI IMG/M metagenome (GOLD analysis project Ga0126342, IMG submission 92528) | Coral microbial communities from Lord Howe Island, Old Settlement Bay, Australia - Cyphastrea 1 metagenome | ecosystem: Host-associated > Invertebrates > Cnidaria > Coral ... | reverse complement strand
TCGAAGACGGAGCATGGAGGAGGAGACGTCAAGGACGTAGAGGACGTCAAGGACGTAGCGGACGTCAAGGACATAGAGGACGGGACGTCAAGGACGTAGAGGACGTAGAGGACGTGGAGGACGTAGACGGCGGGACGTGGAAGACGGAGAGTGGAGGAGGAGACGTCAAGGACGTAGAGGACGTTCAGGACGTAGCGGACGTCAAGGACATAGAGGACGGGACGTCAAGGACGTCAAGGCGTCAAGGACATAGAGGACGGGACGTCAAGGACGTCAAGGACGTAGAGGACGTGGAGGACGTCAATGTCCAATGTCCTGGTCGATGTCCTGAAGTGCAAGGCGGGCAATTATGATGGAAAGCCATCCCCTTTGAAACATGTTCGGAGGAAAAAATAGATTAGATTCGGATTGGTGATATGATGGATATCGGTGGTATGTTCATGGAAACCCTTGGAACGGGTTAAGGTTGCATGGGTACTCATAGAGCTGGCTGCATATGTTGTTGCAAATGGGGATAGAGTTTTACTGTTTTGTAGGGTAGCTAGGTTTTGCCAGGTGTTTAGCCGTTTCACTGGGCAAATCCGATTGTTTAAAGGAGAAAATCATCGCTTCTATAGGAAAGATGGGAAAGAACGCAACTTCCAATGGACAACCATACCACCAAATTGTGAAAGTGGGGATGGTTTATGGCATTGCTTAGCCGTTTTAACCCACATAAAGTCATAAATTCACAGCGTTTGGAATGGGAAAGTCCATGGTTTCATAGGAACATCCACACATGGGAAAGCCTGGCTCGCCTGGAGTCAGAGGTCCAGCTTGGCGGACGTCTTCATGGCCAAGGCGGAGGGGCGCTCGCACATTCCCTTTCGAAACAGCAAGTTGTCCGGGGCTCAGGGCAGCCTTGGGGGGCCCCCTTTGCAGGTGATTTTCTGGTGAAAACCCAAAAGACATGGAAAATTATGATTGAAAGATGTTTAAACAAGGACATATGATGGTTTCATATGGCAATATGATGTAATATGATGGTAATATCAACCCTGGATCTTTTTGAAATGCAAGAATGGGGCTGTTGAATTGAGGGTGACACTATTTTAGCAGCATGTTATCACTTTTTAGGGGGTACCCCCTTAATCAAGCAGGGTTTATTGTAATTATTGTTAATCCGGGGTTGGCAGTATGAACCATTGGTTGGTTGGCTGCATCAAGCGCGGTGATTGTGGCCTCGGGGGGAAGAAAAGAAATGCTAAAAATGTGGAACTGGCACGCGTTACTGAGGGAAAATGATGAGATTTGGCTGTCAAAATTCTTCAGTAACGGGCTAGCAGGTGACATACGATTGTGTTCCAACAAGAAGCCTGAAATTTTCACATGAGGCTCAAACATGGTAATGTTCCACTAGGAAAATCGTCTTCCCACGTCATTCATTTGGGGTTCCACTGAGGAATAGGAGAATCAGAATTTCAAGGGATGAGCAAATATCAAAAGGTTTGAAACCAGGAATTCACCTTGCCCTTTTCATCTGGTGGTTTGGAACATGAATTTTATTTTCCATAATATGTGGGATGTCATCCTTCCCATTGACTTTCATATTTTTCAAGATGGTTAAAGCCACCAACCAGTCAGAATCTGGCAGAATCCCATCATCCCAAACTTTGGTCTTCGGGAGCAATCAGGACCCATTTGATGGAGCACGGCTTCTCAGTTTCCGCTGTCGCCGATGTTCCGAAATTTGGAACCCTTTGGGCTCCACGGAGCAAAACTTGAGATGGAGCCACTACCGGGCATTACCGGGCTGCAGATGGAAAATCGAACAAGGATTAGCTGGAAAATCAAACAGCATTTTGAAGCACCTTTTGTATCCATTTAATGGCCTGGGTTGTATCATGTTGTATCCAATTCTCATTGATTGTCCGGCACCTGATGATCCCCAGGTCGGTGTTCTGGCTGGTGGTTTTCCATATATTGGGAATAATAATCCCAACGGACTTTCATACTTTGCAGAGGGGTTGAAACATGTTGAAACCACCAAGTCACCAAGTGCTTGGTGTTGTTCAAGAGACATGCTTGTGAAATGGTTGTTACCCTCCGGCCATCAAACATAGGGAAAATCACCTGCAACTGGAGATGTTTTCATAGGAACGTCATCCGCAAATGGGGAGTTTTTTCAATGCCATGTTTCATTGCCGGATGGTAATTCCCAATGAGCTTTCCAAGGTCAACACCTTGGTACCCAACATCAAAGCTGTTACATGGATGTCACCCCTAAACATCAACCAATCATAAAAATCCATCAAAAATCGATGGAAAATCCATGAACAGTGTTAAAGCCCCAATATGAAATATCCATGAAAATCCATGGTTAATATCTATGGTTATGTCCATATTAGGGTGGGCGTTAATCCCTCCTCAATGTTCAATGGTGATCCGCCCCCTAATTTCCCCATCTTTTCCGAACAAGCCTAGGCCATGCCTCAATGGACAGGGCAAAACTCTGATGGTGGTGAACGTTGGCCCTGAGGTCCATAGCTTCCAGGAAAAAACCATGGTAGGTTGATGTTGGGGCAGGGGCAGATGGTGACTTCATGATGTGTAGTGGAATCGAATAGGATTTAATGAGCTTTCTATGGGATTTCCTCTGGGAGGGTTGAATGGGATGGGGTGATTTATCCTCCAGTAAAGAAACACGGCTATGATAAATATACCATGTATAATCATGTATGGTTGATTTACCTATTAAGATGGGTGATTGTCCATCGCTATGTTAGCTTACCAGATGGTAAAGCAAAAAAATGTTGTCCAGCAAGTTTTTAATAGGTAAAAAATTGGACAGTCCACAGGGGTAGACAATAAACGGTTTCATCTAGCCTGAAAGAGATTCGGTTACCAACTGGGATCATGTTTTGTAAACTCAAAACTCTCATCCTGTTGCTTGCCAACCATGTGTAGTTTTGGCTGTTGGTAAATAGAGCGGGTATTATATATTGGGTTGTGAATCTCGGGGTAAACCTCAGCCAATGATTCATCAGAATTTGCTCCCACAAAAGAAACACTTTTTAAGGTGATTTACGTGGTGTGGATGGACAAAATCCTGCACCAGTTGGTAACGATTGGTATTCAACACTGTAAATAGTTAGGTTATAAAATAGGATTTCTTCCATCATCCATCTACCAACTTGAGCAGGATTTTGCAACCATCCATAGCATGTATACAAAATTCATAGTTCTAATATGTTGGAATAACTTGGTTTTCAAACCCCATCAACTATAGTTCTAAGTATCATAAGCCATACTGTAGTTATTGGAGTGATGTTCACCAACTTAGCTACCTTGTAGTCACTTGCAGCAACTTGATCCGCCCTTTCTTGTGCATGAGGCCGAGCACGCCCATGAGAGCCTGTGCTCACTGCGCTTCGCATCGCAGGTCAGCCTCGAGGGGGTGGTGCTTTCAATTTTTTGCTGAGGAAAGCAATGAAAACCACCGGTATTTTGATACATCAAAAGAATTGTGTTTGACCCTGAAAATCGTCAGTTTTGAGTGTAAAGAATTCGTTCGGCAGGGTCCTGTGTTGAACCCACTAAGCAGCTGTCGTGTTAAAATAACACCATCACAACGGCCGCCTTCCGGCCAACAAAAGGTGTCGGGGCACTTGGACGTAAATCGTGGGTAAAGAATTTGAGGAGCTCCATTTTTCTGCCAGGAAATAATGAAATAATCCCTGCCCGGTTTATTCGTTCATATGAAACTAATCTACTGTAATGTGTTTTTTTTCTGTTTTTTAACACACACATACATATAACACACACGCGTACCCGAGAAACCATGGATGTAGGGATCACGGATGACAACCTTGGCTACTCTTTCGTTCTCGACAGGCCCTCACGTGGCTGTGGAATTGCTCGTCATTTCTATCCATTTCTACCCATGTTTTTCCATACTTATCCATGTTTTATCCATGTCAATCCATCTATCCTACCTGCTTTTCACATCAAAGTATCCAAGAAAATCGAACCAGCACATTTGGAAGATCTGTGTAGCTCCCCATTTTCCACCGGATTTTGGTAAATCCTGGGATGCCAGGTCAGCCAGTGCAACACCGGTGGCAAACCCAAGCGCTGCGTGCGGCCCGCTCGCGCGAACGCTGCCAGTGGCGCTGGAAGGTGGGATCCAACGGAGGGAATGGCGACCGCTGACTTCATCGAAGACGCAGGAAGGGGCCCTAGTTATAGCTATTGTAAGCTGGTTTATAAGCCAACGCAACTATAGTAATTATATCCCCTATAAAGCCTAATTAATCAAGTTAGACAATTTAGCTAACTATGGGGATCTTCTTATGGAAAGTGACAACATCAAGTGATTCTATGGATTAATGGGATATGAATGGTATAATAATGGGATGTTAATAGGAAATAATGGAATGTTGATGGGTACTAATGAATATATCACCTTCTGGTAAACTAACAGTTTGCGAACTGGAACATCACCATAAAAATAATGGTTAAATCAACGAACTAAATGGCCATGCTCAATAGCTATGTTAAATTACCAGAGGGCAACTATACTTAACTCACCCAGGTTGATGGAAGCAGTTGCTATTAGTTGGTTCACATGGTATTGAACCAGCAAAATTTGTGCATTTCATCAATTTTGACCAGCAAAAATGAAGAATTCTTCAGAAGTCCACTAATAAATGAGCCGCTGGAATAAACGGGATGAGCAATACTAGAGGACTTACCTGTCGTGCACAAGTCCGCTTCGAAATTCCGCCGATCGTCCGATCGTGCAGAATCGCCAAGACAAGCAAGGACTACACTCCCTACAAAGGTTGTGGCTTCGTTTAATTTGTGTTTTTGCAATGGTGTTAATGGCTTGATGATGGTTAAATGATTGTTCATTATATAATGTTACATATAGATGGTTTAAGTTGTGTTTTTGCCTTACAAAGGGTTAATGATGATTAATGCATCAGTTTTTCCGTGGCCATTTGAAGCGAAGTGTTGCCTTCAAGGACGATGTGACAGCCGGGCAAGCCGCGATTCCTTGGATAGTGGATAGCGACCCCTCCATTTGCAGTTTGTTTTCCTATTGAATTCTGGTCAGATTTTTTTAAAAAAAAAGTCATGCTTTGCACATCTTAGTACCAACTGTCGAGTTTTGAACGCTTCATTTTTTTCTTATAGCCACATATGGGGATCCTTACAACAGGGGGAACTCCAAAATCATGTTTTCCTCTATATATTTATATCATGATTTATATATATATATGGAGTAGTTTTACTTTCCTGCATGTGGTTCTTATAGTTCTTCCCATAAGTCATTCTTAAAGGGAAAGCAGTGGTGACAAGGGGTTCCCCATGTCAAGAAAGATGATGGTCGCGCCAGGCAGGCTGGTGCGGAAAAAACCGCCCGAAGAAAGTGATATGGCGACTACGCGACTCGCTATGTTTTATGGCTAAAGGATGGACCGATTTTCTCCGAACAAACATAGGGTGTTATCATGATTTATCAGATATTGGTATCATATCACTTGGCCACAGGGTACAGGCATATACCCCAACAACGGGGGTAGATGGGTTTGGTCACCATGTGATAGGAGAGTCTTGAATTACACATTTCGCATACGATGGCCTTGACATCTTTTGACCACGTCACAGATTCTTTTCTGCAGTGAATTCAACCAGGTGACTTTGGCTGGATTGTATTTCAAGGACGGCCAGCCAGTTGTGCAGCATCTAATTCAGAAGGAGCCTGGTTGCATGTCTGGGTGCCCATCATTTCTCAAAGCAAATCTGGCATCATCTACGGTGGGCGCCTGGAAATTCGATGCGCACGTGGCGATGTGGCAGAAAGAGAACCCCTGGAAGTGGAGATGGGTCGAACTTGGGCTAGAAATTCTGCCAAGATTCCACCGTGGATTGGACAATAACGTTGTGACCAAGAGTAAGGTTTACTTGGCGGGTATAGGCCCATAGAATTGCCATGTTTATATAACCACACCAAGGAAGTTTAGCATGGAATTATGCATCTCTTTGGCTTTGGAAAGATGTGCAAATCCGCACGCAAATGGTGGCAGACCCCTGTTTCTCAGGTAACTCCTCTCAGGATCTCTCAGGTAGGAAGACCCAGCCTCTCTCCCGTGGTGAATCGGGCTCAAAGACGTGGTGCGTGGCAAATTTTGACACCCCGGACTGCTGCCATGTTCGGCCGAAACCTGGGCGATGATTTTTTGTGGGGGGAACCCTCCAAAAATCACCTGGATTGTCATGGATTATCATCAGTATCCCAGATGAAAAGTGCCATGACTTGGGGCACACCCATGTCCACCCCAATTTTTTTCAGACAAAAATCTAATTTTCCCGTGAGACTTTCCATGCATTGGAGTTTGAAGCCACCCAGTGAGCAGTCTTGTGGGCCATATCACCAACCCCCCCCCCGCTGGGCGGAAACGTCATGTTCAATCCTAGCTGGGGATGAGCTAAAAAATCCTTCAGGGGGTTGAAGAGGTTGAAACAAAGCTTGAAATCACCGAGGTCGGTTTCGGCTGAAATCTTGGGACCAAACAACGGCTTCAGATAGTGGGATATTGTGCAAAACCCTCTTTGCGGAATCATCCCACACAATTCATAATTGACCCGTTTCGATCTGGCAGAATCAACATCATTCAGCCAGATTCTGTGCGGATTTCACCGAGAGAGAGGATCGTCGATGTTTTTTTATCAACCCAAAATGCGCATAATCATACCACATTATAACTATCTAACCATCAGATGTTGGGATATCACTGGCTAAGATAAAGAGAATTGGCCATAACCAACCATACATGAAGAAGTGGGGACAGGTATTCAGCAAAACTTCAGGGCTGCCATTCCTGGGTAAACAAGCGGCAGAAATAGGTATTCCGACCACCTCCAAAACAAAGCATTTACAGTTTTTCTATCGATAGAGCACCCGTAACATATGGATACATTCAGCCAAAAGAAGCACCATCAAATTGCGGCTGGCTGTAGCAACCCAGTTGCTGGATCGAAACGTGTCAACCAGGTAACCAGAAACTGAGTCGCTGTTGTTGTTGGTCGCTCATACTATCCAATCAACACAGGGGTATAACTCAATCCTGGGACTTGCACGAGCCGTTACGCAAGGGATTGGAAAGGATTGGAAAGTCATTCAAAAAAGTGCCCCATGATGCCATGGCTAACTGCAGTGATGAAATCTGACCATTCCCCTGGAGAGCTAAGGAAAAGCCAAGAATGAGAATGAACCCGAGTGGGATCCCACCTTTGAACCCCTCATGAAGGTGATTTTAGGGAAGACACTTGGCTTGGTATGGAGGTTTTGCTGGGTGGGTGAAGGGTTGGTGAACGGTGTATGTTTGAAGCCATCTTGATGGAGGCTGGTTGATATTGGTTTTATAATGATTTTATTTTATAACACCATCATGATAATGTTATATCATGAAATCCATTTAAAAATGATATCATGAAATCCATCTTTCAAAGAATTATATCATTAAAACCATTTTTGAAAAATAATATCATGAAAACCAATGGTGTTTTGATGGAGGATGATTTCATGACCATACTTTTTCAAAAGCGGGCAGCCTGCGGGCGGTGACCCATACTGACCCCCAAATGGATCACTGTAGGGCCTCGGCTTTTTGGCTGCCATATGCACGTGCGGCCCAATATTACATGAACATGCTTAAAAAGAAAGGGCTTGTTTGATAGTCTTAGTAGAACAACGTGCTTCAACATGGGTCATTAAATGTCCCCATTGAACATCACCCAACCATTAGGTATATGGTCTACTAGATGGCTACTTTTTTAGGTGATGTCCAATATACCCAAAATGGGACATTTACCAATCCCTGTTTAACGTAGCTATGGAAAATCACCATTTTTAATGGGAAAATCCACTATAAATAGCCATTTTCCATTGCTATGTTAGTTCACCAGAGGGTAGTAGAACAACGTGCTTCAAAGATGATTTTTTAAAAACCTTATCACCAGGCCAGATTTTGAAGGGTTGAACCTTGGTGAATGCTTGTTTCGCTGCATCGAACTTGCCATGAAGGAACATATGTCGCAAAGGTCGTGAATCCCAGCTTACCTCCCAAAAAAGCAACAATTTCACATGGAAACTTAAAATGGGGTCCCAAAGATCTGGGAAAAAACTGACCCCTATTTGGTTCTATCATATTCAAATCAGGGGCCTAGCCATGACTTGCATATTCTAACTCCTTCTCTCCCATGCGCCAGTGCTGCTAAGGAAAGGCCTCAAGACCAAGAGTGCCAGCGAAGTCCCTCGAAGAAGAGCGAACGCCAGGGGAGGTCAAGCCATCTAAAGATTGGAATAAATAGAATTTATTTATTTAAGTAATTAATTAACAAAGATGATATCGAACATGTATCTATCTAACCAAGTATTTGACCATTCAAGAATTTGACAAACTAACTATTTAACGAACAAGAACGGCATTCAAAACGAGCAAATAGATTAAATAGATACAACGATACAGCGCATGACATTAGAGAAATCATCTATTTTCGACCAATGACTCAACATCATGAAAGCATACAACGACTCGAGTCCGTTTCCAGTTTGGAAACGCGAAGACTTGCTTCGTAATCTTCGTAGCGAGACGGGGGGGACCACGGATTGACTGGCCAATCTTTAAGGATGGGACCATCCAATGATTGGGGCAACCAATTTTGACCAATATCCATATGTATAAGATACACTAATATGATCTAATATGTGCAATGTTTGTAGATCTGTCTGTTTGATGAGATTTGTAGATGCATACCTACAGTTCACACCTATCTCACTAACTGTGGAAACCAAGATGATGTTGGTCTCACTTCCTAGCCGAGGTTGGCAAGAAGAAGGTGGATTATTTCCGTGGCAAGGACTGCTGGGTTTGGGCGAAAAAGACAAGATGTCCACCAAGCCCTCTAAAGTAAGACACATAGGGATCTAAGTTGGAAAACACATCAAAACACCAATCAAATGGAAGGTTGATATGCTGATTTTGGGATGTTTCCCACGTGATCCATGTGTTTGCCAAGTAAAAACAAGAGCATGTAGCCAAAAGGACATGGGGCATGCGGATGTATGAAGCCGCCAACCAATGCGAAGTTGGAAAGGTACAGCAATGCAACATCCACCATTGGCATATCAACCTCCACAAATTTGTAGCTGTTCCTGACATCAGCGAGTTTCTGCTGCTAGTTTGCTGAAAATAAAGTCCGTTGTTGAGGGAGGGACACCTGAGGCTGACCCGGAGGTTTCATAAAATAGGGGTACCCCATGGTACCCCCAAATCATCCATTTTAGTAGGATTGTCCATTATAAACCATCCAGCTATTGGGGTACCCCATTGATGGAAACCGCCATATGTTCTATATTGATCTATGTTGTTCTATGATTCAGTGTTTCTCCAGCTCCATTCCCATCACCAGTGCCTCTCCAGGACTTCAAAAAGTTCCTCCTGGAGAACGACACCATCTTAACAAAGACGCTGGCTGCAAAGATTGGACCGCTTGTTGGTTGACGTGTTCCCCAAAAAATTGTTGGGTGATATTTTCCTCAAGAACGGAGGTTGAAGCAGCCCAAATGGGGATTTACCGTGATTTAATGAGGAAAATTACAGGATTTCACCAGTGAAGAATTGTGTTTGGTTGATTCAAAAAGCCACTGCTTTGCAAATGTGGGAGGGGTACCATTCATCATTGGCAGCATCACAATTCTGAGGACCCAATAATTGAAATCTGGGTATACGACCAGCCAGCAGTTGTGGTAACCAGCCAGACAACAAGGCTGCCAGAAGGGGTTACTTACCCGACAACTTTTGCCCATTTCACCCACAGTGATAAGGAAATCGTAGCAACTTGTCAAACATACATATATCTAAGCATCTATCTATACATATATATATATGTATATTATTATATTATATATATATATATGTATATTATATATATATGTATATTATATATATATATGTGTGTATATTATATATATATGTATATTATATATATATGTATATTATATATATATATATGTGTGTATATTATATATATGTGTATATTATATATATATGTATATTATATATATGGCCCTGTGAACCATCAAAATTGCGGCGAATTATGGTGACTCAAAAGGCCGAAAGTTGAGAGGCAATAGGATGAGATGCATATTTCACGAGTACAGCATAGGAATATACATTAATAATCATAAATATCACGATAATTCACCATAATACGGGAGCATCATATCTATGGTTGTCATTACCCTTCGGCAATCAAAGATGGCAATAGGAACCCCATGGAACTCCATGTCTAGGAGATCTTCCAGCACGCCACGTTTGATGACACCGGAGGGTATTGAACTACCCATCAACAATAGACATATCATGACATATCTACCAGAAACCATACTTCACCATATACATCATGTAAATGTCGTGTGGTAATCATAGTGTCATATTCAATGGATTGGGAAAACCTACAGGAAACCATAGATTATCCCATTAAATATCGGTTTTCCTGTAAATGTTCCCTTAAAGCAATCCATTGTCACTTGGGAACCACCTGGACTCGACTGTCACGTCCAGGAAATGCTCCAAAGCTTTGGAGGAGACCTTAGACCCTCGGCGACTGGATGTGTTGATGTTCACTTAATGATTATTCACCACATTAACCTCTGGTAAACTAACATAACTAGGGAAAATCATCACTTTCAGTAGGTAAATCATGGTAAATCATTGTCATAAACCACCCATGACTGGGAATGGTTTATATATAGCACCTGTAAAAATGGTGATTTCGGGGTGGTTTATTATTGTTTTATCATGTTTTCCACAATTTTAATTTTGTTAATGGTTAATTACCAACAATGATTGCTTATTAACAATGGTTATTAACAATGTTAAATTCCCAACTTAATGAACATGGGGTAAGATGGGCCTATAGATGTCTACAATTTTAATCATTCATGCTGACCCGGTTCTTTAACATAGCTATAGATGATGAGTTACCTTTTTTAAGGTGGTTTTCCATCGCAAACCGTTAGAAAACTAGGGTGTTGATAAAGCATTTAAGCTGATTAGTTGGCTACTACGGATATGTTATATGATATTATGTTTATATGTATGCATATATGTGATCTTGTGCAGAACATATGAGTCTATTTTCTCCGGGTCAAGTAGCTGATTGTACTAACTTGTGTGCTGCTTTGATGGGGATATATTCGCCTCCCCAAAACAGTTATTCCCCACCTGCCAGGTGAGGGTTGTTAGATTTTATCAGAGCTGTTCTTCCGCCTCCTCCTCCTCCTCCTCCGCCTCCTCCTCTTCCTCCTCCAGTTTCTCCTCGACCATGTTTGCATCAACTTCCACGTCCACTTCCGCCTTGCCAACGCTTCGCCAATCTCTTCGCCAACTTCTGTGGCACTGGGCGCGGCTGGACCTCAACTGCCGGCTTCCGATCTGAGTGGGCACGGCTGGACCTCAACCGCCAGGTTCTGATCGCAGTGGGCACCGCTGGACCTCAACCTGGGACCTTCAGAGCTCTTCGCCAACT
>Ga0126342_10019334_pt1 | contig 11580 bp, 18 predicted proteins | sample Cyp1metagenome_FD_92528 | JGI IMG/M metagenome (GOLD analysis project Ga0126342, IMG submission 92528) | Coral microbial communities from Lord Howe Island, Old Settlement Bay, Australia - Cyphastrea 1 metagenome | ecosystem: Host-associated > Invertebrates > Cnidaria > Coral ... | reverse complement strand
TCCCCCCTTTTTTTTTTTTTTTTTTTTCTTTTTTGTCTTTTTTTTTTTTTTTTTTTTTTGTTTCTTTTTTTTTTTTTTTTTTTTTTTTTCTGGCTTATCTGGCCTATCTAGCTTGTCTCCCTGATCTATCATGCCAAACTTTTCTATATTGTATATCTTGTATCTGTTGTATATCCTATTTTTCCTTTATAGTTCCTGTATCTTTTGTTTCTTTTGTATCTTATCTATATTTATCTATCTTGTCTATCTTCCCTATCTTATCTAGCATAATTAATTATCTTATCTATCTTATCTAGCTTTTCTAATCTATCTGATCTTTCTATCTATCTACCTATCTAGCTATATTTTCTATCTTTTGTATCTTTCTTTTCTTATCTATCTTATCTATCCTATCTAGCCTATCTAGCTTGTTTATCTGATCTACCATGCCTCCATGTTCTGTATGTTGCACCGTGTATTTTTTATCCTAGATTTCTTATCTATCCAATGTTTCCTATCTACCCTTTTCTCTCTTTATCTATCTTACCTATATTATCTGTGCTTTCTATCGTGTCTATCTTATCTTTCATATCTTTCTTATCTATCTTTTGTGTTTGCTTTTCTTTCTTTTGTATCGTATCTTTCTTTTGCTTCCTATCTATGTTATTTCTCTTTCTCTCCTGATTTATCTTATCATTTATCTATGTGTTCTACCGTATCTTTAGTATCGTTTGTATCTATCATGTTTCTTTCATTTCTTCTCTAACTTTTGTTTCTTCATCTTGTATCTATCTTATATACATTGTAACTATCTTGTACATCTTGTCTAACTTACCTATTTGATCTTCCCTATATTTCTTATCTACCTTATCTAGCTTTTCTTGCTTATATTTCTGGCTTATCTACCGTATTTGTCGTATTTGTCGTTTCTATTTGCTGTACCTTTGTCTATCTTATCTTTCTGAATAATCTTATCTATCTTATCTACGGTGTCTGTCTTCTCTATCTTTTGTAGCGTATCTATCTTATCTAGCCTACCTTTCTATCTATTCACCTATCTAGCTTTCTTTTCTATCGTTTCTATCTTATTTTGTTCTATCGTATCTGTCCTATCTGGCTTGTCTATCTGATCTACCATGTCTATCTTTTCTTTAGTTTATAACGTCTACAGTATTTGTTGTATATCCTATTTTGCCTTTCTATATTTTGTATCTTATGTATCTTATCTATCTTTATCTATCTTATCTACCTTGTCTATCTTGTCTATCTTCCCCTTCTTATCTATCTAGCTTATCTAGCTTATCTTTCTATCTTTCAACCTATCTAGATTCTTCTCTCTCGTGTCTATCCTTATCTGTCCTTTATATCCTGTAGACCTTGTAAATCTTATCTTTCTTATATGTTTTATATATCTTATCTATCTCTTATCTATCTTTATCTATTGTTTCTGTCTTATCTATGTTTTCTATCGTATTTGTAGTATCTACCGTATCTATCTTATGTGTTTTAGTTCTGTTGTATCTGTATCTTTCTTATTTATCTTATCTGTCTTATCTTTCTTAGCTATCTTATATACCTTGTCTATCTTACCTATTTGATCTTTCTTATCATATCTATCTTATCTATATTTTCTATCTTATCTATCTTATCTAGCTTGCTTATCTTATCTATCTTTATCTTTCTTCCATATAATATCTTTTCTACCTGATCAATCATATCTATCTTTTCTCTCCTATCTATCTTGTCTACCGTATCTATCTTATCTATCCGATCCATCTCATCCATCCATCCATCTATCCATCACGTTTTGCTTTGAAAACCCTGACGTTTTCCTCACTTTTGGCAAGGTGCAGAATCCATAGCGCCTGCCGCGAAAAAGGACAGTTGAACGTCAAAATGCGATCCGAGACCGTCAGTTTTTAACACTTTTGACTTCGACATGTGTTTCGCGCCACAGCGGTGTTCACTCTTGCAACATTTCAACTTCCAAAGGTGGGTTCGAAGCTGTAGTGCTTTGAACATTTTGACTTGGACATGTGTTTCGCGCCACATCGGTGTGCACTTTTCCCACATCTCAACTGAGTCATGTAAATATGTGTTTTTTTTCAATACCTTTATGATCCAACCTAAAAATGGAGCTTCCTCTACCCTTCCCACATGTAGCTACCGATATTTTTTTGATCCCTAATTTGAAAATGTGTGATCTCTTAGATGGTTTTTTGATTCATAACAGTGTTCTTTTGATTCGTCTCCCTTGTTCAATGGGCAAATTCGTTTGCGGGCCATTAGATCTTATAGCGCACGGCCACTTTATTATGCTCATGGCTGGGAAAGGTCAGAAACGTATGGAGAATCATATTCTGTTGCCTTTGATTCCCACGGTTTGGCCGTTTCAAACTCGGCCGAAAGGGCCGAACTTCTGATCACCAGCCATTTGGACGTGTGTTTTATGAGGTCGCTTAAGGTGATGTGCCGTGTCAACTTGGACTAACTTGGATTTGTCACTGGGGATAGGCCCGCAGATTATGGCCATCAGACAAAGGGGAAATGAGGTTTCAAACCATTTGATCTTGGGGTATATTATTTTCAGGCAAACCAACTTGCTGCACAATGATGCGACCTGAAGAGTAGATATAAGTTATAGCGCCAGAGCTCTACCCATGGTCTTGCCAGTTTGCTGATTGCATGTTCTTGGCCCATCAGCGCGCAGTTCCACCCCTACTACCAAATTTTCCCCTCATCAACAGTTTAATACGAATCTGTCTGAATATAGGGTACCCCTAAATCCAGTGGTTTAGCATCATTTTCCCACTAACATAACTATTTGGGAGTTAATCCCCCATTTTTCAAGTCCACACCCATCATTTTTCCATCGTTGCTTCGTCACAGGGGCATCCGGTGTTTTTTTGATCAAGGGACGGCGAAGTACCGATGTTGGCGAGCCAAATCCAACCGGAAACATTGGTTCCCAATTTTTTGAGCCCCAAAACTGGTTGAGTTCATACTGGAAAGAAAAACATTCATAGTCTGCTAGCACCACATTTTCGAGACACGTTTCTTCTCGTCGATGTTGTCCTTTTGGGATTGGAATCAAACATTCAAACATAGATATCTCACCTTACGGGTATGGTTTGAACCAATAAAAAGGCACAATGATAGCTGTTGAATGTGTCCGATGATTTTTGATAAGCGAAGTAGACATGATCAGTCGCGGGGATCACATCACCAGGGCTGATCTCAGCGCCGAACTCTTGGAATTCATCCGCTCTTCCCTTGCCGGCCAAAACCGAACAAGGTGTTTTTATTCGAACACAACCTCACAAAGAGGAAGTTGGGGGAGTCAGCCGGCAGAAAGCCGGAGCCGACACCCATGTTGTCCTTGTTTTTTTGCCCTCTTGCCTCAGTGGAGATATGTGGAAATGATCCTCCATCATTTTTTCACGATGCATTTCTCATTTTCAGAAAGGTCTCCACAACGATGTTGGGGCGGATTTCCTTTGCGAACATTGATTGCTGGCCTGGCCTTGGAAAGGTGAAATACATTGGATCTTCATTTTGTGGAGGTATTCAAGACTGTGGAGAAGGACATGTTTCTTGTTTTTACCTTTATACCTTTTGTCCTATCTCTATGCCTTTTCTGGTAGCCCATTTGGGGTGATAACCTCTCACATAGCTTGCTATCTCTGCGAGGCTCAGACATCCGATTTTCATTTATGGGCCTTCATTCTGGGTAAGTCCCCAAAGTCGTGACATGTCATTTCCAACTGGCTGAGAGATCACCCAAAGTACACCATTCAAACTCGCCGTGGGGTGAACAAAGTTCTTGCTGACCACCGCGAGCACTGCGTCATGGATGCTGTGGTACGCAGCACTGGCACGCGCCTTGATAGACTCTCGGTGGCAGCGTTTGGTGCCCAGCTGCTGGTGACTAAATCCTTTCTCCATCCGTTAGTAGCGGTGGCCCCGTTGACGATAGTGGGACTATGCTTGCATGGGCCATAGGTATTTAGACTTTTGGCAAGGCTAGGCGCATAATGGTGAAGCTTTTGGCACAAAATCGAACTGTCTTGGACATGCTGGGTAAATTCATTTACGTGTGCAGTGACCCTTGTTTCATCTTCGAAGTCTGGCTTAGAGGTGGTGTGGGAGGGGTCACATTAAAGATGTGACATCTCTTGCAGGTCAAAAAGACCATAGGGGGGACGGTTGCGTAGGTTCGTGTAGGAGCCATGGATTTCTCAAATGTTCTTGAGTTTGCGCCTTTGGCTGGACAAACAAACGCTGAAGAAACTGAAACAAGAAGCGTTGGTGGAGACCGTAGTGAACAGTATGAGCCTAGCATTGCAAGTGAGCCTGAGTTGTTTTGCCATGAACACTATGAATCAGACATGGAACGGCGTGATCATGTTGAACGTGGCTGGGACAGCGACTATGGGTTTGAACATGTTGGAGATGCCCCTTTCGAGGAGCATACAAAGGTTGACAGCTTTGGAACCTCCACTGTGGAAAGTCTTACAGTACCTGTCCTCAGTGGCGCTGCCTGGAACCCAATGCTTTCATATGCTTTTGCAACACATTTGAGTCATAGTAGTTCTTTGCTTTTGCCTTGGGAAACGGGTACAATGAGATGAAATGATTTCATGCCAGATGTTTTGGTTGCCCCCACAGACCTTGCAGATCTGGACAAAATTAGAACAACCACCGTGGGGCCTTCGTCTTCAAGCGTCCTGAGCCTTACAGACGGAGTGCAGCCAGCATACATGAGTGCAGTCAAGTGCTTGAAAGATTTGGATTACATTGATGAGAAACGTGCGCAGATGACATTGGCTACTTCACACTGGCTAGAGCTTCTTTCTTTGGACTGGAAGGCTTCACAGGTTGGAGAACAGGTTGCAATGGACCTGCAAGCAGATCCAAGTGGCGACACGGCTGAACAGACCTTGCGTGCAGTCTTTGGAACTAAGTCTGCAACAACTGTGTTGAAAAGGGCTGCAAGTTTCAAGCAGTACATCGTTTGGTTTCACAAGACTTGTCTGAGCACAGACACATACCTATGTCCCCTGCCATTGATGGAGGAGGACGTGTGGAGATACTTTCAACACCTTCGGACAGTGACTAGGGCCAACAAACGTGGTTACACAGTGAGCTCAACTTTTCTGGAAACTGTGAGGTTCTGCAAGTTTGTGCTTGGCCTAAGGAGCGATGACATTTTGTCGTCCAAACGTTTGCTTGGTTTTTCTGCAGTTGAAAAAAGGGAGAAAGGGCCCTTGATCCAGGCCCCACCATTGGAGGTGGAGCATCTCAAGCGCCTTACGACATTTTGAGTTGTGTAGAGGATGTGATTGCCCGCATAGGAGCTGGGGCTTTTCTTTGCACCATTTATGCAAGAGCAAGGTGGAGTGACATGAGGTACATCCACCACATTATATAAGTACGATGGATTCAAGCGCAATGCAACAATGGACTTGTACACTGCAGAACGCAAGACAAGCATGGCTGGGCCTCGAAGGGAACAATTCCTTCCATTGGTCATACCGTCGGAAGGCATAGTGCATGGAGACTGGTTAGGCACTTTCATCAAGCTTTTCCATGAGCAGGGGACTTGTTGGGAACAAGTTCCTGCTGGGCCTTTATTACCGGCTCCAAAGGTCAATGGTGGCTGGTGCATGAGGCCGCTGAGCACTGGGGAAGCTGCGAACTGGCTTAGAAAGCTTCTCCAAGGTTGCAGAGGAGTTGACAGCATCCGGGCACATTCAATGAAGGTCACATTAGGCGTTTGGGCTGCTCGGGCTGGATTCAACAAGGAGCACTGGGCGACACTTAGCCATCATGCAACAGCTTTGAATGGTTCTGACGTTGTTTACTCAAGGGAGTTGCAAACAGGTGCTATCAGGAAATTGCAGATGCTTTTGAAAAAAATCGTGTCGGTCTCGACCCTCAGACAACCGACAAGCCACCTGATGAAATCATCGCACCGTTTGAATCTGGGCATGCTAGCAATGTCAGAACACCAGTTTTTGATGCGAGGGCACCATCAACACCAGTGCCTGTTGCAGCACCTGAGACAGTACTTCAACAGGATGACATGCAGTGCAAGGTTGAACAGGACTTGAACGCACTTTGCCTCGAGGCCTCGAACTCAGCTCAGCCTTTTGAAGAAACAATTCATAATCATGGACTGATTGAGATAGATAGTTCTTCTGGCAGTGAGTCAACAAGTGACAGCAGTGAGGATGAGGACAGCTCCAGCGAGCATTTTGCAAATGCCATGCCAGCACCTGTCTTCTCAGAAGCCGTGCCAGAAGGATTTGCGTTCTATGTGCACAAAAAGAGCAAGATCATGCATAGAGCCAAGTTGCATGCAGTTACAACTGTTTGCAAAATCACTTTAAACGCAAAATACACTGAGACTGAGAGAACGTTTCACTTTAGGTTTCCCAAATGCATGAGATGCTTTACAAAAGACCACAACAGACTAAAGACTGTTGTTGGTGTGGTCAGAGTCATGGATGAGTCAGCTAAGCGACGCAAAGCGTGATGACCTTAGAGACACATGGCAGTGGAATAAAGAGCAGCTGCGATGGAAGTTTGTGAAGTTGTGGTTTGATTCATTGTGTTGCCGGAAAGCCGTGCATGAGATTCATTTTGGTTTTGTGGAAAGCCACATACAACATGTTGAGAAGATTCGTGGAAAGCCACAACACTGTTTTCATCACAAGGTTCTAAAAGTAAGACCAGAGAGATTTCAGTGCAAGTTCCGAAAAGTCGGCAAAGAGTGAAGTTGCAGAATGCTGCTAAGCTTGGAGGCTCAAAGGAGCATAAATCAAGTGCACTGAAAAGCATGATCACAACATACTTCTTTTATATCAACTGCCAGGAGACCCATGCGTCGCAAAGTTTTCACTGAGGTTTCAACATGTTTGAGTGCTTGCTGAGCTTTTGCTACACTTGTTTTGTTGTCACTTTGTTTTCGCTGCGCTTTCATCACGTTTGAGCGCGTGAAATTTTACAACACCTTTCATGTCATGCATTGTGATATTTGACAGAAGGTTTTGATTTTCATTTGGGGGTGAAAGCCCTTACCGTCGTGATCTGAGCCATGAGTTTACTGCTTGAATCTGAAGCACAGTTCAAGTCAAGGGCAAAGGAAGTTGGACTGAGCGATCAAGTCATAGACGATCTTGTACATGCAAATGCAGGTACGTTGTCCAAACTTGCATTTTGTGTTGGCCAGCCTGGTCAGCCCACTGCCTCGCAGGATGTGGATACTTTCTTGCAGGGCGCTTTGGGGAGGCCCCCAGTGATAGCAGAGAACAACGCAGTGAGGCGCTTAGCCTTCGAAGACCAAACGTTGCTGGTTGCAAGCCTTCGTCAGATAGTTGACCAGAAAGAAGAAGGGGCTCCCAAACGTATTGGGACTGCTGAACGTGAGACAAGAATGGCAGCAATCAGGGTAGACTTGGCAGGTATCATGATATCAGATGAAAACGAACCTTCCCATGCTCTACTTGAAAAGGCGTGTCAGATATTTGAGACCAACACGCTGCGATACCTTGAACCTGCAGTTTGCACTTCTCGTTCACAAGAGGTTCAGGGTGGAACGCAAACAAAGGAGCTTGCATTTGAAGGTGGGTCGTTGATTGTGAAGGACAAGGACGACAAGCTCGTTGCACCAACCTCAAGCGAGTTGCAATTCTTGAATGCCATGACCAGGAGAGGTGTTTCAATGAAGTTTGCTCGCCTCATGACCTTTGAGCAGCACACCATGTGGACCAGTTTCTTGCTTCAAGCTTTGCAGAGGGAACCTCCACCTGGTTACAGTAAACCCGGCTTGCACCAGCTGATGCTGAGCGACAAGGCGGCATTCACCAAGCTTGCCTCTACGATGTCAAGTGTGCGCCAAAAGGACGATGGCAGTTCTCAGTTAGGGGAGCGGCTTCTGGAGTTGCGAAGTGATCCACTCATTACTTTGCACCTGGCACCTTTGGCCAGACTTGCGACTGCACAGCCTTCAAATCAGCGTGCAGCTCCTTGTGCACCACGTCCACAAGGTTTCCCATCTCAGGGTGGGAAAGGAAAAGGGAAAGGAGGCAAAAAGGGCAAGAGGCCTCCTTTGCCCAAAGCCTTGCACAACAAGTGGCATCGTACGGGAAATGGAGACCCACTTTGCTTTGCTTACAACATTGGTGGGTGCGATGGGGCAAAAGATGGAGAACGTCGTGCAAAAGGATGGCACTTATGTGCAGAGCCAAAGTGTTTGCAACCCCATTCGCTGAACAACCATGCCAAAAAGAGTTCGTGACGGTGTTTAAAAGACTGGGCAGATTGTTTGTTGAATCAGCGCTTCATGATTGAAATTTTCAATGGTACAGCAACGTTGTGCTCAGTCGCAAAGCAGTGTGGTTTGAACAGCTCTCTTGCACTTGATAAGGTGCGCAAAAAGGGAGCACGTGCAACAATATTTGTCTTTGATATCCTTAATCCCAAGGATAAGGAACTTCTGTACCACTGGCTCGAGTCGCCACTCCTGGTTTGGGTGCATCTGGCGCCGCTTTGCGAAACATGTTCAAGGGCAAGACAAATTAGAAATGGAGGACCAAAGGCCCTCAGATCAGATGAGCACCCCATGGGGCTTCCGGGGTTAACAGATGCTGAACAGCACCGAGTCGACCTTGCAAACTCCATGTACTGGCGGAAGCTTGTAAATTTTTTAGCCACTGTTGTACACTTGAAATTTTGGTGACGCTGGAGAACCCCTCAAGGAGTTTGTTCTGGCTGACAACACCTTTTCTGTTGTTGTTGGAGGCGTTTGACATATTTTTCAGCAACAGTCAAATGTGCATGTCGGCAGTCGTCCTAAACGGACGAAACCGGCGGCAAATTTTGAGGCGGTGACGGAGATGAACATTGAATGCGACAACAAGCATCAGCATTTGCCTTGGGGAAAAACTTTTGACGATGAGGGGAAAACAGTCTATGCGACAAGCCTGGAAGCACAATACCCTAGGAAGTTTTGTTTGTCATTAGTCATTGGTGCAGTGCGTATAGTACGCCAACTGCAACGGCAAAACGTCCAAGTTCCGCATGATTCTTTGTTTGCTGCAAAGGATGAGAAGATGTTGGAAATGCAAACTGCAAGAATAACTGCACAGGGACAAAGCAAAAAGAGCAAGTTGCCGCCTTCAATCCCTGACTCCTTTGCAATAGGTGTTTTCTATGTGCCGCAGCCATCTGATGTACCATGTTCATTGCAAAGCAAGCTTTCCTCTGAGTTGAAAGCCTACACTGTCACTGGAGAAGTTGCCACAGTATTCTCGCTTTTTGCGTAGGACTTCCACTACGTCTTCATTTTCTGTACAAGGGGGCGTGCAAACTGGTGAAGAATGTTTTGAAGTGGCTTTTGGATTGCCTTGGTCACATGAGACCTTCATGGCCAAGGCTGCTGAGAGAGGACACCCTGCAAACTTTTGCATATTGGTGCCAAGTGATTTACAAGCAGTCGTTGATTTTCATGTGACACACAGTTTTGCGGAAGTGTCAAAGACCAGGTTGGATTGGTGCAAACGATGGTTGCAACGTGCTGCAGAACTGGACCGGGAGGAAAAACAGGAGGCCAAAACCAGGCATCCATCAACCTTGAAAAAGCGCTTGAGATTGACACGTGAGATTTTGCAACGCATTGACTATGAAGACATGGATGCGTTGAAGCTTTTCGAGGAAGGATCCCCTTTGGCGGGGGAAATTGATGCAGCGGCCGTTTTTCAAAGATCCTACAAACCGTTAAACCATGTTTGACCACTTTGCCCCAACTGGAAGAGAATGCTGTGAAACGGAATGCCCTAGTTTTGGGCATGACAAAAAGTTCTGGGTCGGGTGAACTTGATGCTGCAGTTTTAAAAGGGACACGAGAGGAAATCGCAAAAGGCTGGGCTGATGGCCCCTGGGACCTGACACAACTTGAACCAGGGTCAACCAGTTCAAGACGGTTCCCACTAGCCCAAGGAGACAAGATAAGGATGATTGACGACTACTCGATATCTGGTGTAAACGACAGCTGCACGATTCACACCAAGCTTGACCGTCACATGATCGACACGTTTGTGGCAGTAGTCAAACTTTACTTTGAAAGCATGCAACAGCAGTCTGGCGATTGCACCCTACCAGCCAAAACATACGACCTCAGGAGCGCGTACCGCCAGATCCCGGTGAAAACTTCTCACCGGAAGCATGCCTACTTCTGCATTTACAACCACGAAGTTGGTGGTGTTGAAATTTACAGGTCGATGACGTTGCCCTTTGGTGCCACCCACAGTGTCTACAGCTTTTTGAGCTTGGCAAAGCTACTTCACTGCATAGCTTGCGGGGACCGAGATTGATTACCACCAGTTTCTATGATGACTTCATCCTGGCCAGCCATCCTGGCCTTCAGGATTCTGCAAAGAGTAGCATGGAGCTTGTTTTTCTTTTTGCTGGATGGGAGTTTGCTGTGGAAGGACGCAAAGCTACAGATTTGCCAGCGTATGTGCAGCGCTGGGAGTTGAGTTCGACTTGAAGGGTTCACTTGACGGGGTATTGGAAATCCAAAACACCCAGAGCAGAGTACATGACCTCACCATGCAGCTCGAAAATGTCATAAGAGACAAGGCGTTGAACAGACATGAGTCGCTGAAGCTGCGTGGACGGCTTGGGTTTGCCGATGGCTTTCTGCATGGCAGGTTAGGATCCTTGGTGTTGAAGAGGCTCATTGACCACGCCTACAGCTTTACAAACATTGTGGACGATGAACTGGCGCAACTGTTGGAGCTCATGCTGGAAAGGCTAAAGAAGGCCGGCCCCAAGAGGGTTGATGCTTCGACTGTGAAGGAATGGAGCGTTTTTGCGGACGCTTCATACAACATGGAGGAAAAGGTGAGTGGCCTTGGAGGAGTCCTGGGAGACTCCAACGGACGTTGTTGTTCCTGGTTTTCGTTGCGCCTGGGGCCAGAAGTTTGTGAAATCCTTGGCGCCAGCTGCAAGGACACCAAAATATATGAGCTTGAGTTGCTTGCAGCGTGCGTTGGACTGAGTTTGTGGGCCGACACCTTCATAGCCTCTTTTCCGGTTCTTTATGGTGACAATGACAGCGTCAGATTTGCAATGATTGGTGGAACAGCAGTGGGCGTTGTTGCAAATGCAATCATGAAAAGAGCAGCACTTGGAAATCGAAGTGAATGTTGGTTCAAATGTTTGGTTCGCAAGAGTGCCCACGGAGGCAAACATAGCTGACATCCCCTCAAGGTTTCTTGCACATCCCCTTTTAGAAGCTTCGTGCGATGCGTCTTCAGCTGCATGGGAATGTTTGGAAAATTTCCTGAAGAAAGTGTAACTGGAGTGCAACAAGTTTCTACAGAAGGGGGGAGCAGTTTCAACACGGTGCACCCCAAGTTAAAAAGAGACGTCAGCCTGCTTGAGTTCACTGTCTTGCACTGCACCAGCAAGTACATGACGGTGAAGCTTTTGGCACAAAATCGAACTGTCTTGGACATGCTGAGTAAAATCATTTACGTGTGCAGTGACTTTTGTTTCATCTTCGAAGTCTGGCTTAGAGGTGGTGTGGGAGGG
>Ga0126342_10019333_pt1 | contig 11581 bp, 13 predicted proteins | sample Cyp1metagenome_FD_92528 | JGI IMG/M metagenome (GOLD analysis project Ga0126342, IMG submission 92528) | Coral microbial communities from Lord Howe Island, Old Settlement Bay, Australia - Cyphastrea 1 metagenome | ecosystem: Host-associated > Invertebrates > Cnidaria > Coral ... | reverse complement strand
AACACCCAAACCATTTTGTAGCAAGGGGGGTTGGTTCAGATTCAAGCTTCATTTTGTAGTATAAGGCTGTGTTTGTAAACGGTTTAGTGGGCACAACTTCTCTGCAGAATGCACACAGGGATTTTGTAGCCAGGTGGAATCACACCAATGCCCTGCCATGGTGCAACTTGTTACATTTGAAATCTTATTTTTTTCATTGTCCGTGGACAAACATGTAATGCTAAATGAGGATTATTTGCAGTTTGAACTGTGCAGCCCACCGAGTGTTCCAAAAGGACTATGTAAAGCAAGCAATGCTCTAAAATTTTGTTTCCACAAATATGCGCCATCTTCATCCGGAAAAAACAAACATCACGTTTAAATTGGTGGTTGCGTTGGACTAGCACATTTTTTAACATAAAACGGATTGTGTGTTGTTTTGAAGGTAACAAATTGGTGCACGCTCCAGCATGTACTGGGAAAATTGAACGAACAAACATTATCGCATGTTGGATACACCGCTCAAACTCCACCTGGCAATTGCTGTGACAGAATAGCTTTGTGCCAGGGCCGAAATTACCAATTGTTTGTATGAATTATTGAATTTTATTACTGGTTTTGTGGATATTTTCATGATTTGAGCTAAGTACCTGAAGTAACATTGGTTTGTTGTTGTCCATGCGCGGGCCGTTTCTACATGTTTCTACTGGAAATACTGTTTACATTGGTTGAAACCATACACACAAAAACATCAAAAACCAATAACATGAAAACAAAAAAAAAAACAACGACAAAAAAAAATATGTCAATCCATTGGCGTTTTCCAAATGAAATGAATTTGGGTTTCCTTAGGCAAGTACCGCATTCTTGCCAGAATATTGATGTTAAATTTCAAACATCGTCGGCGATTGACGCAATTTTTTGGATGAGTGGCGCATTTCCTTCAAATGAATGGGATGCACTTTCAAAAGGGCATGGTGTTCAAGAAACGTTGCCACTTTTCAAAACACATTTTTTCTTGAAAACAGTGTGACATGCTTTTAATGTTACCTTCAAACATTGATCAACGCTGAAATATGAAGGGAGTGTTACCTCTTGAGTAGACACATTTCATGTTCACCACGAATACACGCAATTAGTTTCTGCAACATTATTGTTTTTGTCCAGGCCTAATATTTCCAGACCAATTATGCGTAGTTGAACTTTTGATTGGCATTCGATTTTGAAATTAATTTTTTCCAAGCTTTTGGGCCCAAGAGCCGGCCAGTTGGCTCCATGATTCCCGTGCTCTGCACCCATGTGAAAGCCTTGTCCTTGCCCCGTTTGGAGGACGCCTTGCTGGCAGATGACTGGGCTTTACCCGGTTGCCTGGTTTGGGACTACTGGCGCAGCCACAAGGTGCGCGACTTCACGGCGGAGCCCTGGCACTGGGCCACCCCACCGGATCCTTCCAAAAGCCGCACCGTCAGCGGCACGCGAAAAGTCTCCATGGTCATGCCCGTGCCCCCGCAGCCCATGTGTCCACCCGAGACGCGCGTCACGGTGAGTTATGATGTGGGACTGGCGCATGATGAGCACGGCAAGGACATTCTTCATGTGAAATCCTCCGCGGTGTCTCATGATGCGTCTGGGTTCAGAATTGGGGTCGGCGATGGTCGGTGTTGTTTGGGAGGAACTGTTTTCGGAGGTCAGGCCGAACTCGAAATAGGAACTGCATGCTAAGCAAGAAAACCGCTGTCACACAGAACGGGAATACCAGGTAAGATTAACTTATACCAGAAACGGATCCATTAGGATTGTATGTGGTCCATGTGTGGGGGTTCATTTTAGAGCACGAGCATGCCGGGCGTCCTTGAGGACTGCCATTTTTATGTTTGCGCAAATTCTATGTAAATGTTTCCAAGAATTGAGTGCCGGTTTTGCATAATTACATGAACGTTTCCATTTTGTGGTGTATTGTTTGAAACAAATTTATTTCCGACCGCAATGAACGCATTTCCATGGCCGATCCTTGCACGAGGTGCCTTACGGTGACCATTTCAGCGTGGAGGAAAAAATCGAAATGCTTCGAGAAGGTGATGGCGTTCTCGTCACCAAATCGTGGTCTGCAGATTTCGTAAAACGGACGTTCTTGCGGTCTATGATTGTGTCAAGTGCCACTCAGATTTGGTCCAGCTATGTCCAGATTCAATTTGTAAGCGTTTGTTTGTTTGCTTGTTTTTGATTGTTTATCAGCGTTGATCTCAATTTTTGGCGAACCCGAACTGGTAAGAGTTAAAAAATAAACCTGAAGCATCATGCAACCTTTTTTCAGATGGAAAATTCATGAAGTTTCCTCTTGATAGATGATTTTTCAATTTAAATGCCATCTGTTCTTTCCCAGCTAGCCGTGTTTGCTTACCAGAGGGTCACCTGCAATATCTATGTTTTGGTTTCCCAACACTTGTGGCGAGGTAAAGAACTCGCAGAAGGACACGTGCGACAAATTGATGGACGTGTTGCTGGGTGCAACTGGCGTGCATCACTTTAATAAGGCCTATGTATGACGTGGCAGTGGAAAGTGGCCCATGCGTTTTTTTTTGTAAATGTTTATTTGCCGGAGAGCACTTTTGTTCAAACTTATGCATGTGGGTTAATGTGTGTGTGTGCATGTGTGTGAACTTATGAAATTATGAGAAATGAATATGCATATGTGTTTTGAATCTGAACGAAACAGAACACATGGGCGTTTACATAAGCATGTATTTTATGGACGGATGGATCGATCGATCGATAGATTTACAGATATGATAGATAAACATAATTGCAGGGAGAGCGGGGGTAAACGGAACGTAGAACCAAAATTTATGTGTCAGTTGTTGATTTGTTTTTTCCATTAAGGAACCCATAGTTTGCGCAAAATGTTGGTTGTGTTGGGTGTTTTTGTTGTTTTTTGTGAAGGTTTTGTTTACAACTTAATCATTGTGACAACAAGGCTCTGCAAAACAAGATGTGCAGTCAAATGGCAAACAGGAAATATGTTTTTTTTCTTTATTATTCTTACTTCATCTCATGGTAAACTTATATTTCAAAAAAAATAACGGCGACTACTTCTTGAGTGCAGGCTGGATAATTTATGTGTGGATCTTGAATGACCTTGACCGTTACTTAAGAATAGGAAACAAGTGCACCATCCTCTTCAAATAGCTCTCTTTCTCCGTCTCGAACGATTGACATACTGTAGCTTGCTGACAAGGCTTTGCCAGATAGAAATGACAAACAGGATACGCCTCCACTTCTTGAGTTGCAACATTACCACCATCCTTCTTATTCAGACTGGATGTGTTTGCACAGATCTCACATATATAATCATATATATATAATTATATATATATCAAAATCCATATATCCTAATCACGCCTACTGCATTTTTAATATTCAATGACCTGATGCTATTTCAAACGACTATATATACAATATGTGCTGTGATGATCATATTGTTTCTAGCAGTAAGCCATCCTCATCACCTCGGTCAAACTAGCCACCTATTGATATTGTATAGTCCAAGGTGCAAAATTCGCCTATTCGTATCGCATGTGGTGCAGCAGGTGTTTTTTTCTCCATTGTATGTTTTACAATAATTGCAAGTAATTGCTCGTAATTATTCGCAAACATCGCAAGAGAAATCAATATCATCACAACAATCTGTAAACACCAGTGATGCACAAAAGGCTGTGAATAAATATTTGTGGTTTTTGACACCACATAACAGCCTTTTCTGAGGTGAAGTCCATTTGTTGATCCAAAATAACGGTTTAAACGACTTTTCGTCACAAAACATTGGAAATACAAGTAGGTTTCTTCTTTTAATTCACAAAATCATTCGGGCCATTTCCTTATTGCATCCAAAAAAAACACATCACACTATTTTTCATTTTTTTGAATATAAAATATTTTTTTATCCAAAAGCACTACTCTAGAGGGGTTTGGACCCCAAAAAATGAAATAAACATATATATATATATTTATACATACATACATATGTTGCAGCATTTAATTCTACATATGTTTGACGCATTTGTGACGCAGACCGCTGAATTTGTTTGCATTTGTTGTGGCATTTGTTTGCATTTGTTGTGGCATTTGTTTGCATTTGTTTGCATTTGTTGTTACATTTGTTTGCATTGTTGTGGGATTTCTTTGCATTTGTTGTGGCATTTGTTTTTGTTTGTTCTTCAATGTTCTACATATATGTTTGCGAATGTACTGGCACAAACCGTAAATGTTGGAACAAATGTAAGCGTATATGCAATAAATGTAATTGTATATGTAAGTATATCTGTAAATAAATGCATCAACAAATGCATAAAGTCGTTACCTTGTGAAAATAGAGTCTTATTTAGTGTAATGACATAAATTAGGATTTTATTGTCGCAAAATACGATCTTATGCATTTGGTGTTGCGTATGAGTGCATTTATCTATGCATTTCTGAATGCATGTGTTTGCATTTGTCGTGGCACAAATTTTATGTGTTACGAAAAAATACGGTCCAATAAAAGCACATTTGTCGAGCCGGCACCATATATCTAACCACAAATGTCGAGCGAGTAAGGCCAAATGCAAAGACATATGATGTGAATTGATGTGACATATATTGACATATGTTCAGAAATTAAAGCACAAATGTAGAGAAATGCAAACACAAATGTTGTGAAATGCAAACACAAACGTTTCTATATATGTAAGGTGAAATGTTGAACGCCTAAAAAAATGAAAACATATATGTTTGTTAGCGTCGGTATAAATGTAAAATCAATACAAAAAGAAATGCAGTACATGCACGTATGCCTCCGTATGGGGTCTATAGAGAAGGCCTTCAAAAAGTTTTTGAATTAAACTAATAATATACAATCATCATTTGGCCCTTGTCAGTGCCTGAGACGATTGAGAAAAGTGCCTTGAGCCAAGGTTGCAGTCCTATGCCGATGAAGATGGGTCTCCACTGGACAGTTATTTTGGATCCCCTCTTTCACGGAGCCCCAAGGATTCGGAAGCGGCACTGCTGGACAGTGCCTGAGATTTGAGGGCCTTGAAGAGTTTGGTTCAACGATCCTCCACATATCAAGGGCCCCGAAAATCCTTGAAATCTATGCGTAGGTATCCCCACAATGGGTGCTGGCATAGTCATTTGTCGGGCCTGGTTTCGTTGAAACAATGGGACTGAACGGTTTGATACGGCCATCAGCATCAGACCATGACCCGCGCACTGCTGAGGTGATGGGGAGGAATTCATGTCAGTCGAGGGCGACGACTCGCCCTTTGAAGACATTGATGATGGCGTTGCTCGTCGCAATGAACGAACCCCCAATCTGTGGCTAAGATCGGGATTTTTGGGTAAACATTGTTTTTTTTGTGCAACCGCCTTTTTTTTATTTTTTTTATAGTGTATAAAAATCATTCATTAAGGGCCCAAGCAGATCAAGAAATCTAACAATCAAATACCACCTGTGGATCAGCAGGTCCCTGCTGAGATTAGTTTATATGACCATTTTATGTATTTAGACTTTAGTTTTCGTCTCGTCGCGTGTTGGTGCTGCGAACAAGAAACTGATGGTGCTTCCCACCAAACCACCCATTCAAGTCGGTGATATGAAAGGGTCAGGATTCGTTTCCAACTATGTTTTTCCTACCTTCAGCTTACAAGTAAAAAATCGGCCCATGTTTAATGCAATTGTTTCAATGTGAGCAAAGTTTTGCTTAAGGATACGCCCACCATTATCACTAATCCCTATTCCAAAAGATTCCCAGACGGGTTGCAACCCTTGAATTTTCATGCTACGCACCCACGTTTCCCGCACTTTGTGCCTGAATACACCCCACCAAAGACGGCGCACCCTCACAACGCTCCACAGCCAAGATGGAAGCGGCTCCTTCGCTCTTGGAATTTTTGGGCGGAGCGCTCTCCACCTTCACCATGTCGAGGTTCCCCTGGGGATGTGGGGCAAATTGTCATGCGTGTTGGGCAATAGTTATGAAATGTTATGGAGATCCACTATTATGTTTTCATGATACATGTTTTTTTAAATGTATTATCATTGTTGTTTTGGTGGCGACCCAATTGGATACATTTGCTGGTTCGAGGGTGATCGTACCAGCACACCAAAAGGCGGGGATAAAGCCAGTCAGCTGAGTTGGGTTGATAGTTTTGAAACTGATTTGATGTCCCATCGCAGGATGAGGGTGCCGATTGACTCATACTACTCTTCGTGACATGTGTTCAAACGACCACCCCATTTTGCTACCTCCATCGTCAGTCCTAAAATTAGATCCGATCCTCCACAAGGCCACAAGGAACCAGTTTTCACAATCCAACTCGCAGGGTGAAGGAGATGCAAGGAAAGATAAGGGGAATTTTGCATGTGTAAAGACGTTACTTCCAAGCTAGGATGTATGCTACTTGATCGCAAATTTGTTTCGAAGGGATTCAGGAATGCTGAGGGGCTAGTTTCATCCATCTAATCAAGTCAATGAGCGGTTTGACATTCCTTGTGATTGCACACCGAGAAAATCATCCTAGGAACTCATAAACAACATCATTGATGCATGCATACATTCTTTGAAGCAGGCTAGCCGGCGACCCTACATCAATGTTTTTCCTTGATTTGCTTGCCTTCTCCTTCGAACAAAAAATGGTGTTCTAACATGTTTTGGTGGTTTCCTGCTTCATTTGGCATCGTTTTTTTTTCCATAATCGCTACTTTTTCATTCATCGCTGAACATGTAGTTTCTTTCACCTTCAGCTGCTGCAAACATTTGTTGCGTTGTTTTTCTTACCGTCAGACGGCCTATACTTAAATGAAGGGTTTATCAAAACTGTCCATGCAGGTGTGTTCTGAAAGCTTTCCAGGTGTGCTATATGATTTTCTTTGCTTAGGTTTCGATTGATTTATCTTGTTTCCCTAGGTTTTCTCGGAATAAAAATTGTATTCCAGAGTACTCTAGATTATTCTTAGGTGTCCCTAGGTTTTCTTTTTTGCGTTTTTTAAACATGTTCCTTGATTTATTTGGTTTTCCGAGATGTGGGGCTGAGTTGCTGCTTGGATATGTTACATGTTCCTTTGCTGTCCCTTGGTTTTCTTTTGCATCCCTTTGATTTCTGAGGAGGAAAACCCGACAAAACATCCAAAGAAAATTGCTATTGCCACTGCATAAGTTGTCAAAAAATTGACGGCCACAAGCCAAGAGAACAACATATGTATATATATATAATTTATAATCACTATTTGCTTTTTGAGAGACCATATGAACTCATATGATCCAGAAGCCTCCTTGAATGAATCCTTGATTTTGGGCATCAATCCCAATGGATCTTGTTTGATTTTGCCGTTCGACTGCCAGGGTTTGTCGACGTTGTGCCATGCATTTGGTCATGTCATACAAACTAAGGGATTGGTAAGTCTTAGCTTAACAACAGATGTGCAACGCGGCACTTGGAGCCTCGCTAGATGTGGACATATATAGATGATTATAGATGGTTCTCAACTAAGCGGTAAAAATATTTGTTGATGACGAATTTGGTGGCTACACCACCCCTCATTTGTTTATTTCCTCAATCAGTTTGAAGCCTCATTAATGTCAATGATTTGCCACATTGCATCATATTGTACTTCCTGATTGGTTTTAAGTATACAATATATTATAAATATATGATATTTTAGTGATATGCCTGTCATATGAACAAATGTAAGGCCCGATGCTGTGGTAATTGTTCCATTGGTTTCACTTCCTGAAGGTGGCGGCGAAATAGCATTCATCGCGCATGCGTCGAGTTCGAGGTGTCCGGACACTTTGTGTTGGAAAATCATTATGGGTTTGTCTGAAAATAGGGTATATTCCCAATTGTAGCCATTTAATAGGGATAATGATCATTAACCATTGGGTTTAGGGGTACACTATTTTCAGACACACCCATATGTCATCAAGACCAATCAAGTAATTGAGAGAAACGTGTTAATCATATGCTGTAGCAATGCTAAAATACAAATATTAATATATGATCATATATAACACCTGCGGGATAAGAAGAAATGCTGGAATGATTGGGTAGTTCATTATTGACAATAATTGGTGCTAAAGTATGTGAGAATTGAGATTTATCCTGTTGCATTTGGATGATTTTGTCAGAGGCATTCAACAAGGTCTGACAGCTCCAGCAAGAAAAGGCACCAGGCATTTCTTCGATATCACCAGCATGCAATTACAATCTGGTTATTTAACATAGCCATGGAAAATCACATTTTTTAATAGGTAAACCCAGGTAAACCATCTATAAATGGGCAATTTTCCATGGCTATGTTAAATAACCATAGGGTATCTGGCTGGTGGTTTCAAACATGTTTTATTTTCCATAATGTATGGGATGTTATCCTTCCCAACTCATGTTTTTCAAGATGGTTAAAACCACCAACCAGCTATATGTCATCCATGTTTATCTGTTTATCCAGGTACCCTCTGGTAAACGTTTACATAACTATGGAAAGATCCACCATGCTATGGGAAAATCAACTATTTCAACTATTTCTATGGCCATGTTCCATAGCTGTTTTGACATAACCAGAGGGTAAGTTCCATTAATCCCATTAAAATCACCATAAAATCACATTAAAATCCCATTAAATCACCATGTTCCATGGCTTTTTGTTCGTTTACCAGGGGGTAAGTTCCGTTGTTCCCGGTGGATGTCACCTTTCAACGTGTCCGACCTGTCACCTGTGACCCGACAGGTCTGGGAGCTTCAGCGGCGGACGACGATGTTCCACGACGACTGGCGTGCGCCCTTTCTGCCGCACGACGGGCAGAAGTTGCTGGGCTGTGCGAATGATGCGTCAGTGGAGATCCGTGGTTGGTCACCATATGGGAATGGATCAATACCTATTAATACCATTTTTAGAGGGATGAACATCCATTTACCAGCTATTTTGATGTTCACCAGGGGGTACAAGGTTTTGACACACTGCCATATATCACCATATATCACCATATAAATGGGGAGATCTCGTATAATTGATTGGGATCTAAATTTGGTTACTGTGATTTTACAAACGGATTTTACCGTTTTACCCCAAAAGAGTGTTCAAAATGGGAGCATATCCGTTCTAGATTGGATCTCAAATGGAGAAATAAGGCTTTGGCGGCAACTACCTCATCTCAGACAAACTTTCACCGAGCTACGAATCAGATTTTATAAGATACCTCCCCAAGGTGGACAAACAGAATTATATACTTCTTCCGTATTTTTGGCAGGATGGACGGAGGAAGTAGAAGTACATTTTGGGGGTTGGTGGCTCTTTGCGGAGGGGTAAGTCTTTAATTGGTCTAATGCTTAGCAGCATGTGTCACCAGCAGCGATTCTTTTTGCTTAAGAGGGAAAGCAGCCAAGAATGTTGAGGGTACGTATCGCACATAGTTACGCGCTGTGCAAAGTTCAGACACATTCAGATGCGATGTGGGGTATTGAAAGCATTCAGTCTCGCAGATTTTGTAGCAGGAGTCCTATGTATAGATATCACGTGGTACTCAGCACCTGTCAATTCTAGGCAATCACGTTGGGTCGACGAGAGGCGGGGTGGGGCTTGTTCGCCATGTCCTGAAACATGTGTTTTTTCCCAGTTGGCATCCGGGGGGGTGTTGCGAAAGTTTGCAGTTCGGGCGCATCTTTTGGGAGTTGATCATTTGATGAAGTGCTTGGATATCCCTATAAGTTGAGGCGACATCATTTCAAGAACATGAAGAGGATCCACTCACAACGACCCAGATTGGGTTCTGCCAGCATGGTGTTCATAATCTGGTTTGACCAATGTTAATCACAGAGTCGCTATACCTGGTAGCATCCGCGTTCGGGTCTGAGAATTAGATGAAAGGAATTGATTTACAATGCCTATATAGGGTTTCCAGATGTTTCCAGTAGATTTTCCCTAAAACCAGCCCATTGTATATTGTCTCATCTCCGTGCATCGTTGGTAAATCCCCCATTATCCCATTGATGGTTGGTTAAACTCTGTTTACTTAAGCCATGGTTTTTCATAGTTGTTCAATCAGTCCAATGATATCAATGGTGTTACTCATATCATTCCATTAAACCATGGTTTTTCAGTTGTTTGTTCATTCAATCCAATGGTGTTCCTCATATCAATTTTTCACCCGGCCAGGTTCCAAAAGCATCCCTCCATCCTGATGGCGATGGAGAAGGCAGCCATGGAGAACTCCCCTCCCATCGAAGCACCTGCCGCGATGGTGCCGCAGGCGCGGCATGGGTCCCTCATGGGGATTTCATAGAGGTAAAACAATGTCATAAACCACCCATGACTGGGAATGGTTTGAATCCCATCCATACAAATGGTGATGACTGGGGGATGGATTTGATGGATTATTATTGTTTTACCAACATTACTGAATTTATATGGGCCCTGGGGAATTCTTTCAGATTTATGAATGTTTATGACACATTTGTATGGACAAGTTGTGAGTTCACTTTGGGTGATGTTTGGTGACAGTTGTGATTTGGATATGGGTCAAGATCGGGGTACTGCTGCACGGCTCAAATTGGTTGATTCTTAGCTACACATGGCCAAAATATGCCAAAATTGTCCGGTTCCCTGGGCTAAAAACCATTTGTTGGGGCTTGCTTCATGGATCATGTGATGGCATGCGACGTTTGCAGGATCATTGGCAAGTTGCTACGGATGCCACAACGGACAAGGCCTTGACTTGCAGGGCTGCAGGGCCACCATAGAATGTCGGAAACATTCGGAAACCATGAATCGAAAAACCCAATGCCATAAACTTAACCTACCAATTCAGGGATGGTTTATATGTAGCAATCATCAGAATGGTGATGACTTGGGATGGTTTATGATTTGGTGTTACCACATTATTGTTTTTTTCATATTTACAGTGTTTATTTGGCGATGTTTTTTTTTGGTATCATTATATTGTTATTGTCATTGTTACTATTATTATCATTTATTATCATTGTGTTTTATGTTTTTTTTTTTGGTTTAATGTGTTCCAAAACATAGCTGCCTCTGGAAGTTGTTTGCTCTTCACTTATGAAGAGATTCAGACATGGCTAAGCTCCAGTAGCTCCGCCAAAACTCCAGCAGTTTCTTCGTATTTTTTTCCCAATGGGGAATCCACTATGTGGGGAATCTGTAGGGATTTTGTTTTGGTTCCTTGAGCAAATCCATGTATTGAAACATGCAAAACACGTGTACATACCAAGACCTTCCAAGGGGCTACGTTTTGGAACCCCTATCGAGTGTTCTTTAAGGGGCTACGTTTCGACACCCCTTAGCCGTACCAAAAAAACACAACAGGATATGGTGATAACGATGTTCATAGCACCATTTTTGGGAGACATGGTTGGAGACGAGCTGAACAACAAAAGCTTTGATTTTGGGGAATTCCGACACGCAAATGACACGCGACTCCCTGGTAGTGACACACTTCCGACACGCATTAAGGGGCGCCAAAACGACACCCCTTAGCCTAAAGGGGTGGCGTTTTGGCACCCCCTGCGCATCCACCCGACACGCAAATGACACGTTTGACACGCGCCATTT
>Ga0126342_10019332_pt1 | contig 11581 bp, 6 predicted proteins | sample Cyp1metagenome_FD_92528 | JGI IMG/M metagenome (GOLD analysis project Ga0126342, IMG submission 92528) | Coral microbial communities from Lord Howe Island, Old Settlement Bay, Australia - Cyphastrea 1 metagenome | ecosystem: Host-associated > Invertebrates > Cnidaria > Coral ... | reverse complement strand
CTATATAATATACTATATAATATACTATATAATATACTATATAATATACTATATAATATACTATATAATATACTATATAATATACTATATAATATACTATATAATATACTATATAATATACTAAGTACTTATGCAACTTACTATCGACTTAGTTGCTCTCGCCGCTGCCATTCCCTCCAACTCATCTCAGAAGTGAAAAAAGGATGTCATGCCGACCAAATAACAGAGGAACTGCACATGCAAATGGTACCCTCTGGTAATTTAACATAGCTATTGAAAATGGTGATTTATAGTGGATTTTGCCATTAAAAATGGTGATTTTCCATTGTTATGCTAGTTTACCAGAGGGTACACCTGGGCATCTCAAAAAAAGGATAATATCCCACAATAGCTTTTTGTCACAACAAGGTTGAGAGGGGAAAATCATGTAGTACCTATCTAAATACAATGCTTTACCCCGCAGTTAAAAGTACGTACTTCTACCATTTTTGGGGGTGTGTACAAAAAATATCCGGTGGATTCTGGTGGTGGACTTAGGGACACCCTAAATTTCAAACAAATCCACCTCGTGTATTGCAAACTGCTGACCTATCCGACCTATCCAGAGATCAATCATTTCCCGGGACGTGGCAATAGAACATCTTCCACTTATACTTGATTTTCCGACTCAAACCTCCATTTATCATGGATTTCCCATTGCCATGTATGGTTACCAAAGGGATATGGGTGTTAAAACCTGATGATTCACACCATCCAGCAGAGGACGACTCCATTTGGGATTTTCTGAACATGGCGTGGCCTTCAAATCCTGTTGTTTAGCATCATTTTGCCCAAAACACATGGCCAATCAGTCAGTTGTATACCAAGTTTTCGGACAAATCCATGTTGATTGGAGAATTGATGGACTACTTTCAAATGCAAGAAACACGTCTGTGAAATTCTATGAGAATTCTACCCTGTAGAAACCAGCTCTCGGTCGTTGGCATCCCACTCTCCTGCCAGGCTCAGGTCTGCTGCTGGATGCGGCTGACTCTGCCAAAAGCCTTGGTGTTGGGCCTTTGGCCCACAACTTCTGGGTGTTTCTGGTCTGCTTTGAATGATTCCTTTGCAGGACATGTCATCTGAAACCACAAAGGAAGATATCACAGAGGTCCAGACTAGTTAGGTCATAGCCATCGATAGATGAAATGAGCCATGATACAAGGAAGATATTTTTATGCTTGTACCAACTTTTGGTTAGGGCCCAATAATCTAATCATTGTGACTGGGAGGCTCCCTGTTGGATTCATCAATGTATCCTCCTGCAATAATCCTACTAGAAGAAAACGAATCCTGCTGGGAATGCCAACAAGAGGTCCAACCATCATATGCTGCCGAGCAGCAGGTTGCATTGACTCTTTTTGATTGCTAGCCTGCAGCAAGGAGAGATTGCAGAGCTTAAGCATAGCTGGGATTTGATCCCATATCATGACCAGCAGCATGATCATTTTTTTGCAGGTTGACTATGTGAATCGTTGCTATTGGTTGATCCATGCGATATATCTATTGCTATTGCTGCTGGGCCGGAGAGCTTCGGAATGCATTTGAAAAGGGGAGGTAGAGGAGTCATGGGCCGATTCATTCCGATTCTCCGTGTGGACTAGGCGTACCAACTTGGGCTACGAGTGTCTGGATTGCGTTTCGACCTCAAGGCCCATGCAAGTTGCATCATGCAAGTTTGCCGATTATATATATATATATGTATTTGGTTGGTGGTTTCGATCCCTCTGAAAAATATTAGTCAGTTGGGATTATTATTCCCAATATATGGAAACAAAAAACATGTTCCAAAATGTTCCAAGCCACCAACCAGGTATGTACAGATTACAGGAGAAAACACTCCCAGCACGGCTTCAAAAAAGGTACTGGACAAGGGGTTGTCCGGGTGTGGTATCAAGGTGTTGGAGGATCATTCTCCAAACCTCCATGGTTAGCAATACGAACGTTCATGGTGCTGGTTTGCCCATGGATATTTTTAATAAAGGCTACATGAGTGTCAGCACCGTTGATGATATGGACAACGAATTTCCTTAAACATATGTTTTAACAAACCGGATGTCTCCCGATTACAATGAACATGATGGCATCTTTTAGAATTCCTACATGGTTCAAACCGTTGCTTGCCCTGCCAAAACTGAATGGCTGAAAAGATGAAGCACTGGTTAAGTGGCTTGCGTCCTCAACCCTGACCAAATCAATGTCTGAACTTGAGCTTCATCCAAACTCTCAACGGCTCGCAGTCCATCCTTACAGTTGTCATTTCGGAACACAGGTGGCCCTCAGGTTCAAAATATTTACTTATGAAAAGATGGTCATCACCAAAAATAATGATCAAATCTGGGCTCCAGGTACGATAAGCAACCCCCAACCCTCTAAATAGCCAGGCAAAAATCAATAAACCCAGCAACACATTCCAGACATCGCTTTGGCTCACAATCTTTGGGGCACCCGTAAATATGTAAATGTCACTAAAAATCCAACTATTAGCAAGTCTAAGTGTATATTCATCCAACGTATTCAAAGACCATGCCTGAAATGGGCTCGTCTGAAAATAGGATATCCTCAATCAATAAGATAATATATAATATAAGTATGTATAGGTCGAATTAGGTAGTATAGGTCCCTATAAGTCCCTAAAAGTCCCTAAAATCCCTAAAAGTCCCTATATCATCCAATCAACCAGGGTACTGTATATTCTCGCTCTCAGGCAGACCCTCATCATCAACTACTAGTTCTGATCATTATTAATGTATATATATATATGTAGAATATTAGAGTTTTGATGATGATCATATATAATTATATATATAACATATATATAGTGTTGATAATGAACATCAATTTATAGCTAGGATTTTCCACTGTAAAGACCATCCAACTAACACCCATTTTAGGAAACCTGTTTGCAGCTGCAAGCTAGGAAAGCTTAACTTTTTCCCGCCCAACCGGACGTTGCTCCACACTTATAATCGTCATGATCATGATCATGATGATCATGATCATGGTCATCATCATCATCATCATCATGAGGGATCAAAATTTGCCACCACCCCTGAACAATAGGTTGGCTGGGGTAAGAACATCAACTTTATCTTCATGAGGGATCAAAATTCACCACCCCCTCTGAACAATATGTTGACTGGGGCAATAACATCAAGTTTATCTTCATGAGGCATCAAAATTCACCACCCCCTCTGAACAATATGTTGACTGGGGCAATAACATTAACTTTATCTTCATGAGGGATGATGATGACGATGACGATGACGATGACGACGACGACGACGACGACGATGACGATGATGATGATGATGATGATGATGAATGATGTGCATTTCCACATTCCACTTTTGGCGAACTTCAAAAAACTTGCAACCCTTCCACGATTCAGGCGCGGAGCAACGTCAGGGTTGCACCTTTTTCTTTTTCAGGCTTGGGTCCATGATGTTTCATGGAAAGCCACAACGGGACAAAGAAAACCCACACTTCTGGGGATGGGTCAAAACCCTGGTACCTAGTGAACCCCAAGATAGCTGGTAAATGGATGTTCATCCCACTAAAAATGTATCTATAGGTATTGACCCATACCCATCTTGATCCATCCGCATCCTCCAAGCCTTGCGCAGCCTCGCAGCCGCGGAGCGCGCCCGGCTTCCAAGCTCCAAGGCGCGCGAGTGCCAGCGACTCGGGACCCCTGGGAGGATCGGTTGAAGGGACGCCAGGGATGGAGAGATGTGGGGGACTCAGGAACTCTTAAGATACCCATAGGATCCATGTATGCTATATATGGTAACATTTACCATCAATATACCCCAAATGTTAGCATATATACCATACATGGATCCTATGGGATAGTAAAAATCAATGATTTATCATGATATATCAATGTTTATGGTGGGTTTCTCTGAAATTTGAGGTATGTGTATAAAAGACCCTCCAAATACTTCAGAAACATGGTAAAGTGTAAAAGAATCATGGGGTAACATGCCATTTTGATAGGTATTGATTGAAAAACATGTTTTATATACATATGTTGTTATATATATATTATTATATATTTACATTAATATTGTGTATATATGATCCCACGTTCCAAACTAAGAAACTATTTCCCACGCAGCCATAGCTGCAACCCTCCGGGGAATCTGGAAATTCCGCGCCATGTTGTGTGATGATTTTCCCACGTAGCAATGTTTGATTGCCGAAGGGTACATCTATCGATTCAACAAAAACATGTATATTTTATACATCAACAAATATACGTGTATATATATATATTATATTATATATATATATTATAGATATTATCTACTTATACATGTTAATGTTCTTGTAGATGTAAATATGATCTACTTATACTATATAGATATTATCTACTTATATATATATATATATATATGTATATTATTGTATAGATGTTAATGTTCTTGTAGTTCTTGTACACATATAAAATAGCGTTGTAACAACTTCCTTGGGAACGGTATAGCATTGCGTGGGGTTTATTTGTTGCAGATCCAAGCCTGTCTCGGAGTGCCCAGCTACCTCGCAGGGTCTGAGCTTGGCGGGATCTACCAGAGGGAATCGTGTTGTTTTTTAATGGGAATTTAACTGGATTTCATGGGAATTTATGGGATTTCATGGGATTTCATGGGAATTTATGGTGGTTTAATGGGATCTAATGGGATTTACCCTCTGGTAAACATACAAAAAAACTATGGAACATCCCCATTTTTCATATGTAAATCTTTTCTAGACGGCCCATTTTCAAATCTATGTTAAAAATTTGTTAAATTACCAGAAACCTGATGTTACAACCCTTCCCATTGACCAACCATGACTGCGGATCATAATAACCATCATCCCAGTCGTAGGTTTATGGAGTAAAAACCATGGTTTACCCTTCAGTTCGAAGTCAACATTGACAACGACATAGCACAGCATTTAAGTGGCCAGGAATTTCCATGAATTTCCCATTTTTCCAGGTTGAAATTCGTGAAATTTGCCATTTTTCTAGGTTGAAATCAATGAAATCAGTGAAATCTCTCAGTTTTCATGGCGACTTTGACCCCTCTGAAACCACAGAAACCAGGCCTGTCGCCGTGGCGCCGGCTCCGCATCTCGGGTGTTTAGCTCTGCCTGGCATTTGGGGCATCTGGGCATCTGGAAAAACAGATCTGATCTGGTTGGTTGACCTACCCCTCTGAAAAATATGAAGGTCAGTTGGGATGATTATTCCCAATATATATATATGTAAGGAAAAATAACAAATGTTCCAAACCACCAACCGGTATAGATCAATGATGATAAACCATGACATCTGCTTCAAAAAAATATCTAACTACTTACATGTCTGGCGTTTCTTTGGACGTTAGGTTGGCCCACAACGATAGAATCTGATGAGAACAATGATGATTTAGCTATGAGAACATGCTGATGTAACCCATAGCTATGTTGAAAATACCAGGATCCAGAGGGGCCATCAGATGGGGCATCTGCAAAATGAATCTTGTGACAAGCATGATATCAAATAATATATTAGCATAGCTACGTCTAATCATATACCATATCATATTCATAATGTAATAACACTATCAATATTAGAATTAGCTATCTGATTGGTGGTTGACCTACCCCTCTGAAAAATGATGGAGTTCGGCAGTTGGGATGATTATTCCATTCCCAACCAGATAGAAAGTCAATCCAAATTCCATGGTTCCAGTCACCACCAAGCCGCTATGCATACCATGACAGTAAATACTAATGATTCATAAACCTGAAACGAGGCCTCTTCCTTCTTCAGAATGCTACGAAAACGCTTTGTCAAATTTGCCCAGATACCCTCTGGTCAAACATGGCAATTGAAAATCCCCAAAAAGATCATTCGGAGGTTTCTAGTTGGGAAAATCATCTATAAATTACCAAAGGCTATATTGGAGCTTGGGATAATGGAGGTTTCTAGTTGGAGGTTTCTAGTTGGAGGTTTCTAGTTGGATTTTCCAGCAAACCATGTTTAATTACCAAATAGGCTACTGATCCCACGTGTGGGTCGCTTGCAAAATCTCAAATCACCCCTCTAAACTACCCAAGCGTTGGCCTGGAATAGCTGCACCACGCGTGTCATCTTCTCCGTTCTCGTCATGGGGAACTCCCAGCATCTATCCTTAGTTTCTTGGGTGCACAGATGCGAGTGTCAGGGAAAGGTGTTTCAAACCTATTCCTGTTTACTTTGTTTGACTTTTGGCAGAGAAGTATCTCAAGTTCATGTTCAATGCATGCAACAATCGTTGACAATCATCACACACCCGCAACACTGTGCAACATGTCAACAAAAACTTCCAGCAAGACCATGACTTTGGTAGAACCCTGGTTTTTGGTATACCTACCCCTCTGAAAAATGATGGAGTGAGTTCGTCAGTTGGGATGATGACATTCCATTCCCAATAATATGGAAAGTCAATCCAAATTCCATGGTTCCAGTCACCACCAACCAGTGATTATTAACCATTATTAACCATTATTAACCATCATTATCCATCATTAATTGGTAGATGCTCTTTATAGTAGAAAATTGTAGAAAATATTGGCAGCCAGACAGTACGACCAAGCAGCCAACGCCCAGAACTTTTCAGGCCGCGCCATGGGAAGATCGGCAGTTTTGGCTGGACTTCTTCTATGGATTTCTATCCTAATTGACTTTTTTCATGGACAAAATGTACATTGATATCATTTATGTACCAGTTATGTTGATGAATTTTCTGAATAACAGGATTGCTGCAATCATGTAATAAAGCATCAAGCATCTCCAGGTTTCCGTTGAACTCATCTTTTTAGAGGTCATGATGAGTGAAACATGTTGCAAATATCGGATATGTGACTCATGTTTGTGGCTGATAGGCTGATGTTTTTGATATGGATGATGCTTGTGAGAGGACTAATTAATGGATATGATGGATATTAGTTTAAGGTGGACTAAAGTTTACTAAAGGATATGATAGATATGTTTGATGGATATCCTGGATAAATCAGAACTGCTCGATAGACTTCGATGGCTGACGGATATGAATGATTTGATCGCGCAACAAGTTGATGACCAAGTGTTCCCCACTCTGACGCTTGATTTGCCAGGTTGCCATGTCGCCTTTTGAGAAGGATGAATTGATGAGTTGCACACCAGAGCCGTTGGGTTTTTGTGCAAGAGATGATTGACCAAATTCCACAGTCTGTTAGTTGAAGTTGGGTAGGATATCCTCATCAGCATCATCATCATCATCATCATATACTATATATATATGTATATCATCCATGTTTCGTGTGTCCATTTCCCAGAAAGCCCTTTGCGTAGTAAACCACTTCATGTTGAAGCTGGGCGTCCACACTTCTGACCGTTTTTGCCCGCAGAAAGGCAAGGCCTTAACGGTTCAACTGCCGGTGGCTCGGGGTTTACCACCTCTCACTATGGAAATCCAAAGAAAAAGACCGAGAGAGAGAGAGAGGGAATACACCCAACACTAGTCACCATAGTGGGTATGGCATGGTTTGGCTGTTAGTCTGGGCTCAAAATGATGCACCGCCAGGCGTTGGTCCTTCATGCACGGCTGAAATGTTAAATTTCTACTAGCGGTTCTTTGAGCTTTGTACATATGCGCTGAATACAAACATTCGTGATGAGTAATCGCGGTTGGTTCACCAAGTTCTGTGGGATATCCCCACGTTTATAAATAATATTACAATAATCAAATATATATATATATATATATATACATAGAGGTATATTCTGAATATGTGACTAGATAAATATCATAAATATCAATAATAATAATCACATATACATCGAAACATATGATGACAAGTTTTCCATGAGTCTTAATGAGTTAAAGGATCCGTATCCAATCAATTCATCAGGATGATACTCAGGATCCGTATCCAGGCCATGAAATTTTGGGCCACTGACACGGCGACGCAGATCAACACAGGCCTGATCAACTGAGGGGACCTTCAGAACCTGACCCTAGGGACCCTAGGGACAGAACTGACTTAACCATCCACTTAACTTGACTATCATGATCATTATTATCACTATCATCCCTATAATGAGATATAATGGGATGATAGTGATGATAGTGATATAATGATAGTGATATAATGGGATATAATGAAATACTGGGATATCATTATTATCACTATCATCCCTATCATTAATCATATAATCATGGGATATTTCATGGGATTATTACCGTTATCATTGCTGGTTGGTGGTTGACCTACCTCTTTGAAAAATATGAACGTCAACGGGTTTCGGATGACATCCCATATATGAAATGGAAAAATCAAAAAATGTTCCAAACCACCAACCAAATCAAAGATGCAGATTTAAACATCAAGCATAGGGACCTGAGTAATCGTGAGCAATAACAGATATGAGTTCGTCCAGACATGGTAAATTTGGCATTTAAATGTCAAACATGCCCATTCTCCGACACATATTTAGAACAAACATCTTGACAAAAGCTTCAAGAAAACTACAAGATACATCATATTCAGCATTGGTTCTAAATCATTCATCCATGGTGTTGGGATTGATGGTTGGGATATCAACAGCTGTTTTGATCGTAGGTTTTGGTCATCCCACGTCAGGTTAGTCGGACTCTCAGACATACTTCCCGGATCTGGGGGGAATCCAAACACGGGCGGCTGTCCACCTAAATGCAGTAAAAATGGGCTTTCCGAGATGATTTTCCCAGCATTTATTCCATTGCACTGGACATGGCACGGCATGGCACGGCATGGCACGGCATGGCACGGCATGGCACAGCTGCGTTTCAGGAGGGCTTCTGGGATCTCATAAGCAGAGCCTAGCAGCATGCGCACCTCGCCAACATCTTGTCGCCGAGACATCTGTAGTTGAACCGGTCCAAGCCTCAGGGGTCGCCAGGCGGAGCCAAGAAGATGGGGTTAACTAACCCACCACTTTATGAAGTTTGAGGGGTTACATGTTCCCATTATAATATTATATACAGTATAATTGAACACACATACGGGGGTAACCCGAAATTAATAAAACTTTACGAATCCAATCCGGTTTTGATGGAACCTGAAGAATACCAAAAACCAGTCTTGGTGTCATACATCAACCAAAGGCTGGAATCAAGCGTAGCATAGGAAAGTGGGGATCCAAAAGGGGACCAGCAAGAGACCATCCCCAACTCCCCGGAAATCGGTGGCCAAGAAATGTAAATAACTCCGAATACAAAAAAGAGGTTGGTTGTTGGGTTTACCATCCATGTTCCATGATTAATTTAGAATTGTTGGTTGATCCTTGGTAATTCCCTGTTCTTCCCACTCCAGCGCAGCAGATCTTTCTTTGATCATTGGCGTTGAGCTCTGGAACGGGACTGCCGTGATTGCTGCCTCTTCCCAGCTGCACGCAGCATGCCAGAGAGGTGATATGCACAGGTATAGGAGGGGAATCAATGGCTATGGGGTGGATTGTCCGTATCTATGTTAGTTTGCTGGTCAATATGGAATATATTCTTCTTCTTCTTCTTCTTGCGTGCCATAGGTATGGTTTGTGAAAAACGGATGTGAAACTAACTTAGAAAGGCAGGTGCCATACCCGTAGGCTCCCCGCTGGTCAATATGGAATATATCACATCACTAATTTGATCTAATTGTCCATTCTATCCCTATTTTCTCCGCATTATACTTTATACTAACCACTTACCCTCTGGGAACCAAACATGGCTTGCTGGAAAATCACTCATTTATAGATGATTTTCCTGATTTTCCTAACTAGAAACCTCAAATATCGAAGGGAATGTTCAATTGCTATGTTTGATTATCAGAGGGTATGTGAGTTTGATCTCATTTTACTGATGAAATTGGTGGAATCCCCATGTATGCTGGGTGTTTACCACATTTTTCCAGCCATGATGTTGCCGCAGATTGGCACATGATTGTGTTCATGAATCCAGCAATCACAGGCTCAGGAACCTGCGAAGCCCCCGCTCAGTCAGCTAATTTCCGTGGGGACATAGCGACAGTGTCGCTTCATGAGATGAACATTGGCACCCCCAAAAACACACTTCCAAGAATGATCAATCTGCTGGTATAGGCTTCAGTTCAAACACATATCTTGATGCTTCACTATCCAGATTGCAAGCCGAGCCGCCATTCAGAATCATGTTCATCATGTGAATTCTTATCTTCTTCAAAAGCTCATCAACATGTATATACAGATACATATCTATATGATTTTATATGATACATGCCATTCATCATTCTGAACCGAAGCTGTCCTATGGAACTAATTTCCCCAGCGTCTACGAACACGTCCTTCGCACCATCGGTGCAGTTCGCCCCACGCCTTCGAAACGCGCCCTCAGGCGGGCTTGACCGCACAGGCCTGACAGAAAATGAAATGGGCCTGGAGATGTGCATTTGGGCAAATTAGTTGTTTAATATCACATAATATCACAAGAGATTGTGTATATTTGTATGTGTATATATAGAAATACATATATATATATATATATATATATATATTATGCATATCTCTGCTATATAATGCTATATATATATAATATATATGGCTATGGCTCAAAAAACAGATATGGATCGTGACGCGGTGATCTGGACGTATGGAACAAAGGAGTGACACAAATGATCTCAAATGAATTATATTTCTTCAATTCAAAGGGGTCAGATTGGGGGTATGGATCGGGACCTTACATAAATTGAGCTGTGGCCACATTGTGTGTGTATTGTATATGTAAATACATATAAATAATATAGGACATTGATATCTGTGATTATTTACTCAATCTGATTAGTAAGCCCATGTTGAAGGGATCATTTCTGCAGCCGGGTGGGCCTGGCATTTCCGCTTGTTGGTTGGTTTCGTCCTCTGAGTGCTGGTGCTATTGTTCGCGTCCAGCAGTTTCTTGCACACAGAGCCTTCGTGGAATTCGTGGCTCTGGAGGCTGAATCTGGGATACCAAGACAACCACAACCACAACAAGTCACAACAAACAAGTCACAACAAGCATTGTAGATCAATGGTATATGCAGCATACATCGAAATGTATAAGTATGTGAGAGAATTTACAGAGTGTGTATAGACACATGTTTGTGCAACTGTTCAAGCCCCAATGAGGAACCACAGAAGTTATGGTCATACACTCATGGCCCGACCATCCCATTTGAGGGCCCCGAATGTCTTGACCCAGGGGCCAATCCTTGGCACCTCATCCGTAGTTTCTTGAGCAGTGCGCAAAATACTCCTATCAATACCCATAGGATCCATGTATGCTATATATGATAACATGGATCCCATCAATATACCCCAAATGTTGGCATATATACCAGCACCATGGATCCTATGGGATAGAAAGTTATAAAATATTTTACAAAATAGATAACCATTACCAGTAGTACCGCACAAGGCGGTGGCGGAAGTTTCAAAAATAGGAAACCTATAGGAGACATTGGCTGTTGTGAATCAGGGATGGCAGAGCGAATCCACTGATGGACCGAAAGGTGCTTG
>Ga0126342_10019331_pt1 | contig 11581 bp, 15 predicted proteins | sample Cyp1metagenome_FD_92528 | JGI IMG/M metagenome (GOLD analysis project Ga0126342, IMG submission 92528) | Coral microbial communities from Lord Howe Island, Old Settlement Bay, Australia - Cyphastrea 1 metagenome | ecosystem: Host-associated > Invertebrates > Cnidaria > Coral ... | reverse complement strand
TACACTTTACACTGTACACTCCACACTCCACACTTTACACTCCACACTCTACACTTTACACTCTACACTTTACACTTTACACTCCACACTCCACACTCTACACTTTACACACTCCACACTTTACACTCTACACTTTACACTCTACACTCTTCACTCTACACTCCATACTTCACACTTTACACTTTACACTCCTCAGTCCTCACTGCACACTTTAACCTCCACACTCCACACCTCACACTCCACACTCTACACTTGACACTTTACACTCTACACTCTACACTCCACACTTTGCACTTTACACTTTACACTCCACACTCCACACTTTGCACTCCACACTCTACACTTTACACACTACACTTTACACTCTACACTCTTCACTCTACACTCCACACTTGACACGTTACACTTTACACTCCTCACTCCTCACTGCACACTTTACACTCCACACTCCACACTTTACACTCCACACTCTACACTTTACACTCTACACTTTACACTCGACACTCTACACTCTACACTCCACACTTTCCACTTTACACTTTACACTCCACACTCCACACTTTACACTCCACACTCCACACTCTGCAGTTGACACTCCAAACTCCACACTCCACACTTTACACACGACACTTTGCACTCTACACTCTTCACTCGCCACTCCATTCTTTACACTTTACACTTTACACTCCTCGCTGCACACTTGACGCTCCACACTCCACACTCCACACTTTACACTCCACACTCTACACTTTACACTCTACACGTTACACTCTACACTCCAGACTTTACACTTTACACTGTGCACTGTACACTCCTCACTCCACACTGAACACTACACTCCACACTCTACACTTTAAACTCTACACTTGACACTCTAGACTCTACACTCTACACTCCACACCTTACACTTTACACTGTACACGCCTCACTCCACACTCCACACTCTACACTTTACACTCTACACTCTACACCTCCGCCATTTTCCTCCTGTGTTTAACGATTTTCCTTCGTTTTCTTTTGTTTTTTTCAAACCTTTTTCCTGGTTGTTGTTCTCCTTGTCGCTGCTGGGATTGAAGAGTTCCCATTGAGGCACATGGACCTGGCGCTCTTGCTTTGGCCTTTGGTTTTGCCATTGCCATCGCCAAGTCATGCCTGACCACATCGCCTGGTGAGCGAAGATCCACTTCTGGGCCTCCACGTTGTCTTTCCAGCTATGCCGTCGCTTCTGCAAGTTCTTCAGGAGACCTATATCTCACTGGCCCAAGGTCCAACGACATGCTTTGCTGTGCCGGAGCTTGCCCTTGTAGTCCTGGATGAAAGCCTTGAGGTCCTCCTGGAGGTACTTGTTGTTGTTGCCCTCCACATCCAGGCCAAAAACCTTGTGGTCCTTGAGGTCCTTGTGGTCTATTTTGACCATGCTGCCCTCCTTGCCAGCGAAAGCCAGGACAACATCCACCTCTCCATACTCCAGCGTATCCCTGCAGAGGTGGTGCCGGCAAATCCGGCGGTGGCATCCCATGCTTCGCCTCCTTTTGGACGGTTTTGGCCTTTTTGTCTTGCGGCTGTTGTTCATCCTTCTTGGGCTTCTCAGGTGCTGGTGGCAAACGTTTCATTATCTTTTGCATTTGCACCCACTCGTCATCCGTAAGTGGTCCAGATGCCGATGACGTGGTACTCCTCAAAACTGCTCCTCTGTTGGCACCTCTTTCTTGTTGAAGGGCTCGACGGCATTTTGAGTGCTATTCCCCGGGCGCTGTCGCAGTCATCTGTCCCAACACCTTCAGCAATGAGCTCAGCTGCTCAGCTGGTACGAACTCAAATTTGACGGCGTTGCCGGCCAAAACGAAGAAGTTAGTGTAAGCTTTGCTGGAAGATGAAATCAGCTTTGAAAACATGAGTTGCTGGGAAGATGTCGAGAATCAAGTCAAAAGCCTCGCGGGACCTGTGCTCAAAAGCATCCACCAAGTGAGATTTCCAGGAGCCGCAATGCCAAGAACCAATGCCGCTAGGGCCGCTGCTTTGAGGGCCTTCTTGAAGACCCAAGCTCGAGCGTGAGAAGCAAAGTCTGAGGGCGCAGTGTCGATAGTCCTATAAGCGTGTTGCAGCTTCAATGTACAGTGATCTTTTTCTTGTTGGTTTTCCCTGCCTGGTTGCTGTTTTCTTTTTTGGTTGGTGTGTTGGCGGTGGGTGCGGTGCTTGTGTTAGTTACACTGGCATTCCTGGAAGCTCCATGCCCTGGGCCTTGCAATATCTTTGGGCCATCAAATTAATTTCTTGGGATTTTCGTACCTTTTCGTATTACTTGGAAGCTTGGACAGGTGCCCCCATTTTGACAGGCACTTCTGGGGCTGTGTGCGTTTTGTGTGCCGGCCTTGGGTACATGTTCTCGGCCGTGTCCAAAGGGCAAGTCAACATCAGCAAGAAGCTAATGAAGTCAGTCTTGAACAGCTGATTGACAAGCTTGTTTTGCCAGTGCCGTCAATTCATTTACATGCATTTCCGGCTGCTAGCTTTCATACTTGGATTTGCCCTCCCTTTGTGTTTTTGGTTGGTTTTCCTTGTTTCGTTTTGTGTTTCTGGGCTATTCCAGCCTCAAAGATGCAGTGGAAGACAACGATCGATCCTTTTTGTTTTCCTTTGTTTTTGCGCTGTTTGTTTGACGTGTCAGAAACGATCGCTGTGAATGAGGTGACCTGACATACAGATTTCCCTTTTTCCAATGCCATTTGCGCACAAGTGAATGCAGAGCGGGTTTTGGCTAGCGCTCAAGGCGGCAGCTAGAGCCGTCGCGCATGACATGTGGTCATTGTGGAAAAAGACAGCAATGGATTCAGATTTTGGGGTTTGCTCTTTGGGATTCCCCCCAAACTTGTCATCATCCGTACAAATCATGAACCGACTGGGTTGAAGTGGAATTGGCGGGTTCTTTCGGCTCCAATTTTGGGCTTCCAGCTTGCGGCCCCCAAAATCCTGATCCCCCGACAACACCACAAGGCGCCCCGTGTATGCCCAAGGATGGACGTCACGGTGAAAAAAGGTGATCGTGTCAGACCACGAAACGGGTAGCTCAGCGTTTACACTGATCGGACTTTCCCTCTGAAGTCTGTCCCAAGCAGCTCCATGGGTGTCCCTGGGTCTGAAGAAGGCGGGCTTCACCCAGTTCCGCTGCTTCATCCATTTCCCTCCATTGATCCCGGTGTTCCGGATGTGACTTCGGACCCGAATGTCGACTCTGATCCCCATCATCTGTTGCTCTTCCGCCGGCAGGTCTGGATCGCAGAGCCACAACGTTCGGTCTCTGTTAGACCATGAGCGGACACTATCTGTGATCCAAGTCAGCACATTTCATCGATGTTCCAGCAGTAGGGGGCCCCATCATCACCATGTAGCAAGGCATAGATCTCCCTTTCCAGCTGTTGTCGGCGATCTTCCCCATAGACAGGTAGGGATGCCTCGACCACTTCTACTCCTAGATCGCCGATCCGACGGGGATCTTCCTGCCAAACCAATCCTGAGAGCTCATGGGCCTGATTCGCCAACACCTCCATAGTCAAGTCACTGCCTGCCGCTTCACGGTCAGGTGGCCTGTGAGGTGGATGACCAGGGGGTGGATGGAGTCGATGAGGTGCAGCTGGTGGTGGATGAACTGGACCGAGATGGAGTCATTGGAGCTCGAACTGGAACTGCCACAGTGCGACGAGCTGGAGTGAGCACAGGTCTTGGCGCTGCCGAAGTAGTCACTGTGCTTGATGAAGCTGGTGCTGAAGATGGTGGCCTAGCAGGCTCACCCGGCACGCGAACGTCTGGCAAGTACGGACCAACCAAGCGACGAAGTTCACAAGTATTAACCGAGCCTCACAGCGACCACTGCAACTCATCTCACTCCACTCCGGGCTGTGAAAATGAATCAGCTTAGGGCTCCTCCACTCCGAGGCGACAAAGAAGTGATACAGGAAAATTGCGATCCCAACACTTCTGCCTCGGCCACTCGTGCAATACAGGTGGATAACCAGCAGGCTTTCACCTGCTCCACGAACTCTACAAAAGGCATGGTTCCTCGCCAGACCCCTCATAATGCCAGGGTGTCTGCCAACATGTCCTCTGAGGTTCCTGTCGTTGTCAGGATCATGAAAGTGGCGGCAATCAATCTGCAACACAGTGACGCCATTCAAAACAGGCTGTCGGTTGCTCCACCTCGCTCCAGAAGTCACCAGAAGTCATGACCAAGACATTCGAACAGCCCCCGCAAAGCTTGGTCCAGAGCGGACTCAACTGCAGTGGTGTTCGGATGATGAAATCCATTGGGAGTCTTGGAGGCACTCATTGGCGAAGTCATGTCAGAGACAGCTGTGAATGCAGTTCTAAATTATATATGGCATTTTGGGATTGATTGGGAACTGTTAAGGATCAAGCTGATGGGGAGTGATTGCCAACATCACCAATCCTGTCTGTGAACATCTGAACACCGGCAGCTGGTTACCATCAATGGATCTGGTACCATTCTTCAAGTCCTTGACAAGTCCCAGGTGGGCTTGAGCATGCAGTGACAACAAAAATGGCGACTTCCGGTGCTAAGCTGATGTGTCTCAAGCACCCCATGGGCGGGTGTGCAATGGCTATCCATGAAACTCAAGCTGAAAGGCAAGGTTCGGGATCCCTCTGTTGAGGTCCCACCAGTCCCCAATCCAGGCAGCCCAGTGCTTGGAGTGGCATGTCGAATTACACCCTTCATCTAGTACAACATAGATGTTGGGGTCGTTCATGCTGTAATTACATATCTCGGGTCTTGTGAAACACATGCGCCAAACCATCGGACATTTCTACTTCTGGCACATCTCCGTGAAAACACACTCCAATCCCTGCAAAATCTTCCACATGGTTCTCTTCCTCACCAACCACGGAAAAACTGCTGTCTCCTTCTGCGCTGGCGATGGATTGATGGAGACGTTCATGCAGCCTGGTAGATGTGATGGCCCCGGATTCCGAGCAAGTGGTGACCAGGGAGGCAAAGTCAGTGAGAATCATATCCAGCATCTCGGGGCTAGAGGTCATCTCTTCGGAGTCATGATCCAATTGCTCAATGATCCAGTGGCGCATCCAAAACTTTGTTGGAAACTGCTTTGCGGGTCTTCTGAAGCTCCATCGGAGTCTCATCCAAATACATGCAACACTGCTTACAAAAGGTCCGATGAAAGTTCTTGAAGAACCCCTCAATTCCTTTTCTTGGGGGCATTCTTCAAACGCATACTGGGGGATCATCTCCCTCCTAGTAGTGGTTGCATGGCCGCAATTTGTGTTTTTCTGACGGGTGAACTGGTTGCAGACAGCACATTTTTCCTTTGGTGGATTCTGTGTGGTTTCCTCAAGCGTGTGTGTTGCTTTGGAAGAGGTGGTGGTTCTAAGCCACTCCTACGATACACAACAGTCCCCCGGTATTCAAAGTGTTGATTCACCCACTCGGCAAACTCTGAGGCTCCTGGACTCTTTGCGTTCTTCTGCGTCCATGCAAAGTAGTCTGGATGGTCATGCAAGATCTCCCAAAACGTCTTCTCCTTAAATTGGCCAAACTTGAACTTCGTATTGCTTCCAGGAAGTTTTGTGGGATCATTTCGTCTTACAGGAATCATAGAGGGCCTCAAACTGGGTGCCTTCGAGGAGGCAGCTGCGCTCTTGATGACCATGTTTGCAACTGGTGATTTGTGCATTCAAAGAAAACCCTCGTCTGAAAGATGAGTCTGAAAAGTCTGCAGAATGTGCTGCTGGCCTAGGATTTGATGGGGGTTTAGAATCTTTCGCAGAAGCATTTCCTTTGGCACCTGGGAATTTGCAAACAGGGTCACCTGCCCAATGCCCATAAGCGCCGCAGCGTAGACACTTCAATTTGGCCTTGATCCCCAAGAGACGCATGACTTTTCGTTTGCCTTTTGGTTTGCCTTCGCCCCTTCCTTTCACTTGGCCAAAGGCTACAAAGGCTGCCAGCTGAAGCTGGATGGCTTCTCCAATGCTCTTGTCACCCTCAGTCTCTCCCTCCCCTAAATCCACAAGGGCATTTAAGGCTGTTGCGTTGTACTCATCAATCTCTTCATGGAAGTCGTATGCTTCAGTAGGGTTACCAGCATCTGGCATGTGCTGTTCTGTGGTATGTTCTTCAATCCCACCTAATCGCCCTACACATGGTGCATCTTCTTCATACTATTCTTCTAGATATTCATCATATTCACCGTAGCCTTCCTCGTCGGGATAGGCATTGTAGGCTGTCTTTTGTAGGATCCAGAACCTTTACCACTTGGCGACCCCTTGGAACCTCCATACCCTTTTCCAGACTTCCCATACAATTGCGGGGTGAAAGTGCGACCATTCCAAGCTTTGGACCCCTCCCTCAAATGGATTCCTGAGTACTGATCAAACACCACCTTGGCAACTCCTTCGAAGTCCTTGGTAGCGGCACATACTTTTACGACCAATACCTCTTGCCGGCTTGAGCCTGACAAATTCAAGCATGAGTTCCATACGGAGTCCATCGGAAAGTGGCATGGAAGGGCCTAGCATGGAAGGCTCTAGCTCAGTCAGCACTCTCCTCCATCTACGCCTACGCTGGGTGCAACTCAGCATGGGCTCTTGCGGTTGTCTGGATAGAACCCCCACCCTCCTTAGAATCAAACAGCTTTATCCGTAAAAGGGACCGGAAATCCCAATCATGGTAGCGCGCTGCATCCCCATGGCACATGTATGATCCACTCTTGGTCTCTCAAGGCGCGGCGGGTCGGTCGGAGCCAAGCCTAAGTCCAGCTACCGACATTTCGACGATTCTTGCGATGGACTGCCTATACCCAATGTCAGCCAATTGCAGGTCTGTCCCACAGGGATCGGACAATTTCGGCGAGTGAAAAGTTCAAGATTTCAACGGTCTCGTCCCCTGGATCTGACACATACCCCGGAGTCAGGTCGTCACCTGCTCCGCTACAGTACCAATGTGAATTGGCAACGGGATCGCGCAGTCCACGCAGCTTTTTCACTGATGGCGTGAGCCGTACAGCTCAAGGGCCCTATCAGCCGAAACGGCAACAGACGTCTAATGTGACAGCCTGGCCTACTATACATGGAATGTCAAATACCTCAAATTGACAATGTGCTTGAACTTCACAGGCATTTTTAGCAGTGGGCTAGATTCGACAAACAGCGCAGTTTTTCTCAGTTCCCAGACCAGGATTCTACATACCCCTGCTTGCAATGTCGGACAGCAACATCCCCCAAATCCTCCAAAATAATAACAACAAAAAAATGCCAAACCCATACGCCCACCAAACAGTAAAAACACATATCCAAAAAGATACAACCGACATAAATAACGATCATCAATCAACCTGTTACTTATTCAGCTTCTAGTGCCTCTGGTGAAGCCGCTGTGCACACAAAACAGACTACACATCAGGACGATTTAGGACACATCTCACTCATCTCACCTTTCAGGCAAAAGGACTGTGGACGTTCGAGAAAACGCGGTAGCGAAATCTTTTCTTGACTGTTGTTGACTTGTCTTTGTAGGGTTTTGCGTTTTGTAGCGACATTTTAAAGCTTTTTTCCATCGGTTTGCTCTTCGTCTGTTGCTGATTTTTCTATATTTCTCTGATGTATATACATGTACTGTATATACTATATCAATCTATATTTGCACATGTATATTTATTTAATAAATTAATTTGTTTTTCTAGTTGTTTGTTTATTATTGTTTATGTATGTATTGATTATACAATTACATATGCGCTGTCCTCCTTCGCCACCCACTGCGCATTTGAATGCCGTGGAGGTGCTGGTGCCCACGTGGAAAGCAGCATTGTACCACTCCTAGACCGACATCCGATGTGGAAATGATTCGGAATGATCACAGGAATGGCAGCCAACTCTCGCTCAGTTAATGTAAGTTGATGCAAGTTCTCGAAGACACTATTTTGTCAAGTTCCTCGGGGTTCTGACAGTTGTTTTACTGATGTTCTCTGGCGTCAACGAATTGAGGTTGCCTTGGTAATTAATACCAGAATTTCAAAAATGACAAGCAGAAACCAACTTCCGGATCTTGTTAAAATGAACAAAAGTTGTGAACCTTGATGTCGCACCATTGACCACTAATGTTCACTGGAGCATTTCATTCAATTCCCTCTCTTGCCCCTTGCAATCGTTTTCCAAGCGCGATTTTCGTTTGCACTGCGAGAGATGGGAGTCGGGAATAGTCGGGAGTTGGTTCTGCTGGAGTTTTGAAAACTTGGAAAAGGGCCAAGGATTTGATCGATGAATTCTTTGGAAGTCTTGTTTGAATCTCATCTGAATCTGGCGACAAGTGGTTACGCAATGTTACAAAACAGGCTGCATGTTCGACGGTTGGCTCCTGCAGCTGACTGCCAGTTTCCAGGCTGTTCAAGTTGAACTGGCGCTGGATGTTCTCAGCTGGAGCAGGCTGGTTGTTATTGATTGACTGCAGAGCAGATGAGAAAGAGACCAAGCAACTGCCAGAAGCCAAAGGACTCAAAGATTGCTTGGCTTCCTCCAAACTTGTTTCCAATCTGGAATCCGTCTCACTTCCAAGGTAAACATCTCCAGTGAGAACAAAATTCCTTGGCACAAGAATGCTCAACTCTCAAAACTGACGAAATCAATTATCAATTTTTATCAATTTCTTTTGAAGTGAAACATCCTTCTGAACAATTCTCAAAGCACAGGTACTTGCTTAAAGTATCTTAAAGTCTAAAATTTGGAATTCAAGAATCCACTGAAGAGGAGAATACATGTTCCTGACATACTGGTTGAATTGACAGTCACCTCCATCAAAGTACCAGGCAATCTCTGCCCTGAAGAAGAATGAGTCGCCACAGTCTACAAAGACCGGATATGGTTCAGTAGTATTGTCTGGGATCTTCAGGCACACATTCAAGTTCTCCGCATCTAACTTGGCGTTGCGCAAATGGCCCAGGTTGTTGATGTGGAAAATCTGTTTGCTGACAGGATCATTATCCTGTTGGCTGCAACTCACAAGGTCCAGGTACCACCGGTTGTCCGTGAAACCGTGTAGATTTTGAGCCACCTCGAAGCAAAGCATGTTTGGCCCTGCTGAGACCATGCGACCCCCCTGGTCCAAGTACCACTGGTCTGTGCATGCCTTGCTATTCACCAGCGTCCCAGCTTCGATGTACAGGCAGGTCTCGGACTCTTCGTTGCGCAAAGGTGATGCCGTGCCTTCTGAAGCTACGAAGCATCCAGAGCTGAAGTACCCGTAGTGGTATTGAATTTTCCTCAGCTACGAGCCCAGTACGGTTTGTGCTTGTCGCATCTTGTCGCATGAGTTGCCTGGAGGATGGCGCGATTAAGCTTCAAACCTGCATCAATCTTCATGTATTTCAGAAAAAGTTTCTGATATTTTCACATTATAATTTCTGGTATTGTAAACGCCAAAGCTGCAACCCAAACTTCCAAGCGTTCTTTTCAATTTTTGCTGTCCCTTTGGGCAAAAGTTTACAGCCGTGTCTGCGTCATGGTTTCGGCGGTCGCTTGGAATATCTGCATGTTCAGCATTTTCAACAGGAAGGGTCAGAATTGAAGGCTGGGTGCAACAGTGACATACTTTCGCTCAAGATTTTCAAACAGAGCTCGACACAACATGCGCACTTACTTGTGAGATTTGATGCACGATGTGATGCCACTGATTGAGTTTACAAACGAGTCTGTCAATGTCGTAAGAAGTTGAGCGCCAAGTTGATCCAAGTTGCCGTCTCTCAATGAAATAAACCTCCGGCATTGATCGCTCCAGCCTGGCTGTGTAACCTTCCTGCGAGATTTGCACGCAATCCACACATTTCCACTTGGACAAGCCAACGTCGCCCCCCGGATTTCTCCATGCTCCGTCCACGCAACTCAACACACCACTTGGGACAATCTCTCGAGTCGTGACCTTGCTTCACACGATTTCGCAGGCAAAACCCCAGTATGTCATAGTATGTCCCAAATATAGGCTCTGCGAATCATGCGAATTAAATTTCAAGCTGCGTATATCTGCATATTCATATCAAGTTGCCACATGTCAGAAAAGAACACACATGACATGATACTGCCGCCGCTTTTGACTATCAAAGACTTTCAACTCAAGATCTGAAATCTCGAACCAACCTCTTCAAATACTATTCGCATAATGATGTTTGAGAACGGTTTCATATTCATCCAATTCCTCCATCTGCCTCCATCTTCCATCTACCACCCAAACTCAAGTCTTAGTAAGTTCCGATATTGTCGCTGAAAGGGGAACCCCTGGACTGAACTTGACGCTGGGGAAAACAAACAAACTGATGAATTTCCGACTGATGATGGGACACTTTGGAAATTGGTGCTTGACATCTTGCACAATGGATATGATTGATTGAGTAAGCCACAAAGAAGCGCGTGATTGCTCAGAATGTGGGGTATCAAACTTTCTCATAATGTGATGTCTCTGCTTTTCTTGGGGCGCTACAAATTGAATACAATGACTAAGTCAATGATGACATCTTACGGGACCAATACACCCACACATACATCGAGACACGCAATTATTTCTCATACATAGAATAAACACTTACAAAATCTTACAAATATATGATATATATATATATAATATATACATACACACGGTAGATAGACTTGTGACTTAAACATATCAATGCATGGTTTTGATCGCCATTTGACTCCATTTGCCTCCAAGCAACGCTCAATAGCCTGGCTGTTGATCTGCAAGAGACTGAGATCTGTGTTGCTGCTGGGAATGTTTCAGGCATTGGGAGCTTGCGCCTTCCTCGCGCAGCCTGCCAGAGAAAGAGATCGCACGAGTTAAAGGAACTAGAATCGTCCATTTGAGATGTCCTTTGGGTTTGTAATCTTTGAGAGACAGAATCGTTCACTTTGTTCGATATCTTGTCCACTAACCGCTGCAAGCCACAGGCCATTGACATAACGAAACACGTCCGTGTTTCCTCTGGCACGAGCCCTGAATAGACATCTATAAAAACACATGGCAGAAAATCATAAGATGTTGTAAAGTATGACAAACTATATACTACAAAATGCACATCTAGTTAGATAATATTAGATCATATTAGAATATATTAGATCATCTAATGATATCCATCTCATCCATCGCATGATGGTGGTCTAAATTGGTCTAGTTTTGCCGTCCACAGCCTCGGATTCCATGCTGAAGTAGGTGCACCTGGAGCAATCGCCCTGACGCTCGGTCTGGAGCATGTGAAGAGCATCACATTGGCCCAAGATCGACGCGAAGGCGCAAACATTGGGATCACCTTCATCAACCTAAGTGATTGCAAGTGATTGCAAGAGTGATTGCAAGAGTGATTGCAAGTGATACAAATTCTGATACACATGATACACTGATACACTTGAATACAAGTGATACATACGGATGACTTGATGAGAGATGACAAGTTTGAATTGCGCTAGGGACCGTTTTTGCAACCAACAGCTCAAGGGCCCTAAGTCAGGGTAGGTTTGAACCAAAAGCCACACGTGAGGACCATGGTGTAAGGATCCAAAAGACCTCAAACTC
>Ga0126342_10019330_pt1 | contig 11582 bp, 10 predicted proteins | sample Cyp1metagenome_FD_92528 | JGI IMG/M metagenome (GOLD analysis project Ga0126342, IMG submission 92528) | Coral microbial communities from Lord Howe Island, Old Settlement Bay, Australia - Cyphastrea 1 metagenome | ecosystem: Host-associated > Invertebrates > Cnidaria > Coral ... | reverse complement strand
GTACTTCTATTATTTCGTGGGATGCATCGTTAATTTCATTGTTTCGTATCTAATCTGCATGTTTCAGGATTCAGTTCCTACCGGATCATATAATGATCCATTCTTGTCTAGTGTGTGTGTGTGCGCGTGCGCGCGGTTTGCTGCGGCTGGCATCACGCTTTCCCAACGCAGTTTCTCAGTTCAAAGTTTGACGCTGGCAACCAGCACCTGGATGCCTGCGTTCTCCAGACTTAGCTTTAGCTCATCTGTAGGTGATGCGGTCAACACCACCTTTGCAGGTTTAAATAACTTGCAAGCTCCCATTGAGACTGCACCAAACTCATCTAGGTTCACGTTGGGAGAATGATCAGAGGCCCTGAAGAAGAGCACACATTCTCTTAAATTCACCTGGGATCCTGCAGATCCCATGGCAATCATTGCCGCACTGCGAGTTTCATTTCCTCCACTCTGCGGTCGTTCGTCTTCTGCAGAAGCCAGAATGCCCTCGGAAGAAACCACTGCAGCTTGATGTCCTGGCTTCATCTCCTTGTGCATTTTCTTCAAAAACTCTTCAAGTTCATCCGCAGTTTCCAAGGATTGACTGAAAGTCAAATCACCCGGGGGGATCTCCCCAATATCAGCAGCCCAATCCCAAGGATAGTGTGTAGAGAATGTCTTCATCATGGACTGAGCCTTCAAGTTTGATAAGCGAACCACGGTCATCCCATCCAACTCATCCAACAGGGTCGCTCCAGCAAAGCTGGAGCTCTCTGCCACGACAACACGCCGGAGACCCAGTTTCCACAGCCACTTTAGCGCAGAACTACACATGATGCATGGACTTAGCGTTGTTGCAAATACCACTCGACTCCACGCAATCTTTGACACATCTTTAATTTCACGAATGGCAGCAGTTTCCCCATGATCTGTTGGATATCCAGATTGTCCTGAAAGTGGCGGAATCCGACCATTGTGACCTTCATCGCTGCAAACACAACTCAACACCATGCCAGATCTCTCTTTGGAAAAGAAACTAATGTTAAAGGTTTAAAGGGGAAAAGGATGGAAAAGGATGGAAAAGGATGGAAAAGGATGGAAAAGGATGGAAAAGGACAACTCTCCCGTAGATATGCCATGGAACCAATCGTAACAGTTTTCAGTTTTCCTGGCTTTGTCAGCTCTACAGCTGCTCCAGAGATTGGGATCCTCCCATCAGCCAGGGATTCATTGGCTCGCTCCAACGCCAGCTTAACAGCTTCCATGCCAGCGCGTGCAAACTCACCAAGTTCACAAAACTCATTGACGTCAAGATGAATCGAGTCCTCCTCGTGAGAGGTCTGGATTTTCCTGGAGAAAGGATTGGATAGGATTGGATAGGATTGGATAGGATTGGATAGGATTGGATAGGATTGGATAGGATCATGATCTCACATGATCCCACCATATCTCACCACTCCAATGACAAAAATGAACCCTGATGATCCCTCATGCAGAAGTAGACAGACTTGTCCAAGTTCCAATGAATCTGCCACTGTTGCTGCTAGCTGTGCAAAGTCGTGCTGCATGGAACAGCGTTAGCCAATGTTAGACTGGACTTGAGTGACAAATTGACAAACTTTGACAAAGAAATTTACTCAGGCTCTGGTCCTCTTATTCGATGCAGGGCGCTTCATGAGGACACTCGCACAACTCAGCCTCTTGTTCCACTTCAACCGAACTTCAAAAATTATCTCAAAGTCATTCCTATGTCACTATGTCGATTGATTGCTGATTTTTATAGCATTCAAAGCCCTCTTGTGCACACTCTGTGATGTAAGTCAGCTCTACGTTGTTCTATCCTTTAAAGCTGTGAACGCAAACCCTGTTAGGCGCATACTTGATAAGTGCAGCAATGCTTAAGCCAAAAGCTACTGTATCACAGAGAAAAGCATCGCAGGGGTCTTGAAAGTGATATATTTGTGCCAGGATTGTGGAAAATACTCTTTAGACATCCTTGGAGAATTACCAGCCTGCTAAAAGGCAACAGAAAACTGCGGACTCTACAAAGTGAATCTCCACAAGTAGAGCCGGCCTGGAGGGAGTGCAAACGGTTCGTCAGCACACACATGACCCGTTGATGTTTTGCCTGGCATCAAAATGCTTCAAATCGGAAGTAAATGTGTGCGACTTGAGCACAAGTCGCAGATATACGTGTTGGATCGTGTTGGATCACCTGTATGGAAGATGCTATTAGCAGGATGAGTAGATGAAAATATTGTTGGCCAGGATTCTGGGAAGTGTTGCGCACATGTATGCCTTGTTATAAAGAGGGTGACTGTTAGCAAATTGACTATTGTGTCAGCTCTTCCTTGGGAAAAATGAAGCGATGGAATCCGATGGTGCAAAATGCTGGAGTCAAGCACATGGCAAAAGAAATACTTCCAATCAAACTGGAACTGATTTCCAAGTTGATATTCTGGATTCGTGGTATGATTCAAAATCGAAAGGCCGAAGTCAACAGCCTCCGCTGCTGCACAAATCATCTCACCTCTGGCAGCCCAGTCGCCTTGCAACCAAATCGAACCGAATGCATTCGAATGCATAATGTAAGAACAAGAAAAAACAAAGTCATATATATCCGCCGACCCCTGCCGACAGCAGTGGAGCTAGTTTCTTGCCTGTTCAGAAAGCACCGTTAAGCACAGGCAGCTGCCAGCCGCAGACTTTGTCCGCGCTTTAGTTGCCTCAAAGATCAAGATGGCTGAACCTCCAGGGGTCGGCGGCAGAGGGCGTAGCCCTTGAATCCGGGCGCCAGCCACGGAGCCCGTGTCCTTGCCGGAGGCCTTCGGTGGTAACCGAAGGTTATAGGCGCTGCCCCGTGTCGACTGAAGCCTACGCAATTCACGGTGTTTTGTGCTTGCGGTGTTAGAAAACATCGTTTTTTACGGTGTTTCAGGGCCTTCAGCGGGAAGGGATTTCATCTTGGCGATGTTACAAAACCTCGGTTCGGTTTTGGGCTCCAGGAGGGGGCCCGGGGCGGAAAAATTGGCATCTTAAGATCGTTTCAACATAGATGGCCCAAACATGGCCCCAACATAGCTCCCAAGATGGCCCAACATGGGCCAACATGGGCCAACATGGGCCCAACATAGGCCAACATAGGGCCAACATAGGGCCAACATGGTGCCAAGAGGCGCCCGGCTGTCAGGCGTAAGCCTTTAAATATAATATATATATTATATATATATATAAAAATATATATATACAAAGTCTGTGCTCTTTAAAGAAGAACAAAGGCAGAGCAGTTCTAAGATGTGCTAAGTTTAGGCTAAGGATGTATGTCTAAGTACACGTTGTGACTGCAGGGCCTGCGAGCGTGAAGTGTTTGCGACTGCTCTGAATGCAACTGATGTGAAATGCTGACCCTGAGTGTTGGAGGCTTTGAGCGCTACTGTCAGAGAACGCAGGTCCAGACGTAGCCCCCAGACCAGCAACTGAAAATCTCTGAGTGGTGATTTTTGGACGGAATCCGGGTCGCTCATAAGCGTCTCCAAGAGCATAACCCCCCCCTCCCAGTTTGAGGGTTCCTAAAATCGGAAAAAAGTGCCGTTTTGACACATTTTTCGGACATTTTTAACTTTTCGAAATCAACAAAATGCTGTAAATTAGAATATTTGTGCGTTTTAACGTCTTTTGCGGGAACAATGCCAAAACCCAGAAAATGCTGTAAATACCAATACTTTTTTAGACCAGGGATGCACAAACACACTGCAAATACCAGTGTTTGTGAAAGCAAAGCAAAAAACATTGTGAATTACAGCATTTTTGGCGGGTTGATCGCAACAAATGCTGGTATTACATTGTTTTTGCAATTTCAAGAAAACGTGGAAGGCACGAAACACTGTAAATAGAAGTGTTTTGGCCACTTTTGGACGCCGAAACGCTGGTATTTACGCAGTTTTTTGCCCGTGACGGCACCAAACCCGTGTAAATTACAGCACTTTTTGCTTTTTTTGAACCGATTCTTTGCCTTGATGAATGCAAAAAACGCTGGTATTTAGCATGCATGACTTGGTGGTTGTGTGGCATTGCAAGCGTCTCTTGCATCGAACTGCAGCTAAAGCCACGGGACTAAGTGGTTCAAGGAGACTTTGGCGACTTAAGAATATAATGCACAGGAGCACTTCTAGTAGAGTTTTTAGGAGAAACAACTGGAGTTTGCTTGCCTGTCTACAGTTGGCAGCCCGAATATCAGGATTTGCTAATCTCAATGTTTACAGGGTCGGATAGATGCTCATATTCCTTTGCATTGCACAGGCACACCAGGCTAGACGTCCGCAACCCCTGCCGCACTTTCTCCAACTGCAAGCTTTGTTATGTTGCAAGGGCTCAAGGGTTGCCACTGCAAAATACTAAGCTATGCTAAGGAGCCAGCATATCAGGGCATCAGATCGAGAATCAGACTGGCACAGTTGCGAGTTCTTCACTTCATAAATTCAAAAAAAATGATTTCTCGATATTTCTCGTGTTGCAAAACTCAAAATCCTTTGGCTGACGCAGCGTCACCTCCCGCTTTGACTGCTTTGGCCCGAGAGCATCCTGCAGATTAGATCGATCCCCTACCATCGCATCAAAAAGTAATCTGACCGGACTTTGCCTTAGCAAACTCAAACCTCTGCACTCAATAGATCTCAAAAGCATCCTTTTACCAGTCCTCCATGCCATGTTTTTCAGGAGCAGGAGAATCATGACATCTAGAGCCTATCAAGGGAAAGAACTGCTTGATCAATGCACAATCTCTGGCTGCTGCATTGAACACAACCGCGGCCAAGTTGGACACATGGATTTTCAATGAGATACGAACCGTCTTTCCTCTTGCAAAGCTACTCCGTCACTATGTTCTTATCCAGTCAAAACTCACAATGGCATCAATGTGAACGGACAAAGCCATGAGGATGCCAACAATAAACACACCAGCAACTTCAACAACGTCATCATCACAAACAATCAGAAGAATAATTAGGAAAAAAAATTAATGAAAGAAAAAAACAAGGGGCAACAGTCAACAAGAACAAGAACAACAAGCAGCACACAAGCAAGAAGGAGAAGAAGAAGAAGAAGAACAAACCAGCAACCAAAATGTGAATCTCAATCCCCTGCCTGGATATCCAGACAGAAAGCTAGCGTTTCTTGGGGCCTACACGTTTCTTCACGTTTCCAACTTCCATGAACACCGCTTCAACTCCAAAGGCTGTGCTTTGGCTGTTCAAAGACAAAAGCAACTTGCAGTGCTGGGTAGTTTTTTTAATGCTGGTGCCAGCGGCTTCCCTTTTTCACCAGCACTGCCAGCGTGAGCTTGAAACCACCTAGCGGGCCACCACAAGGTTTTGAACTTGGCTCCGCTCAGAGCATTTTCATGGATGGCGTCGTCGCACGCTTGCTTTTTGGGCCATTGTAAGAGCCTCCACGAAACGAAAAAGTAACACAAGAATCTATGAAAGGACTCACGAATACAGCTTCTGTGAATCGGTGTGGGAATGAGACACGTCATTGATTTCATGAGTTTTCCACAGTGTGAGCTGCTCAGCATGCCCGCCTGCACCAAATCTTCGTCGAAAACGTGCAGCTTAGAAAGTGCTTGAATGACCGAGCGCACCGGAACTTGCGGCCTCAAGACAATGAAGACAACAGGGCAAAGAACTTCCAGTGGTCAATGTGTGTCTGGCGCCAGTAAGCCCCTTGCGAAGGAAGGAGGAATCGCCTGCAAGCATGCAATTTCTGATTGGTAAAGAAATAGGCAATAAACCTTACGCGACCAAGCCGTGCAACCGGGCTCTTAAAGCTTCGCTTTCTGAGCACAAAGCAAGCCCCACAAGCATTGCAACTGTTTCAAGCTGCAAAGAGCAAGATACCTGAAGCACCAGCAGCTCAGCAGCACCCTGCTGCACCCTTCAGCACCCCGCAGCACCCCGCAGCACCCCGCAGCACCCTGCACTCTAGACCACCCTGCATCCGCACCCTTGCCGTGGCCTCCAGCAACACACATAGCTAGGGCCCAAATGGGCCATCTGAGAAAAATACAAATGAGCCTGCTGCCAATCACAAACGACATAAGTCGACATGAGAGAGAGAGAGAGAGAGAGCGAGAGAGCGAGAGAGGGTTTTCACTGGTCGCTATTGAAACAAGCATGGCGAAGATGATTTTGACAAGTGCATGTGCGGCTTTGGTTGTTTGGTGGAATCCTTTGGTTGCTTTTGTTTCGAATTCCCGGTTCCAAGCAAAAACAATTTTGGCCTGGCAAGTTCTTGCACGGCTCCAGCTGCCTCATAGCACTTTGTGTCCTTGGCAGCTGAGCTGGGGCTGCTCTTTGTTATTTGTTGCTATCAGTCGTCTAAACGCAAGAAGAAATCGCAATATTTTTTGCAACACCTTCCATTTCCAAATATATAGGTTGCAGGTCTGGTATAAATTTCCTTTGCGATTTACCTCAGTTTTGCCAAGGCCTTGAGAAAGGAAACTATAGCCATAAGAAGGGACGTAACACAGAGCAAAACGGAGTTGTTTGAAACCAACTTAGGCGTCCACAGCACATGTATCATGCAACTTTTGGTGTGTGTGTGTGTGTGGAGTTTGAAGGGCTATGTTGCTAGCAAGACTTTGGCACTTATCTTTCTCACGGTGGTTCGCCAAGCCAGTGAAACTGACTCTGTAGGAGTCAAAATGTGCCCAGAAACTGCAAAGAGATTGTTCCTTTGCTCTATGACCAATGCAAAGAAGTCTGTCAGTTGGCCTCCCTATCTCCTTTGTCTTCTTGAGTGAAATTCATAGATTTGCTTATTTATCTCTGATTTATTTCGTATTGCTTGCAAAGCGACTCCAAAAGCCACGATCATCTTTGCAGCAGCTGCAGGAGGCAAAGGCCTGCACTGAGATGACTGAGAGCGAGAGCAGAAAGCCAAGGCGTCAGCATGGCATCGGCATCCATGGCATCGGCATCCATGGCATTCATGGCATCAAAGCAGCTTCTGCTCTAAGACCCCAAGTCCTCTCCCACCTCTTCGAGTCTTCACTCGAAATCCACCTTGTCACTTCACCTAACCTTGGTGTACACAAACGTCACAAAAGTAGTTCCTCCACATGCACTGCTCCATACCAATCGAAATAGTAGGTTGCAGACAATTCGTCAAAAAATGTGTGAAGTTCTAAAGTCGTTGCTGGATTCTGAGCCGCCTCCAGAAAATTCGAGTCATGGCAACTGACAATGTGAAAGCCAAGCGTGCTGTCTTTGACCAAGGTGTCTCACCCTATTTTGGCGTACAAAGAAATCATCAAACATGGCAACACAGGACGGCTGGTTGCGGAAACATTGCGAAACCTGCGATTAACATCAGACAATTACACACAAATCAAATAAACACATGGAGCAAAAGGGAGAAGCAGCATGTACATCGGGACAAAACGACAAAACCAGCGCTATGTCCATGGCTTCCCTGATCTTTCAAGAGTGTTGGTGGTAGCTGGGAATCACATACGCAATCGACCAGTTAGGAGTGAGGACAGCAGTGAGTCTCCCTCACTAAGGCCAACAAAATGATGCATCCCACAGGCTTTCAAGCTTCTTTAATCATCTCGACAGGAATCTTACGACAGGTAAAGCTTTCTAGGTGCTTTAGTGGAAAATCATCTGCGGATGGAGATTGATCTTGTTTAAAATTTGAATTCATTCTAAGTTAGTGTTGATTTGGTTTTGCTTGAGTTGAATCTGAACTGACTTACTTGAACTCAACTTGACTTTAAAGTGAATTGATTCCAATTGACTTTAAGCAATTGGAATTGAATTTCACTTAAACCTGACTCTAAGCAGTCCGACTTGACTTTGACACGGAACCTAAATGAGACTGAATTTGAATTGGAACTGACTTTCATTTGAATCCTAAGGAAGGTCCCCAAGATTGGCAAACTTTGCGTGGGGGGTTCAAACTATTTTTATTTAGACGTCGGCCTGCTTCTGGACTACCCTCTTTGCGAGTGCGCCAATTCTGAAACAAGATGTAAGAAAGAAAATGCAACTTCAGGCCCTGGTCCTGAAGATGTTGGAGTCATTTTTTTAAATGGAAAAGGAGAAAAACTGGGAAAGAAAGAAACATGAAGCAAGAAAAAAAGCAAAAAAAGATTGCATCTTCCATTATGTGGGGGTCTTAATCAGTCCGGGAAGTTGGCGTGCTTTATCACATTTTTTTAATCGGATGTGAACATTGAATGATGCCAAGCAGAGACAGGAGGAAGATATACAACTCCATCGCAAACTTTTCTGCTTTTCTTTAAAAAAAAAAGGATGCAAGGTACTGCCAACGTCAAACTCAAACGACACGGAGGCTGAAACTGCAGCAAAATGAATCAAGACACCTGCAATTGTCCACTTGTCTGAAGGGGCAACGTCTGAAAGAGGTATCCAGAAACTCTCGACTCCTTCAAGGTATATAGATCATCACGTCCCAACCCACAAACATGGACATTTCACTGGGATTGTACTCCAAGAGACTTGACAAACCTGAAAAAACTAGAACTACGTGACATCGGATCACATAGCAAACTTGAGGACTTTGGGGTGCCATGTCAAGTTCAGCTGGAACCGCTTGGTATGTGAACATGCTGTCCCAGGCCTTGTTGCCCAAGACTTCTGCGAATGCAGATGCTAAGTTTGCGGCCTGACATCTTGCAGCAAGATACACCGTCAAGCTGCAGGTTTTTGCGTGCCGAAATATACACAATTTCAATCAATTTCAGCTTCAAAATAGTTCGGGATTCTATGGCGAAGCATCTTCATATATTGCAGTGCAGCATATTGCAGCATGATTACGCGAGACCCCTCCTTTCTGCCAGTCTGCTGATGTCAGTCCATGTTGTGAGAACTACCATGTCTCCCCTACTGCTTTCGATGAACTTGTGATGACTGCGAAGCGCATGACTTCTGCAATCAACTTCTTGTAGACGTGCACTGCACTGTTTTCATTATCCGATGTCCCATGCAATCTGTTCTTCCTCATCCGATTTTCAAGCGGCAACCTGTTCAATGCTGGTGCACCAGGCTGTTGCTGTTGTTTTTGTTCGTCTTTTCTAATTCCACTTCATCTTGGTATACTCTTCGTACTCTTTGTACTCTTTGTACTCTTCGTAATTATTCATCTTCACCTTTTTTGTCTTGATCTTATTGTTGGGGAGCATAGTTTATGGCTGCCACGGCTACAGCTGCGTTTTGATTGTCTTGTCATATTCTTGGTTGCTGTCATTACCGTTCTTATTAGTGGTGTGATGGTGCCATTGCTCTTTCTTCACATGCTCCAATGTGCTTTACATATTTCATTTCTGTAATATTCCATTCAAAGGTGCTCTCCTCAAAGAAGTCACGCAGGACTATCTTTTTCAACCTCACTATTCTTCTGTGGGTTGAATCTTTCCCAGCACCCTCTGGCAGATCCACTACTTACATATCTTACATTACGTTTTCATTTATTTTGCTCCGAACTCCAGCTCAATTCACGGACTCTTTGAGCAAGGAGGAAATCTGTAGCAGTGCTTCTCAAGTCGACATTCGTAGACGGAAAAACTGACACGAAAGTTTCAGCCTGGTCCATGCCGAGTCCATTGGTCCATGCCTCTGTCATGGAAAACCGTCGTAGGTGGCACCGCCCATGTTGTGCTAGGACGCTCCAAACAGCTTCTTCAACCTCGGAGTGGAAAAGTTGCGATTTGTTCTTCGATATCTTCACAATCAGATGCTTAGACAGCATGATCTATCTGCATCTGACAGTAGCAACCGAAAATATGTTTCAATGTTGCCAAACGAACCTTGTGGTTGTGCATGTGCGTTGGGAACATAACAACTTTCTGTCTCCACGGAATAGCATCCAAGATGCGTTTGCCACTATTCATGCCTATCTTTAGGACCTCTTGAAAGTTCTAGAAAAGCCCTGCACAATTTTACCAGTTCATTTCCTATTCTGCCACTGTGAGTACATGCCTGGTGAGGTTAAATTGTTCGCGGCACTGACTGTGTGCTCCCCCCTTTACATACCATCTTCTAGATATTGGGGAATTGAAGTCATAGGGATCAAAACCAGAATGACATCTAGAAAATCAAACTTGACAACACTGACACTTGTATATCGACCCCCCATCGAAGGGTTTTTTCCCTAGACAATATTAGTGGTGTACGTGGCGCAGAAGATTTCCCTCAATGCAACCACTAAAAACACATTTACCTACTCAGGGTCGTCAATATTCTAAAATATTCTACAAGAAGATCGACTCCTTGGAATTTCCTCTGGCGGCTGCACTACTTTTCCAGAGAACCCAGTTTATTTTTACTATTCCAGCTTGATTTTGGATACCCTTGGCAATGCAATTTCTAGAGGGATTTTCCAACATTGTATCGGTGGTATTGCTGGTAATCGCCGCTTTGCCAAATTTCTCAGCATCAAGGGTGCTCCACAACTCCATTACTCAAAGCATGTGTGTGTGACGTATTCTAGAGGTGCGTAGCATGCATTGCCCAACCCGTATTCAGAGCCTGTGCAAGATGCAGTAACGCATCGCAACCACACACACACATTGCATACCTTGCATTAGGATCAGTAGGAACAAAAATCAGCAAGAGGAACTCAGCAAAGTGTTGAAATTGTTGAATCAATCTGTGTGGATCACGCTGACAGGTCATCTTGAAGCACTTCGGCTCCCAATCTCCAGTGATCTCCAGGAATCCGGCACAGTCCTTGTACCCACTTTTTGCCAGTGCGTACCTCTGACTGTATGATCTTCACAGATGTTCACATCAATTGTCCTAGATCTCCTTCCACACAACAAGACCACTTCCAACAGGTCAGGGTCACGCGCTCACAGCGATTGTTTGCTGTGGCACCTTATATAAGGATTCCGGGCCTAGGTAGTGGTGGCACCGTACACAAGCCAAGACTTCTCTGAGTATCAAAGTGTCAAGGGGTATCCATTTAGATCCAAGATGATCCAAGGAGAAATCGTTTCCACTTACCAAACTCTACTAGTGACAATTATATAATACCAGTAGTACCGCACAAGGCGGTGGCGGAAGTTTCAAAAATAGGAAACCTATAGGAGAGGTTGGTTCTTATGAATCAGGGATGGCAGAGCGAAGCCACTGATGGACTGAAAGGTGCTTGATCTCTCTCACTCTTTCTATCTCTTTCTCTGACCATCTACCTACCTACCTATATATCTATTTTCTATGTATCTATCTATCTATCTATCGATCGATCGATCGATCGATCTATCTATCTCTCTCTCTCTCTCTCTTTCTCTCTTTCATCTGTCTATCTGTCTAGCTGTCTACCTGTCTATCTGTGGTGCAGTGTCATTCAGTGTATTGTAGTGTAGTGTACTGTAGTGTAGTGTAGTGGAGTGTAGTGGAATGTAGTGTAGTGTAGTGTAGTGTAATGTAGTGTAGTGTAGTGTAATTTCGTGTAGCGGAGTGTAGTTGTGTAGTCGTAGTTGTAGTTGTAGTGTAGTGGAGTGTAGTGTAGTGTAATGTAGTGAAGTGTAGTGGAAGGTAGTGTAGTGTAATGTAGTGTAGTGTAGTGGAGTGTAGTGT
>Ga0126342_10019329_pt1 | contig 11582 bp, 14 predicted proteins | sample Cyp1metagenome_FD_92528 | JGI IMG/M metagenome (GOLD analysis project Ga0126342, IMG submission 92528) | Coral microbial communities from Lord Howe Island, Old Settlement Bay, Australia - Cyphastrea 1 metagenome | ecosystem: Host-associated > Invertebrates > Cnidaria > Coral ... | reverse complement strand
TTTCATAGGGATTCGCATGCCACCAAGAGCTTCAAGGGATTGCGCAGCATTATATATAATGCTGCGCAATCCCTTGAAGCTCTTGGTGGCATGCGAATCCCTATGAAAGACATAGGCATACTTAGGCCCTGACATGTGACGTCGGCTGGAGCCTGCGGCTGAAATGGATCCGGTAATTTACCACCAAGCAATGCCAGAAGTACAGGCCAATTAAAAGTCGTTTGACTTAATCAAGTGGCCTTTGCTGCTGCTTGTTCAAAGGCTAAAACACAAGCCCAACTGGGACTTAGACTCACAGCCCAACTGGCAAAGGTTGCATGAGCTCGAGCAGCAGCTTCGTACATGTCCCTCGGTGGCTGTGCCGCTGTTCGGTGCATTGTGCATCTTTCACTGGTCGAACACCACTGAGCCCGAGAAATCAGACTAGTGCCTACAGTAGCAACAACTAAACATACTGAAACATACTGACAATGGTCCAAAACACTTGAGCTGCTCGTTGTTTCCTATGTTTCCTCAGAATCTTGTGTGTTTCTGTGTTTCTCCTTCTGTATCTTCTGTGGACTTTTGTTATCTTTTGATAAATGTTGTTGGACTTTGAAATCCACTCATGTCAAAACCGGTTTCTGCAGCTGCAATCACCTCAGGACCCTGACGCCGTGGTGAGATCACCTTCAACAGGCTCTGCAGACCTCACATGACAATCTGAAATAACGTGAAGTAACACCGTGCAAAAATCATGCAAAAACACTGGCCAAAACCACTACCCCACTACCCCACTACCCCACTACCCCACTCAGGCGTCTTCTCTTTTGGCATCGGATGAGAATAGTCTTACTAGTAAATACTAGTAAGTTATATCATGCACAGTTGATGGATTCGATCCTTCAACTTCCGTTCAAGACTCCTTGTTCATCGCCTCCATCCATGCACTTTCTGATTGACAGCTCAGATGCATAAATAACACTGGGTTCTGAGTTGCAAGCCACTTGTTTAGGCCCTGCACGGCCATTTCAGCACTAAATGCCAAATTTTGCCCTCGGGGTCGTGGTAGCAAGGGATCCTGCACCGATTCTTCACATGATGCAGGGTTCAGCTCTGTCCAATCTGAACAAGCTGGATACAAACTCTCCAATTGTTTTCAGCCATTCTGATCCGACTGTGGTAAAACTATGTAAAACTGTGAAATGATGTGAAACTTGCTGTTGTGGCATCACTGTGCAGGTCAACGGCCTCTGGTGGCGTCTGCCAAGGTACATCTCGCACGCGAGACTCGAATGGCCTCCAGACCCAAACAAATCAAAAGGAATGACAACACAGTGGGGAAATGTGGCGAATTAGTCATATGTTCCCTCAGAATCTTCTAGCTTTCCGGTCAAATGCTATGGGCAAAGGAGTATTGCAAAGATTTGCAAAATACAACAAAGTGGTGCAAGTACTGCAACTTCCCTTGCACTTGGCCTCCATCCGAGCACGACTGTTTGCCAACCCTGCAACACAGCCTGCAAGAAACAGAGCAAAGTGGCCATGGCCGCGAAAAACATTAAACCCGAGGCAAAGCCAGGCAAGGAACCTTGATCAACATCCGCTCAAGCATCTCAGCCTCCAATTTCAGGTGCCCACAAATACTGATCTGGGCTGGAAAATGATGACTGGACCGAATTGACCCGAAGCTAAGATAGCTAAGCCAAGCATAGCCAAGCCGTCTTTGCAGCGAATCCTGCCTGATTTCTGCCAAGCTCCAATGCACGCGGATTTGGTCGTTGGCTCTGAGGAATTCGTGGCATCTCAGGGACGGCCTGGGGGTGGTGGAAGATGGTGTTCTGTCATCATTCAGCATGCGATTCATATCGATTCGTCATGCTGTCATGACTTGAACACGATAATTCACCATATTCATGACATTTGGTGATGGTGAAATTGGGTGCAAACTAAAAAGGTCAATAAAAGTCAGGAAGAGCCTCGAGCTATACATAGAAAGAGAGAGAGAGAGAGGGAGAAAATAGACACCATTTATCGCACTGAGTCACCGAAGGATATCCCCGTATGAAGAAACGGCATACAAGTATTGTGTTCTATCATGTTCTATCCTGATTCAACATGATATGCTGCCTTCTCTTCTTTGAAGATCTTTGATCTTTGAGTTAAAAAAAAGTATCCAAAAGCAATAATATGGACTTGTTACAGCTGTTACGGTTCTACTTGTTTTACTCAACTTTACCTTAACGCAATCTTTAGTAATTATGTTTCGCTCACCTGATCGCAACTCTTGTCCACCATCTGGATTTCTAGTCATGGAGAAAGCTTAACAGGCTATGACTGGCTCACGTATTTTTAGGCATGCCGCATATGAATGCATATGAGATATTCCATGATATTCCTTTGGTCCAACGAACTCTTGGTCCGACGAATATGTACAAAGACCAAGTTCTTCTTGCCTCCACAGAGATACTTCGGGTGGTTACTCCAGCCGTTTGCGTCGAAACCACCTGCAGTCTTGAAATGTCCTTCAACTTCAACTCCTTCAGCCCCGAACATGTGAAAAAAGATGAAAGAAGACCTCAACAAATCTCAACATTCGTCAAGAATCTCTTCTGAAACCTGGAGAACCCTTTCAGCTTCTGTTTGGTCGCCTCCAAGGGGGCCGCTTGTTCCACTTGCTGCACAATCTGCACATCACCGATTCCTTGTGGAGCAGGCCCAGCCTCATACAGGCAACCAATATCAACCAGTGATGACACGCAAAGTTGACTCGTTGGCTGAAACATTCATGATATTCATGGGAATTGAATTGAAATCAACAACATAATAATTAGTTGGGCGATTGCAGGTCTTGGCACCCGGTTCTCAGAATTCTGTAAAATCAATCCGGCTACTTGCACATGCAGGCCTGTTCCCAGTCGTCCACTGGCTCCAGGGCCTTCTGGAATGCTCAACTTGCAGCAACGGGTAAGGCTCAAGCTGATGGGTAGCCAGAGGGCGTGGATCTGAATTGCTGTATGATCTCCTGCAACATGATACACTGGAAATTCACAGAAATTGTGAACAAGGTCCTCTGGCAAACCATTTGAGCCCATAGGACTTCAGAAATTGCGGCCCACCAACGGCCCTCACTGAAATATGAAAGAAACACCATGATGATGAGTAAAGGTGTTGCAGTCCTGGTAGACAGATCCCTTGGTCACCTGGCCCCGAACCACTTACATCATCTTACATCTAGACACACAAGACAAGACATGTTGAACGAATTGGACGTGAGACGTGAGACCTTGGCCCAGCCTCTTGCTTCAAACGCTCCAGCTCTTCCTGCTGAGACCGTCGGGCATCTTCAGCACGGGCTACCTGCAAACTCGAGAAATCTGCTGACACAAACTCGAGACTTTCAAAAAACAGGGCATCGCAGGGATAGAAGTACTCTTTCCAATGACAGGATTGATATGGATTGATCACAACTCAACTTAAATCACAAGTAGATATAACGGACCGTAAGGATACCCGCAAACATCAAGCCTACGATCCATTGTTCGAACCATTCACATGGATTCTGCATTGTTCACCATATCCACCCCATGGCACCTGCTCCTTCAGCATTTCCATCTCGAATGACTGCTGCATGCGTGCTGCCTTGATCTGCTCCACAAGTGCCTGGTACAAGTAGGATGGTTGTGCCCTTCTTGTTCCAATATATATATATACATATAATTAATATATAATAATATATATATACAATATAATTATAATTATAAATATATAACTATATGACTATATAATATGTATACTTCTCACAAAATAAAGTATTAGTGGAAGTATAAGTACAGTTTAAATGTATTGTCTGAATACATAATCTTTTAATATCCTTTAGCCATTCATCTTGTCCTTCCAATTCCACGAACAACTGTGGCGGAAACGGCTTCCAGCGGTGTTCGAAAAGGCTCAGCTGCACCATTGCTGTGCCTCGCGCTCGGCAGCAGCAAGTTGCTGCTGACGCTGCAGTGCCTTGAAGTTGGGCCAAACTGTCATGGTTTGCCGCGGTCCCCTGGGTCTTGAATTTTGGCTACCCAATTTGATCCAGGGTGTACTACTGTGAGTGTAAGTACATATCATAATATGTGTTGTAAATCAGGAAATTGGGAGGATATCAGAATGCTCTTTTCATGAGACTGTCATCCATTGAGAAATGCATTTAATGCATTTGCTTCTAATGCATGATCTACTGGACTGACTGCATTTAAGTATACAGTATACAGTATTAAATATTTATACAAGCGGCATGACTTTCTCCAAGCCGCGCCTCGCGTTCAGCAGCATCACGCTGTCTCCACATCTCTTCTCGGAACGCCTTAGGCATAGTAATTCAGCAAAGAGAGAACTCAAATGGATCAGAAATGTTCAAACATTGTAAAATCAAATCAGGACAAAAGCAAATGAAACCAGCGCAGAAAAGCATAGAAAAGCAATGTGTTTCATCACGTGCATGACCGATTGCCTCTTGCTCTTCTCGCTCTTTCTGACGACGTCTTCGCTCTGCATCATCCTTCTCGAATCATGGGGCACAATCAAATGAACAAACAAAAAATAAGAGTAATTCTTCGTTTTTCTTTAATTAGGATAGTTAGGCCAATGTGGGAGAATCGAAAAGAAAAGCTTCAATTGTGTTCATCTTTCCACTATCCTCCAATCATGGCCTGTAGATACCTGTAGCCCACAACGAAATCCCTGCAGTCACCAGCCTCAGCGCTAGGAGGAGAGAGCGCTTCTGGAGCAGCTGGCTCTGCGGCCTCCGGGTGAAAACTTTACAAGAGCAGGGTCGACTTCACGTAAGTGCCAGGTCATTACTGGAAAACTCCCGCATCTGGTGGAAATAAATTGTGAATAATTGTGACAAGTTGTGTGCAAAACCTGCTTGGAAATTCAACAAGTGGAGAACTAGTCGCGGAACTCTCCTAGTCTGCAATTGTGATGAACTGTATTTCTGCATTACTGTAAATGGAATCAATATCATTCAATATCAATATTCATAACATTTCATAAATCAAATGTGTATCGGCTCCGACCTGCTGCGTCTGTACACTGTGTGCTCTGGCTGCCTTCCATGGATAAAACATCATAAAACAAAGCGACACATCATGCAAAATCAGCGAATAAGGGTGTGAATTGCGTTGAACATGTGAGTCGAAAACTGGCCTCAGCTTCTTTCTCTGCTTGCGACCTCTTCTTCTCCTCCATACATATTAGTATGGGTCAATACCTATCTATAGATACATTTTTAGTGGGATGAACATCCATTTACCAGCTATTTTGGGGTTCACTAGGTACCAGGGTTTTGACCCATCCCCATATCCATCTTGCGGCCAGAGTTCAGAGCTGGTTTCAAAGTCCGCCTTTTCCTGGCCCACAACTCGTCCTGGTACCAGCTGCGCCAGCTGTTGAAGGTCTCCTTCACCAATTCCATGCACAGCTGCCTCCAGTGGTATTGATAATGCTTGAAGGTTCATGATGAGGTTCAAACAATGGTCTACCATGGTCCACCATGGTCCACCATGGTCTGCTATTTTGATGCATGTTGTGTCATTTTTGTGTTTGTTTAATACTCCAAAATCGCCTGTACATCTTCTCCGCAACAGATTCTGCCACGCGCTCTGCCTGGGCAATTGCCTCCAAAGTAGCTAAGTAGCTGACACAGAACCGTAAAAGCACAGAGACGTGAATTGAAGCCAACCAATCCAACACAAATCACAAGAACATGTGCGGAAATTTGCAGTTTAGTGTACATGTATATGATGATGAGTGCTCACGAGATCATCATTACTTCATGTAGTACAGCCTGCAAAACCCTGAATTCCATGGCAATGTGTCAGGCCATGTCCAAAAACAAACACTGCACCCTTGCTCAGCAAAGCAGTCAACCTGGTCCATGATGGCGCTCTCTTGCGCGTCCGTATCCAGCATCTGTTCAATGACCTCGATGATGCAGGTCACAAACCATGGACATGACTCAGACTGAGACTGCAACATACAAGAAGCATCAGGAATCAGGAAGCCTTGTCATGTACCCTCTGGTAATTTAACATAGCTATTGAAAATGGCCATTTATAGTGGATTTTCCCATTAAAAATGGTGATTTTCCATAGTTATGTTAAATTACCAGAGGGTAACCCATGCAACAGCTGCAACAACCTCAAGTCTTTCAAGCTGTCAGGCCATATCAGGCCTGTTCTCTTTGTCTCTGAAGCTCTTCTTTGTGGTCATACCAAGCTTTTGAAAAGGTTTCGGTCTCAGCCTCAGCCTCAGCATTTGATGCAAAATGCATCAACATGCATCAACCCTTGCAACATGAGCGCAGTATGAAGAATATGGCGGAAAATGAAAAATACATTCATCAGGTCCGCTTACATCCTCGGAGGTTGCGCAAACTAGGGCAAAACAGCGAGAAGCAAACCCTGCTCTGACTGAAAACCCGGCCGGAGCTGTCTCTGATGGGGCCTTAGATTTCCAGATTTCTTGTTACAAGATGTTACAAGATTCCTGCATATTCCATCATATTCCTGCTAAACATCCACATCACGTGCGCTCTGGAGGATGGATTTGATCTGCAGTCGTGGCACGGTCTGCTGTTCTTTGCACAATCGCCAGGATAGAAACAGGTGCACCTGTCAAAATGAATGCCGTGAAACTCTTTCAAGCTCCATAAGCTCCTATGAATTTCGATTCCTTGATCTTGTCAATCTTGTCGCATGCCAACGCATTTGCTTTCCATGTCTGGCCTTTGTCATCTTCACCTGGTACTCTAAAAGTATATCAGCAACCTGAGGGGTGCAAATCACACAAAGATCGAATGTCCAAGACATTCAAAGACATTATGAAGGCCCGGAGCAGGCCAGGAGCGAATGAGAATTTGTCCGTACTAGCACGATGACCTACTAGTACGTGGGATAGATCAAAATGATCAAAATTGAGTACTGCCATGTACCGCCACAAAAGTTGGGTGGCGAATACTACCGGATACTACCGGGCCAAAAATTGTGCTCCCCTGGGTCGTCCCATAGACACATATGTGCAATCAATACCTTTGCATCAAACACAACAATATCAACAATGACATGCTAAAACATATGTTTATGTTTATATATATATATGTTATATATAATATATGTGTTATAATATATATAATATATATGTTATATATAATATATATGATATATATAATGTGCAAACAAATATGCAATAATCAGTCAAAATATATTTAGAGAGGGGGATACTAATAATTACTACTGTAATTAATGATTATCATGAGCATCAAAGCACTGCCAGCCGCGAGGCCAGTCACACTCCAAGTTCCAGGCCTTTCGCAGATTGACCGCGCGATTCTTCGTCATGTGGAAGGCTCTCAAAGCTCGGCCTCCAATCTGCAGATTTGGCACCGAAGTCACCCAAGTCCAGTAGGAATGCCAAGTGGTAATTACAAATAATGCAACAATGTAACGCAAGCAAAAATAGCGAAGGTGATGCAAAATGATGGAGAAAAAAATGTGTGTGTGTGTATGTGTGTGTGTGTGAAAACCTACAGCCGATGAGGTGATTGTACTGCCAGTCTTCTGGCAGCAAGTTATGTGCGAGCTACAAGCCGGTAACGATCCTGACAATGCTGACTGATAATAAATGATAGTAATGTGTAAATAATGAACTACAAGCAAGAATTGGCCACGCAACATTCAATGATGATGTACAGTAGATTATATAGCCAACAAAAGCGTGCCTTGCGCATGGTTGGCTTCGTCATCCAACCTCAATGCAATGATCTTAACAACACAAAGCTTTTTTGATGCTTATTTTGTACGTTGATAACATGGAAATGATTTCCGGTACCCATTGATATGTGTAGTACAAACTGTAATCTGTAAGGGATCTTTCAAATTAGTCTGGTGTTGGCTAAGGTTGCATCAGGTCCTTTGATGCGAGTGCTGTACAGGAGCATCACAAAAGCATCAAGAGGGTTGCTTGTATGACGACTCAATGACGACCTTGACAACTGGGCACTTCCCCGGATCGTAAGGTTCCGGCTTTGTCCGCATCCTGGCTGCTTGCACTTCCTTCCTTTTCTTTGTCTTCGCTTCAACCAACCATTGGCACCAAGCCTGGGAGTATCTGGACAACAATTTGAAACAAGTATAAGACATTATAAGACAAGTTATCCAAGAATTGCCGGCTTGACATGAAGCAGAGATTTCAGAATTGTTCAAGCACTAGCAGGATGATCTCCAAAAAAACTCCACCAAACAGCTCAGCTTTCCATCATGCTGAGCCTAAAAGATCTTCGACCAAATATGAAAACAATGGATAAGAATGGGTAAGATACTCCAGTAGAAAGCAAATCGCAATGACCAAATCAGCATTCTCCAACTCTGGCACCCCAAAGCTGTCTAAGCAGCTGGCCAAAAAGCAACGCAGCACTGTGCCCATTAGCTGCACCTGATCGCAAGCAGTTGAGAAGCGAGACTGAAAAATAGGAGCGATAGAAAATGATACTGTACCAACCCGATCCAGCAAAAGTTGCAAACAAAAAGGCTGGTCGTATCTTCAGCTTGGCAAGGGTCGTTTGTTTGAAATGGTGGACTTGACTCACACTTCGCAATCATAGCAATCCATCATCCTTCAAAACACCACCTCCATGAAGAGTCCTGTCCTGCTAAAGCAATACGGCCGTGCCCTGGTGCTGAGCCCACCTTTGAGCGACCAGTCAGAAGATCCACCAGAACAGCTTTCTGCCTTGCAAGCCTTTGCTCCAGCACCACATGACCTCAACATCTATTGACGATTCTCAGCTTGTGCCACACTGATCCACAGTCTGCAAGAGTGGGCGACGGTATGCCACCGTATGCCACCGTCCAGGAGTCTGTTGAACACTGTTGTGGCTTTTGTCCGTGTGCGTCATGTAACTGGGAGTGGTGCGGCCGTCCAGAAGTGAGAGTGTCTGCTTGCTATCGTGAAGCTGATGATCTACGGACTCCGCATAGGAACACCTGAGCTGCAAAAGAATCTCCAGGTCCCGGTACGATCGATAAGTGTGAAGGAAAAGGCTACATCGTCGGTGTTTCTTTGAGAGAAAACATACTTAGTGAAACGATTTTTCTGCAGACAGGTGTTTTGCCTTTCGTTTTAAGATGTTTTAAGTTTTAAGGGACTTTTCTGCACGCTGTGGTTTATCTTGCCGCATACCTTTGCAGTGTCACACGCAATTCGCGGACTCCGCAATGGCACCGGAAAGTCGCACCAAACTATTTCATCACGAAAGGCTCGGAGCAAGACTTGGAGATGTGCTTCACAGACTCAGTTCCGTCAAAGAATCAAAGAACTTTGAAGACCACACAAATATATCTTCACAATTCACATGTTGAAATAAAGAAAGGTTGAAGATTGGTTCTATTTGGTCCTGGAATGTTCTGGATGGTCAGGGCGTGAAAGGAACATCTCCAGGTTCGACGATTCAGGGATTCCAGGGATCTACAGCTTGCCCCTCAGCTTGGACGCCATTGAGGCGGTGGAAAGTTGTAGTACTTGCAGATGCCCTCGGGATGTCGACGCAATTGGGAGGTGTCAGGTGCTACATGCTGCTACAATGTCAGATGCTACACGAACATGCCAATTTGATATTCAATATCATAATAGATTTTAATAGATGATAAATAAAGTACAACAGGGCTATTTCTGTGCTTCTGGTCGGGATATGTCGGTATGAAAAACCATGGAAGACACATTTGAACATGAATTTCTGATCACATCTGCTCAATGGATATCACAACTCCGCCTGCAGTTCTTGTTGCACCGCTGCAGCATGATCGGGCCCCTCGCAGCCCTGGATGCGGAAGCTGTCTGAGGCAGCCTCCCGGTCAGCCAGCATTGGAACCCTATCACACACACACCCTGTGACATACATCATCATTTCGCAGCCTACAAGTAACCTTGACAATCCAAACGGGACAGGAAAACGATGGAAAACGTCAGAAAATATGGAAAAGAGTGAGTATATTGGCTATATTTGGCTATGGCCATTTTTGATGCCACAAGACTAGTCTCAAAAACAGCTCTTTTTTTACCCAGCTCAGACAGCTCAGACAGCTCTTTGTCCCAGTGTAAACCTGGCCAACGACAAATCGTAGCGCACTGATGCGCACTGGGCACCTCTGCCTCCACTCGCAAAGCGAAATTGGCTGAGAGGTGTCCCAAATCCCCTCGCAGAGTGTTGAGAAGATGTTCCTGGGCCTCAGCTCTCAGGAAAGTTGCAGATTTCAGTTGTAACAATGTGGGAAAGCTGCACTGGAATATGTTTGTGGAAGTTTTTCTTCTGCGCCCGCGCCAGCAAAAAATTGCTGCCTTCATTTGCTTTTGTGTCCCTGCCCTGGCACCATGCTGAGTCTCGGTCCTTGCTTAGCGTACCAGGCCTCGGTCAAAATCCAAACAGGTGAAACCCTCCATGTTTTGCACATCCAACCCAGGAGTATGTGTGTTTCCAGGGCAACTTTGGCTCTAGTTTCATGCAAATTCTTGCGTGATACATCTCAAGCCAACCTCAGCGGGCTTTATTCATGTTGTTGCGGGTTCTAGTAGGTTTCGGAGCGTCATTGTTTTACAAAGGTTTCCAACAAAACGGCCAATTTTTTGGCCCTTCATGTTTAAAGGACTGGAAGATGCTGGTACCAGTGGTCAAGTTGGTCAAAAAGGATTGGACCAACCAAATAAGTATAATTATTGTGATTTTCATACACTTGTCCAGACAGAGTGTCCGGCAACACATGATGCCGCAATGCCACCGAGCCATCTTGGCCGTGGCCTTGTGAAACTATGCACTTTTCTCTGACTTTGCAGGTGTCTATAATGCTGTCTACAAGGCAGACATACGTGGACTGTGTATTCCCCAACTTGGCACCGTGCCAGACATGTCCACCTTCCACTTTCCAAGTGATTCCCAGTGATTCCCAGTGAAAGCCCAAACCGATACACCAAGGTCCAGGCGGCAGTTGCCCAGTCATGTTGCCAGATGAAGTAGCTGGAGTCGGCGGCAAAGGTCTCAGTGCTCGTCCAAGCAGGTCGCGCCAAACTAATGGGCAGATATTGCCCATACCCATATCTGATCCATTTCTATCCATCTCTCGAGTCGGGTCTCTTCGAGTATTTTCTATTCGCCGCGGTGTTACGCTGATAGGGAAGTCTTTGATGATTTAATCTAGTTTGAAGATGTTTGAAGCATTGTTTCATATTGCTTCGATTCCACAACCAACCCTTCCTAAAACGTCTTGTTACAAGGCTACAGAAGAACATCTTCTCCACCTTCAGCGTTGGGGTCCCGGCGGAGCGCCCACCTTGCGGCCAATGCCGGTAATCTCCACCAGCTGCAAACCTTGGCGCATCAGTACATGGGTTTCTATTCTATTGGTGTGCAATGCATTGTAATGCATCAATGCTAAAACATCCCCGTTCAGATTGGACCCGAGGGGTTGGGAGCCCCATTTTGTAGCTACAGAACGGCGTCCCCAAGGTGCCCTTCTTACAAGTTGGCAGAACCCAACGTTCACCGAGGAAGGTTTTTG
>Ga0126342_10019328_pt1 | contig 11582 bp, 11 predicted proteins | sample Cyp1metagenome_FD_92528 | JGI IMG/M metagenome (GOLD analysis project Ga0126342, IMG submission 92528) | Coral microbial communities from Lord Howe Island, Old Settlement Bay, Australia - Cyphastrea 1 metagenome | ecosystem: Host-associated > Invertebrates > Cnidaria > Coral ... | reverse complement strand
GGATCGCGGGTCGCAGTTGGACGAGGAGGACGACGAGGACGAGGAGGACGACGAGGAGGACGAGGAGGACGAGGAGGAGAGGAGGAGAGGAGGAGGAGGAGGAGGACGAGGCAGGAGGAGGCAGGAGGAGGCAACTGACATAAAATCTAACAACCCTCACCTGGCAGGTGGGGAACAAACAGTTTGGAGTTGGTAAGACAATAGACATCCTATAAAATGTGTCTATCTTTTCGGGGGGAGGACTATAATGTACTATATAATACTATATAACTTACTATAATGGATATGAATGGATGTCGGGGGATATTAATGGGAATATAGCCAACTATATGGGATGATGATATGGGATACTACGGGATGATATAATGGACATCCAAGGGCCTGAAGGGGCAAAAAGTTGGAAAATCAGCGCTAGAAGCAAGAACTGTGGGGATATGTATGTCGAAACAATTATGCTTTAATATAGTTTGACCAATAAAAAGGGATCCAACCCAAAAAATGAAAAGGTTTTGGATCCCAAAAATGACCAGTGACCAGACAATCTGTGTATGTGCAATTGGGTCATGAATCTTGATGATCCATGCCCCGAAGGGTATGGGGGACACCTGCAGGTCAGTGCCGCCTTAGTCTCTTCCACCAAAGCTGGAGAAGGGAAAGAAAATCTTATGAAATCTGCAAAAGACAGGTCGCTTGTCTTTTCGAATTGTGTGGTTCCTGCTTTCCAACAACCATAAGCCTCTTGAAACCAAACATCTGGGTGAGTAGAAGAACGCAATTCTCCAAGCATCGTCGTCACCGCGGAAGGTAAATGAAAGACCAGGGATGTAGACGAAGGATGCATGCATCTCAAGGGTGAAATAGAAGTTGTGGCTTTGATTGTCCAAACCTGACAGGTGCGATATGGCTGGAGTCGATGTGACTCAAGGTTTGAGATTGGATGGTTGTAGAAGTTGTAGGATGTTGTAGGTCGCTGGAAAAAATCTGACGCTTAGTAAAGCCCAAAAAAAAAATGGGGTTTTCCCATCTCTCCCATCTCTCCCATCTCTGCCATCTGATCCAAGTAGCCAATCCTGGTGTCGTTCCAACCCTTCCCGTCGATGGGGAAGAAGGCCTCATCGTCGTGGACGTAGGTTCCAGAGGCGGACTTCACAAAATCCATCCTGCAACGAAAAAGAAAAGCCACCGAAAATGAGGTGAAAAGCAGCTGTGATACTCCCAGATGTTAAAATATCTTAAATATGCTAAAATATAGTGTGCGCATAAGGTCCTTGCATCTCAAACAGCATCTCTTTTTGTCCTTTGCTCTCGGTACTTCAAGTGACATCACCAGAAAAAAACAGCCCCACGTCTGTGGATTTCAGCTATCAGAAATAGCATGGTGGTTAGCCCCAGAAGTCAGACGCACATGTCCCTTTCTTGCGGTGTCGCAGTCAAACAAAAACAAAAGACAAACACTGCCTAATACAAAGGAATCCGGGAATGTCTGCGAATTTCAGAAGTATTGCTATGAGAAGGATCTAATGAATCTAATGCTTATCATGAGCATTCGTTCCAACATCTTCGGGTGCTAAACTCCCATGCCGGACAGTGTCAAGACGATGCCGGACGTAGGTTCAGTCTGCAATGAAATCCATGCAACAAATGAATCTCACCGTTTCGGTCCCCCGCTCAGATCATCCCCCAATAACAACCATGGATTTCATAGGGGATTTACACATATTTGGAACATGTTGGAACCATAGCATGGGGCTGTTTTCCATATGAAGGGGGCCGAAATAATCTCATTGACAACTTCATGATGACAATGACTATGACGCCTGAAGTTCAAACGCTTGTTGACTCCAGGAACATCACGAAACCACTGGTCGAAGTTCTCTTTGTTGGACAATGGAGGCTGCGGAAACAATGACGAGTTGTCATCTCAGTGCGCCACATGGAGAACTCTGCGAAGACTTCAGGTTTTCGTAGTTTCCGCAGTGATTACTGATTAATGCTTGCAAGATCTTTAAGTGCACCAGGAACAGCAGCTTGACTCCTTTTGCAAAAGTTCTCAAGTGAAACAAGATGAAACAAGCATTCTTCAGAACTTTGTGCGATGCATCCAAGAAACTTTTCGGGTTGTACACGGGCTTCTTGTCCTCTCCCAAAATAGGCAAGACCAGTCCTTCCATGTGTCCATTGAAGCTGTCAAAGTCTGCATGACTCTGCTGAAAATCGCCTGAGTCGTCCATGTGAGCTGGGTGGTTTTACACACGCACACAGGCTGTGGGGCTGTGGGTCCAAGGTTAACATGGTGACATCCATGATATGCCAAGAAAACGGACTGGTTCACCCACATCTCCATTCACTGCAGCCAGCTTACGGATCACGGCATCGAAAAAGATGGTGTCTGGACCGGCCAGAACCAGCTCCCGCAACTGTGGGGACAAGTTGACAATATGCGGCAAATCCTGGGACAGGATGCAAATCAGCTGACAATTTCTGGATCAATCGCCCTTTTGGTTTTCTGCACCAATGATATCACATTCATATCACTTCTATAGAAATCTTGCCGGTTTGATCCCGACTTTAGCAGAGTAAATCACAACATCTATGGAATCTATCGACATCTCCTATCTGTCCAAGTTTTTTTCCTCTACGCTCGGTGCCTCGTTGACGGGATCAAGGTGCCTCAGCGGATTGCGGAGCCGTCGCCGTGCCCCAAATGTTTTCTGGATCATCCCAGGCCTTCCTGGTGAGCCTCACGGATCCATGCTGTTTGGCTTCACAAATCACTTGAAAATTACCCTTTGGTAAACTAACGTAGCTATAGAAAATCACCATTTATAGTGAATTTTCCCATGAAAAATGGTGATTTTCCATAGTTATGTTAGACCACCAGAGGGTATAAGAAATTATTAGAAATTGAGGTAGTGAACACATGTGAACACCTCAAGAAAATTCAATAGCCCGTCATGTAAAACACTGATCGGCGAACGATGCAGCTTCCAGCACCGAAGGTTTCCAAAACCGCGACGGGTCATATCGGGTCCAGGTCCCATGGGACTCACAGATGGCGTTGGAGTTTGACCCCTTGAAAAACTGGTAACGGACTCCGATGAGTCAATTCAACCATCAATGTAAGGGGGTTTTACATACTGATATAATATTATATACAGTACACATATATATATATATTATACTTAATATATATATATACATAGTTACTAGATTCTAGATACTTCTTCACCTTTGAAGGTTAATAGTTCATGCCCCCATACGTATTGTTGGGTCGCCGTCTTTCAAATGTGTCAACTGCCAGCAGCCATAAAAATCTCTGCCCAAGGGGCTCGGCACGTGACAAGGCACCCTTGCGCTGCAGCAAAACCTGAGTTACTGGGCTTCGCAACTGTTTCACTGTAGTTATCTATCTATAGTTAATAGTTACAATAAGTTATCCTATGTTATAATAGTTAATAATAGTTAATAGTTATTATAATTAGTTAATAGTTAATACATTGACATGTTTATACTATGGTTGATTAACTATAACTAATTAGGGTTGCTAACCACTTATGCTTCATGGTCTATGGGACGGTGGAACTGTCCATGTGATGATAGTTATGATCCTCCAAAAAATGCAACTCTGAAGCTCAGCAACCTCGAAATCGTGATAGAACAGATCGGGATCTAAGGAATCTAAGGCTCTCTTCAAGAAGATGCCAATTTTTACATGGTTGATGCAAGTGACAATAGAATGTTGATTAACATGGTTGATGCCAATTAACATGGTTGATGCCAACATGGTGAAGCACCTGTGGCTTCTTTGGCCCCTGAGGATGAGACTAAATCCTTTTTGCAGTCCAGTGGATCCGACCTGTGGCCCATTTTTTCAGCAACGTCTGCCACATCTCTTGACGATCTGGGACAGCAAAATTGACCCCATTCCGCCTGCAACCAGCCACGCAAAGCAGACCCAGAAGAAGCACCCATTGCTGCATGGCGAAATTGGTCACGGCTAGGCAGCTACGATGATTTGGGTTTGGATTTCCATTTGACCCGTTTCTACATGTTTCTACTTGGCCATGTTACAGTATGCACTTGCAATTCAAATCTCATCTCTCTATGTTTGCAGATACTCAAATAGTGACAAAAGAGCCTACGGAAAAGACGGGGCCATCAACAGCACAAGCGTTGATCCTCCTCTACAGTTCCACTCATGTTTTTTGGGCTCTTCCAGGTCTACAGTACTGTACCCATAATTTGAGATTTGGAGCTTTCCAAATAGGATTTTCCATCACCATCCAGCTAAAAAGGGCTACCCCCCACGACATTTGGGAACCCCCCGTGGAACCCCTACGTTTCGATTGCCACTTTGGGGAATCCCCACAGAAAACTGCACCACAGCCCAGATTTTTGATGCCGTGGGAGCTCTGCAATGCTACTGTCATGTACAGCGATGGAAATGGACTAAGTGACGTGCGGGCATAAGAACGAAACCTTTTTGTGGCTTTTGAAATTGCAAAAATATGTTTGTCCCTACCAATAGGTTTCATGTGTTTGAATACGTATCAAGAAATATAGGTTTTATGTGTTTCAAACCATAATGATTGTTAGTGATATCTTTGGTTTGGGGTGTTCATTCACATGCGTTTATCAAGTTTATTATTCACAAGTGTCTATGTACACAGCATAGAGTCATTGCTGCAGCATCAGACCACGACTATGTGATGTCCTCACACAAAAAAGCAAGGCTCAGCCGGGCCACGGACGTGACATCTAAGATCAAGTCCGAGTTTGTTGGGCCATGAAATTGATGTTGTTCCCTCCATATTTCATCCATATCTTAGCCATATCTTGGCCATAGTTCATCCATATTTCATCCATGTTTTATCCATAGTTCATCCATGTTTTTTCTTGTCTTACCCATAGTTCATCCATGTTTTCTTATTTTACTATATTGGCATATTCATTGTCATCCATAGTTTGTCCATATTTGTCCATATGTGTCCATATTTGTCCATATTTGTCCATATGTGTCCATATTTGTCCATATGTGTCCATATTTGTCCATATTTGTCCATATTCATGATCATTTGCGCTGTCCTTCAAAACTGCGTGCCTGTAAAACGCTATCTGACATTTAAACCACTATTCTACCTGACCTATATTCGAACATAAATCCGGACATCTGATCTGACAGATATTCTGACACAAATCCTGACATTTATCTGACATATATTCTGAGATTCTACGTTGCATTCTACCTGGCATTTTATCTGGAATTCTATCTGGCGTTTTGTCTGGCATTCTGTCTGGCATATACAGTATTCAGATATTCCCTCTGACATCTATCTTTCTCCCTGACGTTCTGTCTGACATATGTTCCGACAAATATCCTGACACTCTGTCTGACAAATTTTCAGACATGTTATCTCGCATATATTCTGGCATGATCTGACATTTTATCTGGCATAGTGGCGATAGAGTCTGCAAGCAGGAGTAGAGGCGGACCTGGCAGGTGGGGAACAACAGTTCTTCCCTTTCAAAGGGAAAGAGATGCACCACCTTGACCCATTTGGGCTGGATGTAGCCCCATGGCACAAAGGGCAAACTCACCCCGATTCCTGATGTTCATCCAGGTTCCATGCTTTACCCATGCTGTACCCAGAAAATTCCCGTTGAGATTTGCTGATTGATCTCCATCTTTGCTGAAATAACCATCATATGGCATGGGAAAAAACGGTCCTCTAAGGCGCGCCCTTGGACAAAACGGTGCCATTCATCTGCCGGCAGCTTGATGTTGATGGATTGCTTTCCAACAACTCAAACTATGCAAGAAAAAGAACCAGAAATTTAAAGCTGGAGGAAAAAAACAACATTGAAATCACGGTAATTACAATGTCCAGACTTCACCTTTGAAAAAAAAAACGACGATGTCTTCAGCTTCCGAGGATTGCCCGCCTCATGAGCACCCCGCTCCGGAGCACGGTGGGCGCCATGTGCGCCATAAGCACCGTGGCTGTCCGCATGGCGGTACTCATAGCCAGTGGTCTGCCAGGCGGATGGCCATGGATGGCCATGGACGGCCATGACCAGACTGAAATGAATGTAATCTGGATGGCCATGACCATGAAATCTGTGGAATCTCTGTAATCTGCTAGTTGTACCCAAAATCCCTCTGCGCCAAAAAAAAATGACGTCAGAAAAAACAGAAGTAAGCCACAGATTGACCGAAGGGCAAAGGGAACCAACTGGAAACAGGACCAATTTGGGGACGGCTCGAAATCGTGTACCTCAGAATTAAAGATATGGGGAATGCCAACAACTGACATCTCTAGTTCCAAAGAAAAAAAGGACGTGATCAATCCCCGTTTGAAGACAGGCTTGGGCACACACGCATATTATATATAATATGTATATATATATATATAATTATGTGTATATATATACACGTGTATAATTATGTATATATATATATATAATTTTATATATATATATACCTCTTAGGACCACTTGGACCACTGGAGAGGTCAGGTCATAGTAGGAGAACGTCATCCAACTGACATGGACAGCTTTGGCAGGTGTTCCGGCCTGGAATTCATGACTCCGGCCATGTTCCGCGACCTTCTGGTCAACTACCTGAAGACGAGACGAGAGCCACGGGCACAACATGTCGGTGGGGTTGATCATCTTACTGGTGAATTGTTATGGGGGGAATGGGATGATTGGGAAAATCGATGGTTTCCGGTTTCGATTTTCCCAATAAAACCAATCCAAGAATGGGATGATTCCCCCTTAAACCCCTCAGCACCAGTCAGTCTCAGCACCAGAGTGACGCCCACCTCCAGCAACATCGACTTGGTGCATATCGCTCTTCCATGCGCTCTATCGCTGTAGAGGACATGCCTTGCTGAAAATGCTGAAAATTTCCGGAAATCCGAAACGCGAAAAAATGGATACTATGGTGAGTGATGGCTAATGATTGGTTAATCATTGTTAATAAGTGCTTAATAATGTTTAATAATGGTGAATTCTGGTTGATAATGGTTAATTAGTTATGGTTTATCGTCCTGCAAATCATTGTGATATGAGGGTTTCCATAAATGGGGGTGCCCCCCCCATATATTGCAAACGCATCTTCGGCATTAAAGACACAGCTTGGAAACCAATGCTGTCCTGTTGCATCAACCGGCCAGGAATGGCAAAACCAGGGTTTCCATGGGTTTCCTGTAGTGATCTCCCGACAACCACAACAACAACAAAAGAAGACATCTGTGGTGGAAACTATGTAGCCGACGTCTGAAGCGAGGTAAAGAGTTTCGAGATTTCTCGGCCACCTCAGCGGTTCGAAATCCTATGGATCCATGATATTTTTCTTCAAGATGTAAATTTCAAGGTGTTTGATATAGAAACCCCAAGATTTGATGATAGACACCAGAGTCTACATTGATTCACTCCTGGAGAGAAAAAAAATACAAATTCTCTTGGCATGTGGGGGCTGTCCAATTTTGGAACCAACTGCCATTTTCAGAAGCTGCAAAGTCAGAGTCGCCTCTTTTGCTGGAAAAGAAATGGTGAAACCGCCAGCCCTTGATTGCTGGCTATCATTGGCACAACCCCGAACCCTCCCCTGTCTTATCCATCTTTGAGTAGTTCTGTAATCTGTGGTGCATAGACTTACAGTGGATATGTGTACAGTATATGTATGTATATAAGTAATTGTATTACCCAATGCACACTAGAAAAGAACTGGATCATTGGAGTGATCCGTCGGGAACTGAATCCCAAAACGTGCAATTAAACAGGATTATGGATCCAAGGTAGATCTCCAGAAATTGACATGCTTTGCAGGTACGTCGGGATGATCAGTCCCGATATCACAATCTCAAACCACCGTCTTCGTTGGGCAGTGGATGGAATGAGATTCACTGCCCCCCAGCATCTAATGACAATACCAGTTAGGAAGAAGTTTTACATCTGTTCAGATGTTTCACACACACACATATATATATATATATATATGTGTGTGTATGTATACATACATATATATATATACATATATATGCCTATATGTACATGTATACATTGCGCGATGGTTTTCACCAGGTTTTCACCAGCTCCGCATCGTCCGAGGCACTGAACCCGTTAATCCTCTCAGCCACAACAGCCATCGCAGCTTCATCCACCTCCTCTTCCCTGTGGGGATGGGTCAACCATAACCAGCCATGCGGACATATGAAACATATGATGACAAATATAACTTATCAATGTACCATATTTGCATGTTATTGGGATATAATGGGATGATATGTATATTACAATATAAATATATATATATATATATTTCTGTAAATACGTAACTTCTATCACCAATCATCTAACATATTTGGATATTATATTATATGCTTCCCTCATATGAAATATCTCCAATATGGGGACCCGAAATGATTTTATCCGACTTTATCCAGTACTAAACCAAGGTTTTGTTTGGGAATATTTCACATTAGGGAAAGGGATTACAACAACTCGCATTTTGGGAATGAACATCCATAAATCACAGGATCCCAGCTGAGTCAGACAAAAAGCTACGAGGGTTTGGACTACCCAAAATGTTGGTTTTCACATCTCCCACGGGTGGTAACGACGAGCAAGTGAGCATTTGAAGAGCCATAAATTAGTATAGTTTACCTTGATTTACCATACAAATCCATAGAGGAAATGTGGCTCTATGGACTTTATGCTGACATGCTGTGCATCTTTCATCATCTTTGAACTCATTTCCAACCGTTGAGTCACTGCCTGATGTACCCGCAGCCTGGGTATTTGTGGCCTCAGACTACCTGGAAGCCTCGGACACAGAGAAACTCACCGAATGCCTGGAAGCGTTTCGGTAGCACTGAGCCACTGAGCCTCTGGCCGACTTCGAAAGCCATTGACTTGAACCCTGAGGATCCATGGAATCCATATGAATCAATTTCATCATTCCAACTTTTGGGATTGATCCAATTTGAGGCCTGATTTTCAGTTATTTGAGGGATGGAAGTGCCGAAGCTCGCCCGAGCTTAAGCTGTTGTGTTGCGTGAAAAACATCATTTCGAAGCGAAGCGAAGCATTATGCAACTAGATAGGCTCATGCTTCAAGATATGGCGCTTCCACCTGTCGATGACTTGAGTTCCCGGCGGAGGCTTCCGCAGCATGGTTGTGGTCGCACTAGCCGTGGCATCCGACACAAACAGCAGAAAAAGATCCAGCTCTTTGTGTGGCCAAACAGGCTGAAGAGATGGCAATGATTTAAAAAACTTGGCAAGTTCCTGAAAACTTGGACTAACCACCACAAGTCCCATCAAGTCCCTGGTTCACCATCGGTTCAGCCATATCCAGCCTGACAGTAGGTAGTCTCAGCGGCTTTGCTATGTATTTGTCATAGTACAGCTGGACCATGCCCTGCGACAACGAGCAGAGCTGCCCCGAGCGATGGAAAAGCAACGTTAAGGGCGACATGGAGTTATCCAATGGGTACCCCGAAAAATGGGACGAAGTCCCCATGGACAATACTTAAACTACTTTTTTTCTGAAACTCAGCAGTGGATTTTTGGGGGGCCTATCGATGCTGAATCGCCGGCCTTTCTGGCATCTAGGTCAGGCAAACCAAACTCCACGCTCTCGTCCAAGCGGTCCAGAATGGCCTCAGGCGATAGTTCATTGGGATCACCAACCACTGCAGCGCTTGACGTTCCAAGGTTCCAAGGAGTTACAGTGACGTTCCTTCTCTGAGGCATCAACACTGTCTAGATCGTGCGGTCTGTTGGTTGCAATGACCTCAGTTTTCATCTGACAGTCATCGCGATCTGACAGATCCAGAAGATCGATCGAGACAAATGAAGAATGTTGAAGCCCCAAGCCCATGGGTTGGTAAAATGCTGCATTCTGTCAATTCTGTTGGATAGTTTGAATACCTTTGAATATCTTTGAAGGACATTGTTCTGACCTTTTGGAGGCAATCATTTCCACAGCCATGTCCCTCTGACTCAAGAGCTGCCCTTCCCTTTTCCAAGAGCTCCCACCAGCATGAACTGGGAAGATGGTGTGCCTGGTTCCAATTCCCCCAAGGGTCTCCCAAGATCTTCAAGGAACATTCTGCGAGTGAGTGTTAAAAAAAAAATCAAGCTCCAAGATGCAAAGTTGCTGACGCGCCTGTGTGGTACAGCATCCTTGGTTGCTCACCAGAGCGAACAAAGTCCGCTGTGTCAGCTGTGTCAGCAAACCAATGTCCCCTGGAACCCATGTGCTTCAGAGATTCGTGGTAAGAGCATTTCTCATCGTCTCACTCATACCTGTCGTACAGCTAACATCCCACATTTCGTGGGGATGCAACATGTCTACTGAGTCTACTGATGGGCACAAGGATTTGGGTCAACACAAAATCAGGGGCCCCCATTTTTTGGGATTCTCAGGTAGTCGGGTAGTCGTGTAGTTTTCCAAAAAATCCACTGTTTTCCAGGGATTTTTCGATGGAGCCGTAGGCCCCGTAGGCCATGCCAAATTGCCCTGCCTGAGTTTTTTCTTGATGCCAAAAATGCATCGGCCTGCGAATAAACCGTGAGCCATGCACAGACTCAAAAAAAAAAACCATCCAAAAGTCCAAACCCTGCAGTGGGTTCCAAATGCCCACAAACTGGGATTGGATTCAGCAAACATTTCAACTCAAAAAAATATATCTCTGTTTGTCATCTGCAGTTTTTCAGGTCCATGTCGCCAATTTCACGTCGATCATTCCACATGGTCCATGGCCTCATCGATAAAGAGGAGCACTCCTCTGCTGCTTCTATGAACCCACCTGCACGTGGTGAAAAATTGGAATTTGGAATCTCTGTAAATGAGGTGAACCCACTAATTAAACCAATCCCCCATCAGGGTTTAGTATGGGATATACCCTTTTTTGGAATATGTGTAATATTGTAAGATATTGTAAGATCTTGTAAAATATGAGCCCCAAATGTTCGCTTGCTGGGGAATGTTGATGATTGGGTGTACCACATCGTGTGTCTCATTGCGATGGCATGGGGGACCATGTATCCTGGTGCCTTGGTTGGCGCCAAAAGCTCGACGAAATCCGACGTTGGAAGCTAAGTTGAAAGCCAAGAAGATGAGAAACATGTGGAGGTTTCCCACCCCAAATCATCCAAGTCATGGATGACCATAACTTAGTATTGGTTAACCCGTGGTGACTTGTGGATCCCCCTTTTTAAGAAACCCCCATGTGTGTTGGCGACCGCACCTGAAGAGCTTGTGCAGCTCGGTGACCGCTTGCTCTTCGAGTGGTGCTACATCGCCACCCGACATGATGGCATACTCAAGACCTGGCACAAGCTGCTGTATATACAATATATGTTTGTCATGTATGTATATTGTAAGATCCTATAATATACTGCGAATATCATATACAGTAACAGTATATTATACATATATATATATAATCAGAAAATTGCAACACTCCTATTTTACTTGAGCCAAAACAAGGTACATACACCTCATGGTTTATGAGGGTACGTGTCCCGAATCACCCCTCCTGGACAGTGGGTGATTTAGGCCATTGTCC
>Ga0126342_10019327_pt1 | contig 11582 bp, 8 predicted proteins | sample Cyp1metagenome_FD_92528 | JGI IMG/M metagenome (GOLD analysis project Ga0126342, IMG submission 92528) | Coral microbial communities from Lord Howe Island, Old Settlement Bay, Australia - Cyphastrea 1 metagenome | ecosystem: Host-associated > Invertebrates > Cnidaria > Coral ... | reverse complement strand
TATATATATAACTATATATATAACTATATATAACTATATATATAACTATATATAACTATATATATATAACTATATATATATAACTATATATATATATAACTATATATATATAACTATATATAACTATATATATAACTATATATAACTATATATATATATAACTATATGACTATAACTATTAATATATATATAATTATGTATATATATATATATATGGAAATCCTCACAGATGCTGCGAATGTCCACATTCCCGCAGGCACATCATTGTGCGATTTGCCAGCTTTCCTGGACCCATTGCTGCAGTGTAAGTCATCGGGCAATGTAGACCCCAAAAAGCACCAGTAGACAGGATTCTGGGGACAACGAATGGATGAACTTACGATTCAACAAAGGGTGGTAAACCACTGGTACCATTATCAGCTGCAAAACATCATCAAACTTGCTACTGGATAGACTATCAAACCATTGTCAAACGATTATCACAATGATCCATTCTCAGCTGTAAAATGATCCATGATCGAAACATCAGATTGATAAATGATGAAACGATCAGATGATATCAGATTTTTTTTTATCCATGATCAAATTGAATCAAAGCATCCAAACTGCAAAACATCATCAAAGTGATGCTGGTTTCAGCCATGCTTCAGCTGGCTGGTCACCGAGGACAGGACCTCCTGAGTCCTGGCCCCTGCATGAAGCGGGCAAGACGCATCGCAAGCGACACCTGGCAGGGTTTGAAACACACGTGGGGGTAGAAGATGGTATCAAACATTAGCCAAGCATCGAGATATACCATAGAATTCAATGTAAGATAATGTAAGATCATAGAAACCACATGTATGTATAATTAGTTATATTTAGGTGAAATTATCCCAATATATGGAATGTATGTATGATATAAGATCCATGACTGACATGAGGATATACCAATGTGGTTATGACATATAGCCAGATGGCATGTACTTGGATAAAACATGATATATGTATATCATTACTATATAAATATATTGAACACATATTATAAGATTATACAAGCAACAATGTGATAAGATGTGGGAGGCTGTGGGTTGCCGCAAAATTGCCATGAAAGTTGGGAACTAATATGATGATAAAACCATTGGGATTTCTGGACTGCAAAGTTTTCAAGGGGAACCAACCATTTCTGTTGACATGTGGCATTTGCCTTGGTTGGTTGCCAGGTGGTCATTGAAAACCTCATGGAGTTTGGGAGTTTCGGGATGACTTTCTAGTAATGTTCGTGGGCCCTGTTCCTACTTCTACAGACGTGAGATATCTTGGAATGCCAAACGACCGGCCCAGAAAGAAATGGCCGGCTTGGTGGGACCCAAAATGTCGGGCATCTTCACAATGGAACCAAAGCAAGCATTTGTCGGGTTGACCCGGATTCAGCGTGGATTCAGGTGTTCTAATCGGGATGGAATAGTTTACACGTGTTTGATGAAGTTGCTGGAACGATTTTCAGGACTACTGTAGCTCCTTGTTCCCTTGACTTTCTTTTAATACAATGGCATAATTTTGGAGTTTGAGAGCACTTGTCATCGGAACTAAACATGGTGATCCAAGACCAAAACATTCGACCCACACGGGGCCTGATCTTTTGAATACCACTGTTTTTCTGGCTGAGACCCACTCGTGTGCGGAGCTTGTGCTCCTTGTCCATCCTGTAGCTCACGCCAAAATAGCTAGCAGTTCTCGATGAATTTCTCCCCAGACGGGATCCAAGCTTAAACCAATCCCTTAATCACCAATTTTGAAGGTCCAATCCCCCATGTTTGATGCTTAAAATCACCAAGTGTTTGATGGTTCAATTTTTTTTCATATTTTTTCTTGGTAAGATATGGTGAACCTCACCATTTTCCCACCAACTCCAGGTCCCCTATGTCCCCATCAGTCCCTTTCCCTTGGGCCTTTGAGGTCTCCTCAACCCGCGGGGCCCTGCCCCGAAGCTGGACGGCCCCGCATGGGCGCGACTGCCCTTGCCTGGGGCGGGAGCAAGGGATCCGCCAAGAGAAGGGGTGGCATGGCATCGCCTCAGTTGTGCAGTGGTTGGGCATGTTGGGCTCTGGTAAATTAACATAGACCTTGAAAATAACAGAAAAGAACATTTTTTTGTTGTGGAAACTAATCTTCCAGCCCGTATCGAAGGTCTTTAAGTATCAAAAGATGGGGATCTAGTTGATAACTGATGATTGGATGATATGCTATCCAAGATATTGTGGATTATCACAATCCATGACCTGAGAAATCCTCTAAGCTAGCCAGTGTAAAGGGATGACAGAGGGTTTTGAACACGGCTCAGTTTGGTCACGACTTGGTACTCGTAGATCTTGGTGGTGCAGTTGGGGTTCTTTTTAAACAAGAAAGAGTAGAAAAAACGTGGGTTGGGGTTGATTCCAACTTATACCACTTAGGAGATGTGACCAACCGATAAAACAGGGGAAATATGGGAATGAACCAGCAATTTCTTCAGAATGAGGATATCACCAGTGAAGACCTTATGGGAAAGAAAACTCTTTGGGATCCGCAAAGTATGTATATATATATATATATACATACACATAGACATGGTCTGAGTGGTTCTTGTGCTCCGAAAAAACAAAAATCAATACATTTAAGGCAATTTCAACACAATCAAGGAATTTCGTTACACAAAACGATTTTATCCCCGCCATTTGACCCATGCAATGGGCCAGTGCTGCCACCCAGGCAGTTCAATTCTGGCCATGGCCTGGAGGCGATTCCTTTCCCTTTCAGCACCTGGCAGAGCGTTTCCTCTTCAGCCTGTGTCAGAGGCCATGCCATGCCAGCGGTTTTTTTCAAGGAACCCGAGCGGAAAAAACGCACATAGATATTCACATAGATATTCACATAGATATTCACATCATGTCTATTCATGTCTGTTCCATATATTTTTCCTACATCTATGGCATCTATGGCGATTGATCTTTATGGATGCCATGCTGGTTGGATTACTGGCTTTTTTGGATCGCCAATGAGGCCATCAGCTGAAACGGCACAGAAGGCCGCTGTTGTTCGAATTCTTGTGGGCCACTGTGGGACTAAGCAGGGTACCCAAAAAGCTCATTGGCATCACCGTATCAGTTCCCCAGTAATGGCCTTTCAGAAAGGGCTACCCTCTGGTAATTTAACATAGCTATTGAAAATGGCCATTTATAGTTGATTTTCCCATTAAAAATTGTGATTTTCCATAGTTATGTTAGTTTACCGGAGGGTACATCCCCGAAAGGCCCGGTTGTCCAAGCCATGTTTTTTGTTGCAGCTTCGAGATGTCCAAAGTCAAATGCGGCGATGCGAGCAGCAGCCGGAAGACTTTGAGGATGTGGATGCCCTGTGGGGGTGCGCACCAGAGCTGCTGTGAGTTGATGGATGGCATGCCATGGCTGCTGGGTTATCCTCCCAGCCTTTTTTTGGGGAACAGGAAGATTATGATTCATCAATATTAATCATCAAATCTAGGGACAAGCTATGGACAAAGCATGACAAGGCCATATGAATTGCTGCAATTCCAGTGAGATCTTTGACAGCATGAAATGAGTATGTGTTTTTTTTGTCATGGCTTGTGAGCCAGTCAGTATCATGTCACTGTGAGATGGGTTTCGAAAGAGGCGAAAGTTGGCTGTTTTTTATGATCCATACTTGGGTCTTCCAGTGTGATCATCCTGATTTGGAGATGTTTTTCCCCGTAAATTCATCGTGGTGGAATCACCGCGCCGCTCCTGCGGTGGTCCCATAGAATTGTTCGGAACATCACTATGCCATATATCAATAATTATAAATATATACATATACATATATATATACACTATATATATACATATATATATACACTATATATACACATATATGTGTGTGTCCATGATATCCCACAATATATCCACTATATATTCCATACATGTACCATTTTTATATGGCAGCCAGACCTGGTGCTTCCAGGTACACGCGTGAGAAGTTCGTGCTCCGATCCTCCATGGCCTTCAACGCGCTGACCAGCTTTGCGCCTGCAGCTCTCCGACGAAGGATGGTGCCTCGGTGGAAGCGCGCTTCGATTTTTATGTCCAGCACGAAGCGGAACACAACGGGAGTTTAAAGATGGTTTCATCATGAACAGTTGCGGCTTTAATCATGAAAAGTTTTTTGGCTTTAATTATGAAGAATGGCTATTTTTCACCATGAACAACGGTGGAAACTTAGCCATCATTTTTCATAAAACGGTAGTCCAGAAGAATGGAAGACCATCCAAGAACCGGTGAAACCTTGGAATGGACTGGCGTGTGATATGTTCCATCCCGAGCCACATGGATTTTTACGTCGGATGGATCCCTAAAGCAACGAACTCGATGCGTTGAAACCAAAAAAAGAGCCACATGATATTTTTTTTTATGCAGCCAGATGCTAACTTGTTTTTTTTAATGGAAAGTGAGGGTTTTCCTCCCTGCAGCTGCAAAAGATGGAGGATGAGAGATGATTTAACAAACTGAAGTTTGCGATCTCGGGTTTTAAGAGGCCCGTAACTCAAGAATCAACCGTAATAATTATCTATTCCATGATGAGATGAAATGCCCAGTTGATGTGTTTGTGACTGTTTGTGTCATATGTTCCTCTCCAAATGCACGTTCACCAGGCCCACTCCCCTAATGCTTTCCAGTTTCAGGGAACATGCTCTTGTCCCAGAGGCAAGTGGAGGATCCCTAGCAATTTACTATGGGGATGTCGGACCCAATCGAGATGATTTTCCAAGGCAGCCTATCTGTATTTTTTTCCCCAGCCTTTTCACCTCATCCACAATTGTATGATATTCTGATATATTATTATGATTTATCAATGACATACTAGAGTGGGAACGTTTGCATGATACACCAGATCTGGTTTTATTTGAACATACACTTGATTGTTTGGTATACCAATTTTTGGACACACCCAAGTTGTGTATTATTATTGGTTAAGTTATGTATGTATAACATTGTAAGTCCACACTTCCTACATTATTCCCCACTATCTTCCCATTCAAATCATCCCCAATTTGAATTTTGCCTGCTGAAGTCCCTTTGTTAAATGCTTACATCATCTTAAGTCCCTATTTTGACGAATTATTTTGAATGGTTAAATCCCTATATTTTAAGGGCTTAATAAATGATGTGGGCTTCCCATCACTGGTGAAATTTCCGCCGAAAGTTGTTTTTTTTTCCCCAGGAGGGGTCCTTCAGCGTGGCCGCCATGGGTGGAGGTCCAGCCGCAGAGCTTTTCGCTGCCGTGGCCACCTGTCACCAAGGGGATCCCTCGGGAGTCGTCAGCATGGGTTATATGAAGTCATGGTCATCCATGACTGGATTTGGGAGTAGCTTCATGACTAGGAAACCTTCATATACCTGAGAATAAGAATGTTTATAAGAAGAACAACTTATATAATTATATAATTATATAATTACATATATATATAATAACAATATTATACCTAAGAACGAGTCTAAGGGATGTTGAAGCCCATCGTCTCAAAGGTGCTGGTTCCAAGGTTTTTCACGGCATGCACCTCAAAATGAACACTGAGAACGACACATCTGATGGTAATTAATTCAATCCAAGATTTTCGGATAAGCCATGGCTTGACCAATAGTCGAGTAAGACTAAGTTGGGGGACTCAGTGTACCTTTCAGAGTTATTGGACATTCATAAGGTTTGAAGGACATGCACTGGAAAAATTCGAACACATTCGTTGTTCATGTTCAAATGGTCCATTTAATCCATTTGGATGTGTTGTAACAAAGTGATAACACGATTGCACTGGAAAAAAACAACTCGCTGTTCCAACAAAGGGAAAAGCATCTTCCACGGAGCCGAGGTGGCCAGAGACTTGTCTGGTGGCCGGCCTGGTAAGATGGCAGTCTATGAAACTGGGGCTGATGAAGCCACGGTGGCTGGTTGATGTTGGGGTAACACGTATCATTTTTTGACGGTTTAATGGAAATTAGTAGTGAGAATTGATGAATTCGTATGTTTGGGTTATATTTAGTTATATATAGTTTCTAAGCGCTTATAAGCCAATGGTTGGTCAGTGTTTTTTTTTGGGATTTTCATGGGGACTTTTGATGCCATTTCATGATAAGAATTTGATGGTTAATGGCTGGACAGCAACAAAACTAACTATCCAAAGCTGGTCGGAAAAAGTGTCGATACGAATCATACCATATGGGGGATGAACATTTTCCACTACCGCTATTTGCATCTATTTGTGGTGAACCGAAGAGCAAAAATGGGTTTTTTTCACCAGTCTCGGCCATTTTTTTGTTCGGTTTCGGGATTGTACACTGAGTGTGGGTTGAAAAACCCGTTGGGTTTTACAAGTTCCAGTGGATGCCACAGGGTACTTGAACTGTTGCTGGTGTCAAGTACTAGTGGGGGTATGAGTCCTGATTTGACACTATTGTTGATTCAAACGATAACTAAACAATGTGGTTTGCAAAGCCTATTTGGTCGTGCTTCTAGTTTCCATCTGCAGGAAGATCGTCTGGATGTGTGATGTTTTCTGAGGGTCAGCTCTGCTGGATGGTGCTGCCTTCCGGTCAATGTTTGTCCTTCGCACGCTTATTTTCTTTTTCCGTGTGATTCAACTTACCTGGTACTTTCACCGGAAAAAGACAACTCACAATAGGAACACTCGATTTCGACATTTCAGAGCCCATTTCTTTAGCTCCACATGGAAAAAGTCATTGTGGCCCCCTGTGGTGGTAGAGATCCATGGCTTTGAACAGATCCTGTCACGTCGTGAACGGGTGCACTAGGTTTCTCTGCGTATTGCATCGACACCTGGATCTATGGAATTGACAATATCTTGAAATATCTTAAAGTTTCGAGTAATATTTATATAAACTAAACCTGATATAGAAACACACGCACATATATATATAGGAACTAACTAACCAACACTAACCATCTGAATGCATTGAAATCCTAGGCCCTTAGGCTGGACCATGGACCTTCAGCTCCCGCCCAGGAATGGGTGGAGACTTGGTCTTCCATTGTCCAGGCAGTTGCGAACGTGATGCAGGAAGAGATCGAGTATCATCATTGCCACTGGTCCAAATATCGATAGTTGTGATTCTATAATATACTTTCATATACTATAATATATTATAATATATTGTAATATTGCCACTGGTCCCAATCCATGAGGTAAACCATAGAAAATTCATGATGGTATACTGACAATCCCGAATGAACATGTGTGGTAAAATTCTCACTTGTTCCCCTTGAATCTTTGTCTGAAAATGCTGGGAAAACCATGGAACACCTGAAAGTTGATGGATTATAATAAATTAATGTTATAATCATATATCAGAATGATTGATACAGGGGATCATATATTAAAGTTAATGTTTATACAGGGGATCCTGAAAGTTGATTGATGGATTATTATAATATCACAATCAGGTTCCCCTGTAGAATTACCATTTTCGGGACATGCTCTTTTTTTTTTTCAGACACGACACATCAATCAAGAAATCCAGCGGCTTTCAAAGTTTCTAGGCAGTCGAAATAAAATGGGAACAATTCTAATCCCACTGTATGTTCCACAAAAGATCCTTGCAGTGGACTGGAAATCCTTGGTCAAACTTGGAAAGCTCAAAAAAAAGCACGGTGCAGGCTCCTCAAAATCAAGACATTATAAGAGCAGCCATCAAAAAGAAACAATGCATTGATGTTGGAAAAATGGAGGAAACCATGGTATTTACTTCCAACATGAGTGTGTTCTCTCGCACATGCACTGCAACGACAGCCGCGGACCGACCCTTGTGCATCAGCAAAGGCCATTTCTGGGATACCCCATGTTCAAACGATCAAAAGTGGTTGAAGTGTGTTGAATCAAAATACCAGTTTCCGTGGAAAGTGCATCCAGGTGATGTATCCAAGCCGCTGTCGGATGAACAGAATGCCGCAGTGCGATTCCATTCGATGGCCAATGGCAGACCAGTGTGGCACGGCCGCGGGTTTTGATGAGTAAACCTTGGCGAATGGGGCTGATGAATCGTTTACTTTTTTCCACAAACTATTTGGTGGTTAGGATTCAAAGGAGCTATGCGCATACCATGGAATCCCTGTTAAATGAGGAGCTAAGGAGCTACTAAGAGTTTCCTAAGCACATGATAGTAAATCGATTGGAATCAGGATCTGACTTTGCAGCTTCATGTCTATGACGTAAGCTTGGAGGGTATGAGGCGGTATAATGGTTTGAAGACTACTGTATCTAGATATACGTATATATATATACATATATATATATATAGAGAGACAGACAACAGAACTGAAAGAACCCTTCAAAGAGCTCAGTCCCAGTCACAGATTTTGCTAACGGTCCGGATGGTTGCTGGCAGGAACCACAAGGAACAAGCAAATAAGCCTTTATGATTTGATTTCAAAAGACATGTTTTTGGGGTCATAGACTCTCCAACCGGCTACGGCTAAGGTATGATCTCTACATCTTTTCTCATGCATCGCTCTCAGTTGTTTTTTTTTGTGGGACTGGCAGATCAGCTTACGGATTGTTGCTTGACCACGACTTTACCATGATTTTGTTTCCCAGGAGAATCCAGGACGACGTGATATTCTTCCCCCGTTTCTTACCATCTTTGGCCAATGATCGGATAGCCATCTCATGTGGCCCAGTTGCACGGCCGCCATCCCAACCATCAGAGGTCAGAACATCCCATTGCGGTATATCCCAATGACCCCAGTTGCAGATGGTTTATTCAATGGGATATAGCCCTAGCAATGGGAAAAAAAAACCCTAGCAAACTGGGATATACCCAATGAATACTTAGTTGGCTTTCTGGTTTACTTCGTGTTTTCCCAACTGCATCACGTACGATGGTCAAAATGGTCAAAATCCCAATTTGGCTGAGTACTCCCCATTGAAACCCCGTTTTTCGATGTATGCCAGTGTCTCCCAATATGTAAATATATATATACCCATGATGGTTCGTGAAATGTATCATTTTTTGTTTGTCAAATTGCCTAGATCCCGGAAGATTCCATTGTGTGTGTGTGTCTGTGTGCCACTAAACATTTTGTTGGTTTTCTTTCGCCTCATATATCCCCGTATTGTATCCCCACAGTCACTATATGGGTGTTTCTTAAACTGAGGGATCCCCAAGTCACCATAGCTTTCAATACCAAGTCATGATCCATGACTTGAAGGATGATTTGGGGCTACCTCCATGACTTAGGACACCTCCATATCCCATGTTGTGGTTGGTTTTTTTTATCCCATTTTGAGGATCTGCTCCCACTTTCCGGCGCGCACATGGCATCGCTGGAGGTCTTATTGGAATGTGGCCGTGGAGGGGGTGCTGCTCCGCTCCATTTGCTGCAGGAAGCTGGATCTCCAATTTCTGAGAGGTTTATTGGAGCACAATCTTCCATTTTTGGCATTTTACTGGATTTAACTCATTTTACCTCTAATGTATGGTATGTGTATGGAGAACAACTATGCATTTTGCTGTATACATATTTTTTTGGGTGGAGTAGTGATTTGAAAGTGCTCAAAAAGTGAAGTTGGGGCTAAGAATCCTGAGTTTCTGGTCATTCAAAAAACGAGAAATTGTACGGCAATATTTGAATCCGTGTCTGTAGGTTGAATGCCCGTGGTTCTTGGGTCAACTCATGCTTGTGTTGGCTAAATCCAATGCTTTCTCACATTAAATTTGGATGGTTGTTGTTTTTGGTGAAAGTACATGTTTGTTCGATTGAATCTCTATCACTGTGACACACACACACATATATATATATACATACAATGCTAAATGTCCATTCAACATGTTTGGTCAAGTGGCCTCTCTTCGATGTTTCTTTCGGCATCAAGATTCCCATTGGGAGGTATAATTTATATTTCTATCAGGTACTTTTGACAAGTTTTCTGTTGTTATTTAATTGCCTTCGGCAAGCCCGCCGGCCATAGAGAGGTGGCCCCAAGGGAGTTTGATGTGCAGCTTCTGTGTGTAAAAGCTTCTGTGTGTAAAAGCTTCTGTGTGTAAAAGCTTCCGTGTGTATAAGCTTCTGTGTGTAGGTTCTGTGTGTAAAAGCTTCTGTGTGTAAAAGCTTCTGTATGTAAAAGCTTCTGTGTGTAAAAGCGTCTGTGTGTAAAAGCGCCTGTGTGCAAAGCGTTTGTGTGTAGAAGCTTCTGTGTAAAAGCGTCTGTGTGTAAAAGTGTCTGTGTGGAAAAGCTTCTGTGTGTAAAAGCTTCTGTGCGTACAAGCTTCTGTGTGTAAAAGCTTCTGTGTGTAAAAGCTTCTGTGCGTACAAGCTTCTGTGTGTAAAAGCGTCTGTGTGTAAAAGCTTCTGTGTGTAAAAGTGTCTGTGAGTAAAAGCTTCTGTGTGTAAAAGCTTCTGTGTGTAAAAGCCTCTGTGTGAAAAACCTTCTGTGTGTAAAAGCTTCTGTGTGTAAAAGCTTCTGCGTGTAAAAGCTTCTGTGTGTAAAAGCGTCTGTGTGTAAAAGGTTCTGTGTGTAAAAGTGTCTGTGAGTAAAAGCTTCTGTGTGTAAGAGCTTCTGTGTGTAAAAGCCTCTGCGTGTAAAAGCTTCTGTGTGTAAAAGCTTCTGTGTGTAAAAGCGTCTGTGTGTAAAAGGTTCTGTGTGTAAAAGCTTCTGTGTGTAAAAGCTTCTGTGTGCAAAAGTGTCTGTGTAAGAGCTTCTGTGTGTAAAAGTGTCTGTGTGTAAAAGCTTTTGTGTGTAGCAGCTTCGGTGTGTAAAAGCATCTGTCTGTAAAAGCGTCTGTGTGTAAAAGCGTTTGTGTGTAAAAGCTTCTGTGTGTAAAAGTGTCTGTGAGTATAAGCTTTTGAGTGTAAAAGCTTCTGTGTGCAAAAGGTTCTGTGTGTAAAAGCTTCTGTGTGTAAAAGCTTCTGCGTGTAAAAGCTTTTGTGTGTAAAAGCTTCTGTGTGTAAAAGCTTTTGTAAGTAAAAAAACACCAAAAATCCTTCACTCTGCTGGGGGAGAGCTATTTGGACGGAATCCGGGAAAGCCTCTGCGTGTAAAAGCTTCTGTGTGTAAAAGTGTGTGTGTGTGTGTAAAAGGGCCGGTGTGTAAAAGTGTCTGTGTGTAAAAGCTTTTGTGTGTAAAAGCTTCCGTGTGTAAAAGCTTCGGTGTGTAAAAGCTTCTGAGGAGTCGAAGTCGGAGTAGGCGTCGAGTAGGCGTAGGAGTGGGTAGGAGTGGTGGTAGTAGTGGTAGTAGTGGTGGTGGTGGTAGTAGTAGTAGTAGTAGTAGTAGCTGTAGTAGTAGCAGTAGTAGTAGTAGCAGCTACTGCTACTGCTGCTGCTGCTGCTACTGCTACTGCTACTGCTACTGCTACTGCTGCTGCTGCTGCTCCTACTACTACTACTACTACTACTAGTACATTTGTACAAAGTACATAGTACTAGTACATGTTGTGGGGGGAGGGGGGTGACTTTGATTCAGACGAAGCAAAAACGCGCGGCAAGAGAACAAAGGAACAAGCACAAGCCAAGAACAGAAACAAGTACAAACCAAGAACAGAAACAAGAACAACACCTTC
>Ga0126342_10019326_pt1 | contig 11583 bp, 13 predicted proteins | sample Cyp1metagenome_FD_92528 | JGI IMG/M metagenome (GOLD analysis project Ga0126342, IMG submission 92528) | Coral microbial communities from Lord Howe Island, Old Settlement Bay, Australia - Cyphastrea 1 metagenome | ecosystem: Host-associated > Invertebrates > Cnidaria > Coral ... | reverse complement strand
CTCATGCTTGTTAAGGCAACATACTCTGATTTGCAAAAACCTGGTTTTTCCATCAAAAACCAGTTTATTTAGCAGAACCTGCTTTTTAGCAGGGTCTTGTGGATCAAGGTATATATATATATATACACGTATATACATATATATATATACACACACCTATTATATATATATACATAACACACACACATATATATATAGAGTTTCCGGGCCACTTCGTCACTTTGATCGCGCTCGTTCAATGCACATACCTGATAAACGATTGTCAGAGACACAAGCGGGAAAGGTTTATGCAACCCATTTCTGGTAAGTCATTCGTGATGTTTTTGGGTCAATCTGAGAGTAGTTGCCCGGAGAGTTGGTACACCCACAGCCAGGGGTCCTGCAAGCTCAACACAGGGAATCTGGAAGAAATCTTCTCCGATTTACTGGTTTACCCTCTGGTGCACATGAGATGCTTCATTTGATTCATGATGACTTACCATGATTTCATGATTTCATTAGCATTATTCACTATTTACCATGATTTGCCATGATTTACCTCTTCCCCGCCGGTGCAACTGAAGGTCCCACTCGTTCGACCTGAAACGCTGAGGTGTGGGGTCACAAGTGAGGCGGACGCAGCAGACGCAAGGGCTTGGGTCCCTTCGCGCCGCTCCATCTGCTGCTTGGCCAAGCGAACCTTGGAAACTACTTGGGATCCAAACACTACTTGGAGATGCAGTTGAGGTTATTCATCAGTATGATTATAGTAATATCCCCATTGGGATGTAATTTATTCCTACAAGTGTGGTTATAAATAGTAATTATAGCCTCAACTGCACCCCCAAGTACAGCCTTAGCAACCCTTAAGCCTGATATACTAGTTTCAGGATCTCTCAGGAATCATTCCAGCACGCAACGGAAAACGCATCGTAGTGAAAATGCCAAACATTTGCATCCATGTTTGGGGAACATTGGAGAATTGCCAATACTAATTGACATAACCCTAGGAGTTTGGAGGTTTGGAACATTTTGGAACCAAACCATAACACATGTAATTAAGTTGTGAAACAAAATACTATCTTGTAGGGCCCCCTGTATGGGGATTGCAGGTTGGTCATCCACGACTGGATGATGGTACGGGAATACCTCCCAACCAAGGCTATTGATACCTACTTGGATTCTGCTGCTTGGCATGGAAAATCCTTCGGATGTTGGGATGATAGCTGCAAAGTTTTGTTGGTGTCTTACAATATCAACATCTTACAACGAGATTGTTCCTTGACTATTTGTGCGAAGCCAACTTATCCAAAATAGATTGCGGTTGGGTTTTTTAGGTCCAAACTTGAGTTTGTTTTGTGTTGTTTTGTTTGTTTCACAGTAAGATATACAGTATTCATCAGTGTTGAATTCGGTCGTGGTACTATCAGGCAATACTGGCAATGGCTGGGCACTTGCATCATTTATGTACATGGGCTACACACTTGATCCGTGACGAATCAGCAAATTCCATGCCACAAAAAAATGATTGCAGAAAACGGTTATGGTTAAGGTTATGGTAAACCATATTTAAATATTTTTAACCATTAGGGTTTCTATACAAAGCGTTTATGGACTCCTTACGCTTTAGCCAGAATTAGACCTTTGGCCATCTTATTGTCCTCTAGAATGCGGTCTTCCAAGTGACAGTGTTCAACCATCACGGCTAGTGGCTAGTGGATCGATCTAGTGAGAAACCATGAGAAACCATGAGAAACCATCTCGAAACAAGGGAGAACTGAGATTTGCGGTTCAATCGTATCGTGGTGCATAAGCTGTCAGATTGATAGCAGGTTCCAAGAAACAAACTCCCTCGGGTGAGCTGTGTCCAGTTCAACCCATGCTGATGGTAAATCTTGTAGCTGTGGGTTGAATTTCCATGAATTCCACTATCATTTCAGTGATTTCAGTCACGATTTCTGGACTCTTTTTTTTCCCATTCACCAACAGCCCAGGTGGGGGTGGACAGCTTTGGTCTGGGTATTCTCGTGGGCGTCTTCGGGACGATTTCAACGATTGCCGCAGTGCTGCAGGGAAACCCAGTGGGCTCGGCAGGGACGGCCGTTTTCTTTGCTCGTTGATGGTGAAACACATCCTCGATTTTAGAGGATTTTGGAACATCTAAATGGGTATGGGTCAATACCTATATAGATACATTTTTAGTGGGATGAACATCCATTTACCAGCTATTTTGATGTTCACCAGGGGTACAAGGTTTTGACACACTGCCAAATGACAAGCATGATGCATTTTCACGAACATCTTTTTACTTTCCACCCATTCAATATAGTAATATATTCAATCACCCGATATGACCTACCATTTTGGAGATTTTAATTATTTTTTTTCACCAATACCCGGCCTTTAACCATTTTTTGGGTGGTTCATGCCTTTACCCAGCCTTCCACCGCCAGGTCCATCTTCGTTGACAATTTGCGTGGTGTGGACCTAGAGGGTGGGAACGCCTTGGCTTCTTCCGGCGGTTTTGTGATGCCGAACTTTTTCTTCCAGGCGATTTTGGTTACGGCGGGTACGGTACCCGGTACTATATCCGCCTTTGAGCACGTTTCAGCACAGTCGATGAATGCACTGTCCACATCTGCCAATTTACAGTTCCTGCCATATGCCACGAGTCCGCACCGTGGCAGGGAGCCAGGGATATCTTCAGTAACGTCCGTCAGGACGCCGCAACTTGGCTATCGATACATCGCCGTCGCCGGCTGACGAACGGGACGAACAGGACGAACTGAACCGGTTCAGGACGTTCCACGGCCTGCTAAGGCACAGTCCACACAAAGATTCAAGGAGACTGGGCGTAACACGTCAGGTTTCCAGCTTTGGCATCACGTTTGTTGGGATATCCGAGGTTGAAGCTATCAGGAGATGTTTTGAGAGTTGATGAATTCAGTAGTGTTGAGTCACCACTTCCTTTCAAGAATTGCATTAGAATGGTAGCGATTTTGTCAACACATGGACAGGATGAAACGGGACATGTTGGCACTGTTTTTCAGTTTTTCAGATTTTTTTTTACGGTCAGCAACTATGCACATACCCACATACCCAGATATACCCAGAGTGAGAATGAGCGCGAGGCTTGCTACTGTACATGTACCTTACCATTCCTGAATTGAGATGAAGAACAAGAGAAAGAGAACTGCATGATATTGCCTCGAGTGAGAAAGCTGCGTGTGTTTGTCAGTTGACAGAGCAGTTGGAACAGGAGACAGGAAGATTTGCTGAGATCTATGCCGGTAGCTTGTCTACAGCAAATCTAGCACTGTCGCGCCATGCACAAGGAGACACGAGAAGCGAGACACAGGACACCTCAAATTTCATTTATGACAGATGTTCAACTTTTTTCACCAGGTTAACCTGGAATATGTTTGTAATATTCTATAATATATATACATATATATTATAATAATTTATAATATATATATATATATATTATATTATATTATATTATATTATATTATATTAATTTATACATGTACATATAATAATAATAATAATAATATATATATTATGTATATACATGGTACCAGTCTGGGACCAAACCTACATCGCGTCTCAGCCCAGGTATAGAGCGATCTCAGGAGATGGCGATGTTGCGAAGTATCGATGCACTTCGGGAGCAGGTGCCACCTGGTGCCACACGTGAAATTCTTTTCAGCGCCTTGGCAGATGAAAAGAACCAACCCGCCTTTTTTTAAAAGGACTCCCAAAAAAGAATGTGTAAATATGTGTAACTTGATTTATACATATTTATAACCCGATTTCACAAACAAACAGAAGGAATCATGAGGATGGTTGGGGGCCTTTCATATCCTTTCATGCTTGGACAGAAAGGGGGTAAGGCTCAAGGGGTGAAGGCTCAAGGTGCCAGCCTGTTTAGAAATGTGTAATGGGTAATGGAGAATGCAGTAGTCAAGAAGTAACCATATCATTTCTTGAGAATGTCTGGCATGGATTAGATGCTTTTGTTGCTTGAATGGGCCAACAGAAATCTTGGACGGTTAAGCTTGCAAGTGTGAATCGAGAACCGTTCAACATACTTCCATAGTCAGTGCCTTAGTGTGATGGTTGAAAAACTTGACCATCATGGGAGTTTTTTTTTTTGGACCTACATTCTACCATCAATATCCATCCCTTTTTTTGGGGCTTAAGGCCACATTAAACTTCCTGAGGCTTGTTGCGTCGTGCCGCCCTGTCGAGTTCGCAGTTGGGAAGTGCCTTGTACGACTTTGCACTGCGTTTGCAGGCTGGGACTCGTGCCCGGAGATCAACTTGAGGTCCTGAGGTGTATAATGAGACACATGACACATCATGACACAATAGTATGTTCACAATTACGTACATACATATATATACATATATATGTGTATCTATATACATATATATATAGTATAATGTATATACATAGTAATATATATATATATATGTAATAGAATATATATATACTATACATATCTGATCTGATCTGATGTGACCACAGGATCTGCATCTTTGCCAGGCCAAAGAGCCCGCCCGACATCGCGAGGCGCCGGAAGCGCTTGCGTAGCGCTTGCGTGGCGCAAGCGTGGCTGGGTGTGGCGATAAATCGATAGCCATGTTTATTTCATGGTTATCCATGATGGGGTAGTTATGCTAATCTTCTTTTGACATGTTATATATATATATACATATATATATTACATGTGATTATAAGCCATGGGCATACCCATGGCGCAACCACAATGTCTTCACTAAGCCACCAAAGCTTCAGACTGGTGAAGTCCATTGAATCGATGGCGCCAGGATGTTGTGGAGATCCTTGATGAACTTTGGGCTTTGGATGAGGGACGCTGTGCAGTCAGTGCCAGGTTTCTTGCCAGCGGCTACGCCGTATACGCTTCAGAAGCGACTTCAAAAGGGATTTCTTGGCCACATCCCATTCGTTTCCTATTCGTGCTTTTTCCTTAGTAATGCTTCAGCTTCTACAAGTATTATGTTTGCTGAATCTCAATGTATGTCATATATATATATATATGTACATAGATCTTTTGTTGTGGCTTGTACCATATCTCATGTGTACACATATATAATTATATATATACATACATTACATTACATTACATTACATTACAATACATTATATTACATTACACTACATTACATTACATTACATTACACTACATTACATTACATTACATCACATTAAACCAGCAACAAAAACTACCAACCTCTAAAAATCCTAACTTGAGGCGTCCGGGAGAAGGTGGACGAAGACCCTGGCTGGATGCGGATGCTGCGCCTCGGTTCCACCGAAATGAAGACCCTGGGAGATCGGGAGGGCCTGGCTGCATCATCTCAGAAAAAATGATGGCCACCATTCTCCATGCTTAGTGTTTTTTCGTGCTTTTTTTTCCCCGGAAGTCACAAAAATCCAAGTTTTGAATAGTTTTGAGGTATCTATCGTTTTTAGCTTGGCTCAAAGTTTGTGTACGCCACAGTAAAAACATGGTTTGATACCCTCAAACCCTCAATGGGAAGCATCATGAAGCATCTGTCAGTACAGGCTAGTACAGGCATCCCTTCTTTCTTTGCAGCACTGAGCCCGCGTGCCCAGTGAAATTCACATCAAATCCCAGGACGATTGGGGACGATCCTTTACTGGTTGCCCATGGGTTTTGGTTCTTGGCCCTTTCTTCAGGATATTCTTTTGGATGAGCAGGTCCCAGCGCTACGGACCACTCTGGCCGAGCCCCTCGGTTCGAGAACGCCTGATGTTGGAAGCCGTAGTTGAAATGCCCTGGAACCCTGTGTTGGACAGGGGTGTAAGGCCAAACCTCGACATGTTCACTCCAGAATGCCACCTGAATCTGTTTAGTGCATATGTATGCATATGTATGCATATGTATGCATATGTATGCATATGTATGCATATGTATGCATATGTATGCATATGTATGCATATGTATATGCATATGTATATATAATATCATATGATATGTACAGACACATACTAGTACAAAGTACAATTTCTTATCTACCGATGTATCTATGCGAGAATATGTATGAATATGTATATACGTGCACACAATATTATATATATACAGATTATACAGGAGCAGATGACGCAGATGGGAAAAGATACTTTACCCCATCTATACTCATCTATTAAGAAATGATTAGAAATGTCTAGAGTTTATGTTTGTTTTTACTCTGCTGCCTGCTGCTGCCGGTCGCTGAGGTGTGCCAAGAGGCCTCTCTTCGCTTTTGTGGCTCCAGAGATCTTAGCTCGTCCAACTTTCCTGACTTTGGTCAGGATCTTCGATGTTTCTCGCTGTGGTGAACACATGGTTTTCAGCAGCGCGGTGGCTGAAAAACCATGGCATGTGAAACGTCAGAAAGACGCGGTTGTTTCATCGGCGAAGTTCCATGGATTCTGACGGTGAATCCAACTTTCATTTGACGTTTGCTCTCGTATCTTGTGATGGTCTTCGTCATTTTCCAATCACCAGGAGCAGCCTTCTCTGCAAAATGTCCCGTGACCATGGATAGACCAGCATCCCTGATGTTCAATCCGAGCTCCTTTGTGTTTAGGATCATATGAGACATTTGCATCTCTGGTGGTGTTTTCAGGTGTTTTTCATTTTCAAAATAGAAATTGGATGATGATCCCCAATGACTTTCCTATTTTTCAGGGTTTCCTATTTTTCAGGGAGGTGGCTCAATCACCAACCACGCATACAAGTGCAGTCATTTGCAAGCCATTGTTACAGATTTTGCAGGTTTTTCAGCCTGCAGAAGCCAGTCAAGCAAATGGCAGAGGCTTGGCTCGTGATTTTTAGCGGGTTATCACGGTTAAGGTGGGTCAATGTGGGTCAGGACCATGGCAATCTGGATACACTGGGGGTGAAAATTTGGTACTCCAAACAATCAGATGGTTGATGCATGTCAAAACCAAAGATTGACCAAAAGCTGTCGGTCTTCAGGGTTTGAATGTTAACCCACAGCCAACTCTATTTTCCATAGCCACAAGGGCGCAGAAGTTGTCATTTTACGCCTTTATCTACCCAGTTTCCGAAACGAGTCCGGGCTGTCGATGCTCCCAGCGTTTAAGGTACACCGGGTCCATATAGCCCGGTGGAGTTCAGTGCAATCGATGAATTTCTGGAACAGGTGACGCGCACCTCAGTCATGCGTCACTTGGCCGTAAATGTTGTCTGGAAATGTCTGGAATGGCTCCGCTTGGAATCGAAAACCTGAAAATTTGAACATGCGGGGGTTTCTTAAGTCATGGGGGATCCCCAAGACCATGGGTTTCAGTATTAACATGGTCTAATTTGGATGATGTAGGGGTACCCCCATTTTACTGTAGGAAACCTCCATACATCAAATGGCGCAGTTCGATACTTATTGCTTTGAAGCTGCATTTGTCCAACAAGCTAGTCATCGTTTGGGTTTGCAAGTCATAAAGACTTCATATCATGCCCATACATGCCCATACCATAAATCTCTATAAGAGGATACAAGGAGAATCAGACCAAAATTAGCCAATCCAGATGCAAATCATAAATTTGGTCAGACATTGGGTTTTATCTTGAAACTTGCCTTGCAGTGAGGTCGCGCCTTTCGCCATATCACAAAGACTTTGCCAATTGTTCTGACAAGACAATGGAAGGAGAGCAATTTGCTGTTGAGAAGGGTGTGCACATGCTGCAATGAAACACAGAAAATAGACAGTTGGTTGAAGCAGATCAATGAAACACGCTCTCACAAGGCATACTCCCTCCTCACTTTGTTTGTTGTATGTCAACTACTTCTCTGTGGAACGCTGGGACAGGAAGTCTTGTTCAAGCTGTGGTTTCAACGGCGCGATGGCAAGCCTTGTGTCTTCGAGCATGTGTTCTTGGGTATCTCAGTGGCGTTTGGTATTGGTTTCATTATGTTTCATTCATTTTAGGGCTGAGTTGGATAATTATGTATTAAACTTTGAGGCCCAAAAACAACCTCACAACATCTCACAACCACATATTTTAATATATTTTAGGCATTCTCGATACAACTCATCCCATCTTGGAGGTACCCCAATTTCAACTGCTGCCCGTTTGGATCATCCCAGCCGGTCTCACCTCCAGGCAACTTGACGGAAGATATCTCCGGACAACCCGTGGCCGGTGGGTTTCACTCGTGGCTCAAGTTTTACCTCGAAGAGGCCCTCGGCCTCCGGGGGCCTCCGCCGAAGTTGGACGGATCTGCGGAGATTCAAACATTGGGGTCTGAGAGAACCTGAGACGGTTAGAATATGTTAGAATACATGAATGATAATCAGAGATAATCAGATATAATTAATCAGTCCTGGGCTCTGAAAGATGCTGAAAGCTTTTGTTTCGATTTTGATACCATCATTGCCAATCTTTGAACTGTAATTTCGTTCGCCTGCAGCTTCAGTCAGGTCAGAGGCACAGCGAGATATCTGGGATACATCTACAACAACGCTGAAGCAGGTCCGGTGAACAGCAGGTGATTCGGTCGCAGCTTAGTGACCAGCGATGACCAGCGGCCCAAACTCTTGGCTTCAGATTCCTGACTACAAGCAATTTCCCTGGAACAAGATCGACAGACCAGCAATTTGCAGAGAACGATCTAAAGATCTAATCTTGCAACTTCTAGGCATTCACTTGGCTAGGCATGGTGCAAGAAAAGTTCTCCTGGCCAGACCCTGGTTCCAACGGGCCAAGGTATGTGTCTGGGAAGTTCGTGTGGGACTATGACGGTCACAAACTTGTGAAGGACCGAGTGGCTGAGAACAGCAGTCCTTGGATTTTCAGAAAGCTTCCCTTTTCCATGACCTTCAAAAGCAGTACGTTGCAGGCTTACGGAAGCCAACTCCCAACACCAACCATCCCAACCTGCCTCTCTTCAGGACCAAGGCGGCTTTTTCATAGGAACCTCGCCCGAGTGGCAACTGGCAGTTGGGACTGTGGCATATTTTGAAACCTCCACACCCGGCCCCTGGGCTCAACTCAGCCACAAAAAAAGCCAGAGATCTACCGGTGATCAATATTAAACAACCCCCAACCATTAAATGATTTCGGAAATGGCTCAGACTTATTGGTGCCCCTTGAGAAGGAGCACATGTGCTGGTTTTAGTAACTTTAGTGGATTGAATCCACTACAGCAAGGTTTCTGGCGTTTATTTGGAATGATCTAGAATTATAATGAATTATCATCATTGGCTATATGAATCATTCATAATCAAAGTATAATATATAGCTTAACCATGCTGAATCCCAGTTTCAGGAGCTTCTTGTTCTTCAAAAATTACATCAATGTCAGCGAATCCTTCCAGGTATGGCAAGGCAGAATGGTTGGATCCCCTGGAGCGGTGCTTACGATGAAGGTTACACCAAGGCGCCACGAGACCCGGGACTTGTGGATGAATTTGATGTCATGGATTCAATATATAATATAATTTTATAATCATCATGAATTTGATTGAATACCACATATACTTAAAATCCATGATCAAATATGTGGAAATATATCAAATATACCGGAAACAAACCCGTCCCCCTGATATTAAACCCTCCAAAACGGTCCCAAATAAGTGTAGAGCCTCTACTAAACAAAGATTGTTTTGGGCGTGAACGTTGGGGGATGGGGTTGGTATTGAAGAATCACCAGGGGGCCTATGGTTACTACATGTTACTATGGGATCCATGTATAGATTTATTAAATTATACATCATGTATACGATGTAAGCGTAATACGCACACGCACACGACTCACAGTTGGGACGGGGTTGAACCACTGTTGCCTGTTCTGGACTTGGAGGAGCTTCAAGTCTTGTGCTGTTTGGAAGGCTAGAGTTTGAATACTTTCAGCTAGCTACAGCCACATCATCCACATCTCCCTGCCCTCTCCTGGCTGCCCAGGAGACCACCATGCATGGTCAGCGCTACAGACATGTGCTGTGTCGAAGTGGCCATTCCAATAATCTGCAAGATGTCAAAGACGTCTTAGTCGAAGACAGTACCTGAGCTTAATATCATGACAAATCATGATATATCATGATTATCATGTCTGGGTGAAGATGTGTTTTTCTCTGGCTGGGCAAGTACGGATCTTTGTCCGACGTGCGGCTTGAACCAAGAAGCCAACTTTGCACGATGTGATAATTATCCCATTATTTTTTCTCAAACATATTGAACGCACCATATGAGTATAATGAAATACACTAACCCTTTTGAACACCGCTCAGTTGACATTTACAACTTGAGCCGAAAGAATTTGAGCTCCTTGCGTTGGCCATCTGCAGATTTATCTCCAGCTTTGAGGCGGACGTTTGGTGACTTCCTATGCGATTTATCTGGGCCCAGAAGTACAGAAGGATACTTTGGGACTCGATCAGATTTGCACCAGCACCTTGGATCATCTATGCTTGAAGCTACCAAGTCCTTTGAAGTCCCAGAATTGGATGGTGAAATCGGTGAAAATTCCTGGAAATTCATGGAACCCCCTATCTTTTACCAACGAAAATCATGATTTGCTAATTTTGCTATAGATTTTCTCAACAAGAGCAATCCATTGAATGGGCTTTTCAACGGTTGAAACAACCGCACTCTTGGACACCCTCTGCACCATGGCCCATGGCCCCCTTTCCAGCCCTAGGTGCGGAGCTGGCGCAACAGTTGCCCCGCTGGGTGGTGGAAGATGGCATCGCGGCGTATGAGGAAGGTCAGCTGTGCCAGGTGCTGTCCGGGACGGTTCGGGACGGTCAGGGGATGAGAGATGGTGAGAGACTGGGATGATGAACAATAAGCCAAAAACTGGTTGGAAACCATAGGAAAATGTGGGTTTAATGGGATTTATAGCTGATTTATGATAGCTGAACATGGATCATGGATGCATACCTTTGGAAGATAATGATATTTCTATACGCTAATAAACATACCTTTGGAAGACTGGTGATACTGTAATTATGATTTTGAAGATCAGCGATGATTATATACGGCTATGTTCTTCTGGCAGTCTTGGATACGCCAAAAGTCATTGGTAGTTTAACCTACAAAAAATAGTGTTCACAAATGGGGGGGACATAACATGAAACTTACTTGATAATATCATGCTATGACCAATTTTGTTGTCCCGAAACTCACCATTTCTGCGCCATGCCCCCTTTGTGAAAGAGGCTAGCTGTCAACCACTTTCTTGTGTAGGCATGTTGAGACATTGAAGACATATATCCCAAACTATTGAAAGGTGCACTGAAGACAACAGATCACAACAGATCGCCACGTACTCTAAACCCTACCTACCTGATAGTGGATTTGGGTTACACTTATATTGTGTCTATCAATGCATTTCTGCCTGTATATAATATACTATGATATATACATATATATTTATGGATATCCTGAGAATTGACGCTATTAAATAGACCAGCATGCATAAGACCATTTGTCAAAAATAGTTGTTTAGAAGTTTAGTATTGGTTGTTGATAATTCATCTGGGTCTACTGTTTTTTCCTCTTCGTTATGAGGCGGCACGCAACTAAATTCGGCAATTCTGCAAGG
>Ga0126342_10019325_pt1 | contig 11583 bp, 7 predicted proteins | sample Cyp1metagenome_FD_92528 | JGI IMG/M metagenome (GOLD analysis project Ga0126342, IMG submission 92528) | Coral microbial communities from Lord Howe Island, Old Settlement Bay, Australia - Cyphastrea 1 metagenome | ecosystem: Host-associated > Invertebrates > Cnidaria > Coral ... | reverse complement strand
TCTATTATGATTTTCTGTAAATTTCAGGATATTAAATTTTCTATAAGTTTCTATGGGATATATGATACTATTTCTATATATTCCAAATATATTATTCTATATATCAGGATGGGGATGGGATTAGGATGATTATGATACTATTCTATATATTTCTATATTCTATAATGATATTGGGATGGGATTATATTATACTATTCCATAAATATTATGATCCCATCCGTCAAAGCGTTTTGGTCAAAGCGTCATGATGCGCGACACCTCGGAGCTCCGCCGCTTGCGCTCCGCGATGTCCTCCAGCACTGCGTCGTCCAGGGCCGCTGGACGTGACGCGGCCACCTCCTGGTGGAACGGCCGGGGAAATGGGCACGTCCCGGGGAATGTCTCAAAAACTGGAAACATCTAGGAAAATCATGGGGAAAAGTGGAAACATATGGGAACATCTTCTATAAATGAAGGTTTCCAGCTGGAAAAATCAACTACAAAGTACTAAATGATGATGTAAAACAACATTTTAATGGGAAATTATCTATAAATCCCTCCCAAGTAGAGCCATACACATTATCTCTTACACCATAAGAAAGATTATAATAAATTAGTAGTTATAGCTGATTTTCCCAGGGAGAAGCCATCCATTTCGTTCGGGGATTTCAAATTGTGTCTAGATCCTCCATTTGTACCCATTTTTCTGCGGGTATTTCGAGGGTTTTTTCGAGTAAAGTTTAGAGAGACATCAGCAACAAAAGGTGGACCAAGGTTACACAGAATGAAAACTCTGGAAGGCGAAGCAACGTTCGCGAACGTGGGGAAGGGGGGATATTCAACCAACAAAAATGCGATGGCACATCTAGGGAATGGTTCAAGACTCAACCGTAGGCAGCGAAGCGTTTCACGGAGATCGCATGTCATGGTGCCGCTCACCAGGGATTCCAGTTGGAAACCCCAGTGCACGGATCGTAGTAATAGTACCGTCCGCTGGTTTGGCTGCGCACGCGACACAAACCAGGTTGCAAGGGCTGGACCTGGGGCTCAGGATTCCGCGGCACCAAGGTATATACCTGGGCAGCTTTGGTTACCGGTCACTCCCCGCCAGGCTTCGCGGCAGTTGATACACCCGAGAAGCAGGGTAGAACAGAATGTGCTTGGGGGCTGTAGGGAAAACAGTGTGCGTGGGGCATTTCAATGGCTATTGTAATCATGGGATACGGTTCTGGTTGAATGGGTAATATGGACGAATCCAATCAGAAGAAAAGGATCTGTTTGACTGGTTTGGTTGTTTTGACCTCACTGAGAACTATAAAAAGTCCATTGTGGATCATGACAATGATTCCATCTGAAGCCCCTCCTCCTTCACTTTTGGTGGGAGATAAGTGGGTATCAATTGTTCTGTGCCCAAACAAACAAATTGTGTGGCTGAACCCAACCCACTTCAGCAATTCAATTCAGAACATCCTTGCTGAATAAACATTGTGATTAAACCAAATTTGATGAAATCATGTGAGATCCACATATGATCTAATTAATTTGCATACAGGATAATCAACGAAAACTAATATCTTACTCAAAAAAAACACCCGCAAATACAAGACGAAAATCTGACTAAAAGCCTTGGAACTTGATCAACAAGGGTGAAGGTTTTACAATCAAAAAAGAAATGTGTCAATAAACAATGGACAATATTGGAGCATTTGGACTAAATGGGCAACCGGGCGGTACGAGTTATCTTTCTGGATGGTTTCTGCAATCATGAAGAGGTATGATCAAAGTTGGAATCATTCTGCCAAGTACTCTTGGAATCGGATTATGGGAATTTCAGGATCCGAAAATGGAGATGCTGTACCATATAAGGCCATATTTTATGGGGATGTTCCCTTACATAGGCCTGAACAATTGGCCTTATATATGGTAGGTACCTCCAATTTAGGATCCTGAAATTCCCATTGGATTATAGGGGTCCCCACCCCACGGTCTCACGCGACATCTCATAGAGATTCATCTTATAATGCCATAGGTAGGTAAGAGTGACACTTGAAACTATTTAGACAGACAATAATAGGTACAATTATACCAACTATACCAAGATTGTACCTATCATAGTGGATGTAGTGGAATCTGGGTTACCCTGTTGTTAGACAGACCTGTTTGTGTTTCGCTGGGTCTTCAAAAATTGGCCGCCCATGTCTTGGAAAACGGCATCGTCTCCTCCTTCTTCCTTCGAGATGCGCCCTGGCGGCGGTTTTTTTCGGCTGGAGGCCGGAGTCCACCATGATTATATTATTCGGATGGTGGAATCATTCATGGTGGAATAATCATGATATATTATGTTGTAATAACCAACATAATCAACATGATTCCACCATGATTCCACCATGATTCCTTCCGGATTCCTTCCGAATTCCTAATCATAATCAACACAGTCAACAAATGTTCTGCATATTTGATAGGATTATGATTCGATCCAGTGTTGATGACTTCTTCCAGTGACGAGACCAAGGGGGATTTCGTATTTCAATCAGCAAAAAAAAACACCAGTTTTGCTGTAAAATATTTCATGTAGGTCATATTTGAAAAAATATGAAAAACTGGTAAAACTTGGATAGCCTATGATAGCCTCTTCTATATTCTGTCCCCTAAAATCATGGACAAAAGATGATGCCATCATTCCAGTGTCGCGTGGTGTCCTTACTTTTATTCATCCAGATCCATTGAATCTGCAACGCGCAACGACATGATGGTTATTAACATTTGTCCATCAAAAAGGTCCGAAAAAAACATGTCAATATCCATGACATAATGGTTATCATATGATGGGTACCCCAAACCATTGGATTTCCCTTTGATCTCAACCAATTTTGGATGATTTTGGGATAACTTTATTTCAGGAAACCTCCTTATATATATAATAAAAACCAGTTTCATTGACCATTATTAACGGCTATCAAATAAGGCTATCAAATAATGATAATAATAATAAGCTATAACCATGTCCATTGACCATGCACCGAGGCGCATACAGCAGCCAGTCCAAGGTTTCTTGTAGGTCCACTCGTCCGGAACCATCCTGGCTGAACCGCGGCCAAAAATCATATGATACATATGGGTAATCTACTATTTGTGGTGCATGAGAACTTGTGTTTTTTCAAGATTAGACATTGATGAAATATTATGTACCAAATTTGATTGATGTATGAAAATGATGTAGAAGGGTTCTGTTGCCTACAATGGGGATACCGCAATAGCTGGATGCTTTATAATGGAAAATCATATCTATATATGGATGAGAACTGTGGGTACCCCTATTTTCGGAAACCTCCATATAGGGGATTCTAAACAACCATGATGACATCATCATGTTCCCAGATGTTCAATGATTTTCGCCATTACCATCTGGTTATTTAACATAGCCATGGAAAATGGCCCATTTATGCCCATTTATAGATGGTTTACCTATTAAAAATGGTGATTTTCCATGGCTATGTTAAATAACCAGAGGGTATATGCTTGCAAACCCCATTTTCAGACGCACCCACATGTTGTAAGTTTGGAGAATGAGGAAGTTCAGCGTCTCTTCTCCGATTTGACCGGAAAATTTCCAGGACACAAACATCCAAACAACGCCATCCAAAAAGCGGCGCAAGGTCTACCCGGATCCGGCTGGGGGTAGATATCCTTTATCAAGAAGGCCAAATGTCAATCCCTCAAGACACCAGAAGAAAGTTTAGATGAGAGTAATGTGGGGAAGCCAATGCTGGTGTGGTTTGAACCCGTCTGAAAAATATGAAAGTCAGTTGGGATGATTATTCCCAATCTATGGACAAGTAAAATTCATGTTCCAAACCACCAACCAGCAATGGCACTTACGGTGATTTAGGGGATGTTTTTTTTTTGCTTTCCCACATTGACCAACGACTGGGGGCAGTCCGTGACATATCAGTCATTTTGTATCATCATCCCACATGGGGAAACATCATCGGAAACATCAACAGCCACCTGACAAAAAAAAAAAACTTATAGAAAGTGGGGTCCACAAAGGATAGCAAGGGTTGTTTATAACTTCAATAGCTCAGGTTTATGCTGTATATGTATGTATATTATATATATATATATGGGTAGATTATAATATGTCACTAACCTGACTTGTTGGGGCATTTGGGGATGATTCCCCGCCCACTAACCATTATATTCCAGGGTTCGGGAGAACCGGGTTCGGTAGTTAACTGTGGGTCCCAGGTATTGCACCTGCTTGGCTGATACCTTGATACCACGATTCATGGCCAGTGAAGACAGAGAAAGCAATGTGTTACACCAGTGGGTGGAATGATGTCTTCGCCTCATCTTCAGAGAAAAACTGATCTAATCTAAATATAGGATAATATAGGTAGATCCGCATATGTCCACCACAAGACATCTTTAACATTCTTTAACTATAGACTATCAAATTGTCCAGATTTCACCATTTCAATCCATTTCATCCATAAACCCAGGGTAACCCACGATCGATGCACGGCCCGAACGTTCCTTGTCCGCGCGTAAAAAGAAGAGCTGCAAGCGCTCTTGGCTCCAAGTACCTGGACACCGAAAGGATGAGAATGGATGAGACCCACCTGGATGTGCTGGTGAATGGATATGAATTTGAATCAACAGGTACTATCCATTCATGGTACTTGATAGTAATTACCCAAAGATGGTAAACAAAAATCCATAGGTCTGGGTAAATTATGTTGCGACCGAACCCGGTTCTCCCGAACCCTGGAATAATGGTTAGTAAGGGGAATCATCCCCAAATGGCCCAACAAATTCAGGTTAGTGAAATATTATAATTTACCATAATTTACCCAGATAGGTTTTGACATGGTGAATGGAGCCTTTTCGAAAAGTCTGGAAGAGCGCTGGATTTCTGTATTTCTTCGTGCCTTAAATGGAACCTTCTTTGGGACGATTTGCACGAGGTCGTTGTTTCAGTTCACCGCGGCAAACCAAACGCAGGGATAAATCAGCGGCAACAACGGATGCCTAAGAAACAATATGGTTATTATTCACAAGACATGAACGGATGAGTACTCAAACACCTATCCTCATGTACTAACAATTTACAGATCTCTAGTTCTCATCCTAGTAGCCATTTGGAATCCTTGGGCAAAACAGCCAACAATATCCAACAATCTTAGGCCAAGGTGAGATGTTACACCCAGATGTGGGTCAAAAATTGGACTCCAAAACATGTGATGTCCTCATTTTGCTGGACTTTGTCCTTTGTCCTGGCTGAACTTTTGCTCTTCAGCAAACGCTTGGTGGGTGCTTTGTTGATTCCTTTTAAACACCTAAAAAAACATTACCCTCTGGTAAACTAACATAGCAATGGAAAATCACCATTTTTAATGGGAAAATCCACTATCAATGGCCATTTTCCATTGCTATGTTAGTTCACCAGAGGGTAAGCGACACGTGGTCATCACCCAGGTCATCATCGGCCAAGGAGCTGGGGTTCAGCAGCTGCAATAGCCGACCAAACTCTTGAATATCCTTGGCGTTTGGGAGATAATGCGGGTAAAACAATACCAGAAACCAGCCATTGAGAATGGTTTATACCACCCATTTATGGTGAAATTGGGATGGTTTATGGTTTACTGCGTAACTTTAAGCTCTGATGTCAGCAAGAAAAAATCACGGCATAGCAATGATTTTGAAAAATGCCCAAGAAAATCAGAACAAACATCAATAAACAAGGAATAATCCTATGAATGGTCCTAAGTATGTGTAAATTCCCCAGCAAACTAATGGTTCCTGGGGGTAAATTCATGCTAGGGGGGAAAGGCTTAGTTAATGCTTGGGAGGATTCTCCGCAAAAAAGGACATCAATCAACCGAGAAGAACTGGTTGCTGTTTCATGCTAGTTGCCACCTCAAGCAATGCTAGTCATCAGCCAATTTGGGATTGAAATCACCGGCTAATCCCCGATCATCCATCCCAGTAAATTAACATAGACCCTGCCAGATGGTGGTTGGAAGACTAGTTTCCACTAGAACTATCTCATTTTGACATCCCGAAGAAAAGCGCCTCTACTCTGCGTCTCTGCGTTGCTCAAAACTCCATTGGTGGCCAACAAAAACACCAGCGTCGATTCGTCGATCTTCATTTGCATCTACCCAATTGATTCATCCAATTCATCCAAGTCATCATCAATTCATCTGGTTGCTGGTACACCTACCCCTCTGAAAAATGATGGAGTTTTAGTAACAGTTGGGATGATGACATTCCCAGCTGTTTCTGGACATTTATAAAATGCCATGGTTCCAGTCAGCACCAACCAGTCATCCCAACTGATGTACCCAAAATCATCCCATGACTAAAAACTGTGAAGGAGATATGCCGGCTATAAGCCCAATTGCCTAAGATCTAAGCATGTCCAATTAACAAACCCATATCATGTATATATATATATAAATATGCTAAACCATTGTTGATATAACCCACTATTTATCATTGCTTGGCTAATACCTTTATGAAGTAACTATTATTCACCAACAGGGAGTTAACATGAATTAACAAGTGAACAACAAATCGTCCTAAAATCCTGCAAAATAATAACTTTTGATGTCATCATGTAATCCTCAAAAGATCGAAATCAAGATCATCGAGCCCCCAAAATGATCTTTCAACATTTAAACCACATTTTGGTCCATGTAGTCCACCACTTTTATTGGAGGGATCACCAGCCTTGACGTTTGCAAAAAACCGGGCCACCAGTGTCCCGGACTGATCCACGTCGGCGTTGAGAAAGGCGCGACGCACCACTTCTTCCGTGGTCATCCCCATGGTGTGGAGTCCCGGAGGGCCGTAGCGACGAGGAGGGCGAAAAGTGGAAAGCACCGATAAACAAAATATCTGGAGATGCCTGGAGATCACTATCTGTAGCTATATAAATACAGAATGTTTATATCAGGTTTAATTTACAGTAATTATCTTAATTATATTAGGATTATTATATTATTATATTATCTATGGTGATTCGTATTCATGTCAAGCTTTTTACAGACTATGCGTACAACTCATTAAGTTCCAATTGGCAAATGACTAGACGCCTGGATGTGGGAGTTAGGAATGAGAGCCACACTTTATTCAACTTGATTCCTGAAACAATATCAGATCAGAATCGAAGATCTATGAATCTATGCATCATATAGCTGACGTGTTCCATCTGCGTTGATCGGCAAACGGCCGAAGAGCCAGCTGCCCTGTCTTTGCAATACAGCAGCTTGAGCCACGGGAAATCCACGGGTCGGGATACCCCAATGTATGGTCGTTTCAAGATCAAAGTGATCACGAAACATGTTTTTTTTTTGTTTGTGTGTACCCTATTCTCAAACAAACTTGTTTCTTTAGGATAGAGAAACAAATTCTGCAATTTGCCACTCAAACCTTTGTGTTGGACCAAAACAAATCTCGGATCACTTTTTTTGTCTGAAGGCCTGATCAATGAGAAGTACACCCTGTTATTTTCAAGGTCTTGTACCCCAAAAATCGAAACCCTGATATTCCATGTCAATTTTCAACCTGCATGTGCATGTGCCTTTACATATGAGGAGCATCCCAATCAACGACACTTGCAGGAAGTATTCTGATCCAGATTCTCAGCGGCAAACAATGAGACGCCAATCCATGCCAATCACCTGTCTCTATCCATGCCAAACCTTAAATTTGATCCAAGCAGCCATTTTTACTGGCTTCATCTCTACCAATCAACCGGTTGATCTTGTTGATCTACAGTAAATGTATCTAAATCATGTTGTAACAATCGTTGTATTCCCATCTGGTTGGTGGTTTTAACAATCTTGAAAAATATGAAAGTCAATGGGAAGGATTATCCTATCTATTATGGAAAAACATGTTCCAAACCACCAACCAGCCATATTACTATGGCAAAACTGCACGACTCAATTGAGTTGTTGTGGCCGTTGTTGTTCAGTGCTGCGCCTTTGGAAGCAATGCTGCAAAATGAAGCCCAGCACGGCCACAAAACCTTAGATGCCAACTTTCGATGTGGCTTAAGGAACAATGGAACAATCCCCTGACTAAGGCTAGATATGGCTAGATGATTCTCTTTAAAAAAACAAAAACTGTTGATAATCTATCCCCATCTATCCCCTGGACTTGTTTGGGCTAGATTCTAGATCCTCATTCTTTTGTTGGACAAGTCATCAAATACCCTTTGGTGATGTCACATAGCCATGGAAAATCACCATCGTTGATAGGTACATCATCATAAAGCTTCTATAAATATAGGATTTTCCATTTTTTAGATAACCAAATGGTAACTCCCCATGCTTCATGGATTGCAAATGCGGATGGTTCAGGATATTTTTTGGTACCTGTTTGGTGGTAAACACAAAACACATAACGTGTTTAAACATCTGCAGTATTTCAACAAAACATGATGACTAGGCTGACCACACTATCCTAGCCTACTAGACAAATGACCCGGAACCCATGCATCATACCAAAAAATCGTTCTATTTGGCTATTGCGTGTTCTTGTGGTGGGCCAAAGAAAAATGAAAGAGAGAGAAACCAATTTGAAACTCGCGGGAATGAAGTCATCCGAAGTCTCGATTCAGAGCGATGGGATAGGCAACTCGTACTGAAGATTCGATCTGAATGGCCCTGGATTTGACTGGAATGGCCCTGCATAGCTTCACCTCCACAGCCAATTGGTATCCGAAGTCATAGCTGGATGATGCTGTATGATGCTGAAGTCTTTCCCCATATGTAAAAACTACCCCAGCCATATGGTAATTTACTAAGAGTAGCAAACAAACCATCCCATTAACATGATTGGCCACTATGAAAACCACATTAACAATGATTAACATCATCAATAATCATCAATAACAATTAATAATCATCAATAACTATCTACATCTGTTCCATGGGTCATGCTTCAACCTATTTTCTTTTTGGGCCCTCCGATATTCCAAATGCCAAGCATTGTGCGTCTGAAAATTGAGGGCGCACACCCCCAAAGTTCCTGGTTTAATGGTGATTACATCAAAATAGCCATAGATTTGGTGACTTAATCGCCCATTCTCAGAGACACCTAAACATGGATATGGTTGGTTATCTATGATTATACATCCCACTTCCCCAGTGTTATCCCATTGACACTCCATTAAGTCATCATTTTTCATGGTCAACCTTTGGTAGTCCACAAAAACATGTCATCTTTTGCTGGTTGGCTGGCTATTTTCCTACCGAAAAAACTCAAGGATGATTTCCTACTCATCCAGCTGGTTGGGGATGTTTTCAGCAAAACACCCAAAAAGCCACGCTTTTTTGGGGCCAAGCAACAGAATGCCAACAAAGTGGGACATGCGATGCGAACCAGCTCCCAGTCCTTCACAAGTCGACCAAAGGTGGGAACCCCGTGGGAACCATAGGAAAATTGCGATTTAATCAGCCAAAATGGGGGGGGTTAATGGGATTTATAGCTGATTTATGATAGCTAAGCCAGTTTATAACTCCAATAACTATGGTTCATGGGAGATACAACTATAGCTAATGGGGGTTATAATGGTTTCTGAACCAACTTATAACATCTTATAACTGTGATGCACCATCCTGTAGCTTTTGTCTGAAAATACTGTGGATGGTTACGAAATCCTGGCAAAAAATGTTGGGAGATGTATCCTCAGACATGCCCGATTGGGCACACAGTTCACGAAGAAGCGATGAAAAAAACGCATGGAATTTCACCAAACATAACGAGGGCTCAAAAAAAAGTATCTCCAATTTCACCCTAAATGGACTTCCATGAATTGATCTCCAATTGATATGTTGTTTTTTTTGTTCAGAAAAAATGATGTAAGGGAAAAAAACAACTCAAAACAGTGAAGTCATTCGACTTCTGGCGTTTTGAAAATCGATGAAATCGCTCAGTTGGTAGAACCAACATAAACCAACTAGATATAGCATTATGACCCCGTGTAGAACAGAGAAAGTTGATTTTAGCCAAAAAAAAACACCAAAAAAACAAATCGACAGGAAGAATCACCAGAAAAAAACAAAAAACAAGAACAAAAACCAAAAAAAATAACAAAAAAACAAAAAAACAAAAAAACAATAACACAATAAAACATCAAAACCTGCATTTTCCTCAGTTTTTTTGTTTTTGTTTTTTTTTCTGTGTTTTTTCCTTGGTTTTGGTTTTCTAGTTTGATTTTTTTGTTTGCTATGTTTTTTTTTGGGGGGGGTTGTTTTATTTCTTTTGTCAAGCCCTATATTCTCTGTGTTGCTGGACTCATAAATATAGCATGTCAAACATGGTATGCAGCATGGTATATATACACCTTATATGATTTTTCTATGTGTTAAACATTGTGAAAGGGATTCTTGTGATTATTTCATTGGTATTCTCCCCACTTCATATCCCCGAAACAACCGCTTCTCCATGGTCAGCTGACCAACTAACCAGCAGCATCCCTGTCCTGAAAGACCTAGGCGTGGGATGATCGACACAGATATGGCTTGCGAACCGGCAAGAAAAACGTAGGAAAATCCATAGATTTGGGGGTATAGCTAGCTACCATTTATCTAAAATGTTTTGGAGCAAACCTGAGATATGGTTGGTATGATTTGGTTCATAATACGAATCATTGTATCTGGGCACATGATAATAATTCACTAGCCTGAAATAAGGCATCTTTCCTTCCAAAAGGAGCCTGTCCCTAGCAGCGGAGAGGCTCAATATCCCCAGCATTCAGCGGTTCCTTATCAAACCGGTAGACCTAAATCTCCACACAAATAAGGCCATGGCTGGGGATGATTCCCCTTATTAACCATGACTCCAGGGCTCGGGAGAACCGTGAGGGCGGTTAAAGGGCGTTATAATTTGCCCAGATATTATTGTATGCGGCTGCTGCTATCTCATTTTTTGGATTTGGTTGATTATATTCTCATGTTTGTTGACTACATCTTCCCAACACCCAGGGGTTGATGTCCACCCTTTCGAGTAGAGGTTTGATAAGAATAACTATTCAAACATATCCTTCCGCAAAGGTCTTTTTTTGATCAAGAACATTGATGCCTTTCATCAACGCAACAAAAAGCAATACTTGGAATGCTTGCAATGCTTGATAGAACTGCGTTTCCTACTGGAAATGGCATTTCTTCAAAGTTCCATGTTCTGCTATGTGCTTACGAGGTATTCCCAAGAAATTCCCAAGTTGTGGACTTCCGCTTGGAAAAAAGAACGCTTCCATGGCCCCACCGTCCATCCTTTGATCCTGCGTGTGAGTAGCTGAAGCCCTTAAGAGCCGGTTGCCCCGGTGCGTGCCTCCATGCCTGGTAGCTTTCTTGGTAGCTATCCAGCTTGGGGTGTGTGTGGGCAGAACTTGGGGAAACGCAGGTTATGAGCCCAAATGTGGCCATTGCGCGGCTTTGATGCCCGCTGGGAATGCTTCTTGCAGGCGTGGTGAAGCTGGGAGATCTGCGGTGTGCAGGGCCTGTTCGACAAAGAAGTTGGAGGGCGAGTCTTTGCCTCAAAAAGCGGGGGACGCGAGGCGTCTCAGAAAGCGGGGGGCCGATGCAGTTC
>Ga0126342_10019324_pt1 | contig 11583 bp, 13 predicted proteins | sample Cyp1metagenome_FD_92528 | JGI IMG/M metagenome (GOLD analysis project Ga0126342, IMG submission 92528) | Coral microbial communities from Lord Howe Island, Old Settlement Bay, Australia - Cyphastrea 1 metagenome | ecosystem: Host-associated > Invertebrates > Cnidaria > Coral ... | reverse complement strand
TGACCATCATCATGACCATCATCATGACCATCATCATGACCATCATCATGACCATCATCATGACCATCATCATGACCATCATCATGACCATCATCATGACCATCATCATCATCTTCATCGTCATTATCTTCATCGTCATCATCTTCATCGTCATCATCATCATCATCATCATCATCGTTATCATCATCGTTATCATCATCGTTATCATCGCCATCGTGATGGTGGACACCAGTCAGTCACATCCATTCTTTTGTAAATGGCTTCTGCACGAACTCACAAACCATCTATATATATATATATATGTTTGACCAACGCATAATACATAAGTTGTAGTCAATGGCAAAGCTACGCTAGGCTTATGTACCCTGGCAGAATTGCACTGCAGCGACTTCCTCGTTGACCTATTTTTGGAAGTAAGCACATGAACTAAGGGCAGTGCCACAATGAAGAGAAATCCAAAGTACAACGAAAAGAAACTGCTGATGCTTATTTCCACCTCAGTTCGGCTTGGAAAGAGTTCATTTCCAAAACGATCAAACATCTAAAATTAAACATGATGACGTCAAGATTTGATAGCTTATCACATCTGACTGAGTGATCCCTTTCCGAGCACCCGGCCAAAGTGCAGTTGATGATCAGCGAGATGATGATTCCAAGAAGTACCTCGCAAAAAACCACGGTGGATATATGGTTGGTTAAGGTTCACATGGCAAAATGCTGGCTATACAAAGACATGATATATCTGATATATTCTGATATATAGTGAATGAGGAAAAATGGTGGATCATATTTTCATATAACTATAACCATATAATAATTATAAAGATATAAACTAACTATAACTAGCTGGTGATCAAACATGGCCGGGAAGTTCCCATCAACAACAGGTCTGCCAGGCTTGAAAAATCATCGAAGTAGCCACCCCCTGCTCGGCCCCTGGCTCCAACGAAGCCAGAGATGGCACCATTGAAAATCAATGATGGGTTCACCTTCAGCACTGGAATTTCCCAGTTGGATTGTGATAATGCCCGATATAATATGATATAATCCCCCATATCATTCCCAATAAATATTGGATAGCATATGACATATGATAATAATATCACACCAAATTAATCCAAATTACATTATATACTGGTTGGTGCTTTCAACCCCTCTGACAAATATTAGTCAGTTGGGATGATTATTGCCAATATATAGGAAAATAAAAGTCATGTTCCAAACCACCAACCAGTATATAGTCAACTAACCAACAGGGTTTTTGAACACTGCTGAACTTTGCAAACTACATCGTTTCGTAAACGAAAAGGAACGGTCCAATGTCTATCGAACTCTGTTGGGACTGAGGAATTGGCCATCTGCGAAGTTTCGAAAGGGAAAGTTTTGCTGCGGATTGTCGGTCTTTTGGACAGCAGCTGAAACTTCACACTTTTGCATTGATCAACAAGTTCTTCAAGTAGATGTGAACTTAAATACAAACAACTCTGAAAGCAACTGTCATCTCACATCATCTGAGTAAGACTGGTTTAGGCCTTTTATGGCCTTTTGGAACGTAGAGGCACATAAGATCAAATGAGCACAAGTCGCATGACTGGAGACCTCTGGATATTATGCTGGAAAGGAACTCCCTCAAGGTGCTTGGGACCATGATCAGACGCTGCTCGGTGTAGATGGTCACTGTCCCGCTATGCTATACTTCAGGAAATCTGGAGCCAAAGGTGGCAGTGTCGTAACTGGCTTGGAAAAGAGAACCAAGCATCAGGCATTGCAATTCTTGATTGCCAAATTTGCCAAATTTGAAGTCTAAAGTTGTCGGAATTGCAGTGGAATTCAACGGAATTTGCATGTCGCCGACGTCCCTTTTGCAAGCAAATCGATGCAGGGCAACTTTGGCACCACAGATTAGGCCTTAGAATTTCGCAGGTCACGATGGTCACCATCGTCGCCAACGACAAAGACTTGGTGCTGTTGATGCGAAGATGAAACCTTCTGGTGGCCTAGCTACATCGGAAGAACCAACTGGCTGCTTCTGTATTTCAAGTGCCTGACAATCATTGAAGCTTCCAGTTCTCCTGTCGTCGCCTAGAACAGATTGGACCGTGGCCTACCCCTGGCATCCCCTGGCCAGTGTCAATGCAAATGTCTGAGAGGTGCACATTTAGCTCCAAGAGCCTCACACTTACTTCTTCGCCTCAGTGATGTTTAGAATCTTGGACCGAACGTTCTGGAAGGGCGTTTTGGGTCTTAAAGATCTTAGTGGTGAAGTCATGTTGGTCCAGCAATCAGAACAGACGGGAACAGAAGTTGATGCCTGCAGGTCTTTGCAAATTCCTTTTCCATTTCAACATCCCAAAATAAAACAAAGAAAAAGGCCGAAAGCCGCAGGCCCGCAATTGCGTTGACTGGTTCTTAGTTTCAACCCATCCCAAAACTGGCAATGTGAGATGATCTGTTCTTGAGGGAGGAAAAAAAAATGCTTGCTTGAAACTTGAAGCCACCAGTTTTCTTGATTTACATGAAATATAAATACATACATTAATAGATAGATAAATAAATCCAACCAATTTCAACCACTTGTGCGGGATCTTCGATCTTCCTCGACAGCCATGAGTGATATGTGCCTGCCATCGCCATCCAAATTCCCAAGATCCAATGGTTTATCATGTGTCATCATTTCCCCCACTTAAACGGCCATTTGGTGGGAACACATCATTTTAAGACACGTGCCCAGGTGTTGTATGGTGTTGTGACATGACTGATGACTGAGACTATCAGAGTCACTAAGCCCCTCTGGTGTTACCGCTATGACTTCCGGGTGCACCAAACATGTCCTGGGCTGCACAAAGGCTGTGGCATGCTTCGCTGAGTATGGATGCCTCAAATCGTGGCGCTGTAACTTAATCACTCCGGAGGAAAGCAGTTGAGGCAGCTTCAGCTGAGCATCTCTTATGCATTGACTGCTTCGTTTAAAAAGCTGCTATCTTCATGGAACAATGTGTTCTTTTTTTCGCAGAGAGAGAGAGAGAGAGAGAGAGTCTCTCGAAAATCATTGCCCTCATTGCCTACACCAGTGCAGCAAATACACCAAATACACTGTACAGCAAGATGTATTTCACTCCCATCCACGTTGAGCGGCCGCAAAGACAGGAACGCTCCCGAACTCGTGGTGCGCTTCACAACACCCCGAAGCCTCAGGCGGAACATAGAGAGACCAGCGTTGAAAAACAGAGAACCGCACTGAGCACCGCACCAAGTGGCCTTTGGAAGTTGGAGGAAAGCATCCAAATCTGGTTTCACTGGCTTCACCTTGGGTCGAAACGGATGAGGTACCAATCTGGCATTCTACAGAGCCTGTCAGAATCCGCAGCAATTACGTGTGCATCAGAGAGATTCAGAGAGTATGATGATTGATATGACATGTACACACATATTCTTAATGAAAGTTCTACACATGCTAGAAAAACAAACATAAAAACATGCATCCCTCCACATTTGGGTTGATACGTGGTAGTCAAATAAAACATCAACATACTGGCTACAATTAGTTTGTTAACAAAATCAGATGCAGGGTCTATATAACCCTTTGATGGGTTGGCCATGCAAAAGTCGCGAATTTAATCCATGGTCCAGGGATGCACATGAATCCTCAGCAAGGGTACCCACGAATGTAGTGAATGTCTCTCTATGTACTGGCTTTCGCTGGTTCCCAACTTTGATGCTAACAAATTGCTAACACTGACATGCTTTCTGCCCGGCCTTTGCTTCCAGTTTGGCTTTACAGCGTTGTAACCCTTGGATTGAGGAAACATCCACCCTAGAGACTGAGGTGGAAATGGAAAGATTGTCCAGACGCCATCATAGAAGAATCTTGAAAGATGAGTGGATTCAGAATCACAAACTTATTGAACAGAATAATACATAATATCATTGTCATGTGCATGTATAAGTCTCAATTACACAATAATATGCTCGGCACGATACCTTCCTACCTGTTCTTTCGGAAGGTCGATAATCTTCCCAGGGTTTCAGCAAGTAGATCATGATCATAACACTGAAATTGAATAATTGTCTAACTGAAGTACTTACAAGATCTTACAAGTACATCAAGTCCTTTCCTTCTGCACGGACTGACCTTCTCAACTTGCAACAAAATGCATGGGGCACCTGTGGGTCATCTCAATCTGAACTCTGAAATATATAATTAAACAAAAAACTCATCAAAACTATCCGATTTTTCCCGGGTCAATCATTTTGATTAGTTTTAAAGGATAGCCTCCAGTCAATTAACAGAGACCCTGGCAGGGCTTGGAAGATGAGTGGTTTCACCACTTCGGGCTGATCGCATCGACAAATAGAGCTTGTGATCTGAACGCCAGGTCGGCTGCCTTAGAAAAAGGCGTCAAGCCACAGTGGAAACCAACCATATTGAACCACTGGAAATTCTATCTACTGTATATATATATATATACTATATATATACATACTCATATATTCAACAATTCTATTTGATATGGTATACATTTATCATAGTTAATCATACCAATAAGTGTGTATATATATATTTAATGTATATCTATAGGTGTCGCCCAATATTGAAAAGTGATTCAACCTGGCAGATCAATCTGACGACCCTGGCAGCATTCGAACCTTCAACTCTGCACCCACCTGGTAGCTCAATAAGCAGTTGCACTGACCGCTGGGTGTCTTGATGCCATGAAATATCAATGAACATCAACAATCAACAATATTTTTTGTTTCGAAAAAATCAACAATTTCTAGGCATATTTAATTCCAAGAAGGGCATATTCAATTCGGCGTTTTTTTTCTACATCAACTTATCTGACATATCTGGCCTGCAGCTCCTCCGGGCGTAACACACTTTCACTGATGGGAACCTCAGCTGCATGCACAAGCAGAGACTCACTTGCGAATCCTGAGAAGACAAGCAACATCTGTATACAAAATCTGCATAAAATCACGGTGAAGCACATGGGACCAACATGGGATGCTGCTGAGAGGCAAAACCTGTGGTTCGACCTGCGCCAAGATTGCGAACTTGATCCGAGCATCAGAAATAATGGTGCCATGGAATGGAACATGAGTACCATCCGGTAATCAAACGTACGAGTAACAATTGGAAAATCCCGGATAAAAAGAACTTTTAATAGGAACAACATTGATTTTTTGGTTCCTCATATGCCACACCCATATCAATATCATATCATATCATATCATATCAGTTTGCTTTAAGCCTGGCTGTTTAGAAACCCGGCCAGATTTATAATAAAGCCAATGGCTCGCTTGTTCCTTCTGCTTTGGCATTGGGCCTTCCAATGTGGACAGTTTCGCACGAAAGGAATCTAACATTCAAAATGCACACAATATACTATAAATAAATAAAACATAGATAAATAAATAAATAAATATATATATATATTAATATATATATAATTACGTATATATATATAATTACGTATATATATAACATTACATCACTCCTTAAGAAAAAGTTCCAACGAGGATCTGCCCTGCCTTGTTCGGGACCAGGTCTTCGCACTTCCACAAAAAAACCTCGTTCCGAAGCATGCACCAGCGTCCCGGTGAGCCACTCCTGCAGCACCACATTCGCACTGGTAAAACAGAGTTTCACACCCCCTCAAACATCCCTAAACTATCTAAATTTCACATTATTTCACATAGGACCTACAAAAATGTGCTCTGGACATCTCTGGAAGATGATTTTCACATGAATATGATTGAATACGCCCATTTTTTTGGTTCCATGTTAAACTGAAGACTTAAGGGGCCTGAGTTTGACGCATTTCGAGGTTTTCTCCTCGCCAGCGTCTTTGAAGTCCGACAGATCTTCCTTCAGCATGCCTCCAAAGCGTTGATCTACCGCCCACCAAAAGTATTAAAAAGGTAATCAAAGAATGGGCAACTAATATTAAGATTCTCTCCATTATTAAGTATCTAATATTCAGTATCTAATTGAAAAGCCATGAATGGGTATGGGTCAAAGTCAATGGTACTTACATGCAACTACCATGTTTCTTGCAGAGTCCCATCAAACCATAGTTTGCCATAGTTTGCCATAGACATTGACCATCCTGAAATATCCTCAAAACATCTTTGTAGTGCACTTTTTTGCAGGCCTTTGCTCTTTCTCGCTCTTGATGGTTGCATCGTCAATGACCTGTTTCAACCGACCATCCTATGGGGGGAACTGAAATGCCACTACCTCGTGTGCTTGGAAATGATGAAATGATATGAAATGACTCTAAGTCGAGCCAACTATCCATCATTATCCATCTATCCACCTATCCATCCATCTTTGTCTACCTCCAGGTTGTTATTTACACTATCTACATTAGACATCATTGGACTATGTTCAGAACTAGTCCAGGTCTGTGGTATCTGAGGGGGTTGCAACTCTCCGTTGTGCTTGATTTGCGCCACGAAAACTGTCACCTGAGGGGTTGCCATTGGTCAAACACTTCCAGAAATGTCCATGGTTTATCAAACATGGTGCCCGAATGTGTTGACTTTCCTTGTTATCATGTGTGTATATATGTAAAATTAATTCAGGCATGAAAATGTATAGTCACAATATCATATATATATAATATTACAATATATTATATATATAATATTATCATATATTATCAATATATCATTAATGCATATCAATGCCATGTAATGCCAAATGATCGTCGTTGTTAACCGGCAGGCTGAACAATCTTCCACAATCTTCCAGCTGCTGACCTTCTGCCCGGGCATATACTCCTCGTAAACGTCTGCAATGTAACCCTTGGACACCAGGCTGATTGGTACCTTACAGTTGGTTCCGAAGACGCAGAAGCTTCAAATATGACAGTCTAAACAGAATCACATGATATGATGATTTCACATGTCTCTACTGCGAATTATCTGCAAATGAGTATCTTTCTTGTCTGTCTTTGAGTTGACCATATTGACCTCACAGTTGAGAGCTCAAGTATGCTATCCTATGATATTCCATACCTATGCCATCCTGTGCCTATGCCACCTTGGCATCTGGCAAGGCCATCACGTTGTGCTCCAACATCCACAAAAAGACCAAACGGGCCAATCTGCTGGATGATGCCGGTCAACCTTTGACCCACACGGAGCGACCGTACCGGAACCTCAGTGACATCCACATGGCAGTGGCATCAGGTCATAACACACTGCTTTGGCAGCTGTGGTTCTCGACACGTTCACTTTTCTTCACCACTGCTTGCTCTTTCAAAAGGCCTTGGCAGAAACAACATGTGGAGAGTCTGAAGTGGGATACCTGGACCAAACAAACCTTGATTCAGAAACAACATACAAACAATGGGTCAAAATCAGGTGGTCCAGATATTTGATAATATTTGGATTAGGAATGATATGGAATATATATATATATATGGAATGCTTAGATATGCTTAGGGGGTCTGGATTGTGGACCCATCTTAGTCATCTGAAAATTGTGGCGATCTGTGCTTCACCCCATGGTGGGCGATCCACGCGCGATGGCTTCATCCACTTCATCCAACGAGGCGAGACGCCGCGCTCGACCGGAGGTCGACCTCGCAGGAGGTTTTTTGTGGAGAGATACCCTCTGGTAAACTAACATAACTATGGAAAATCACCATTTATAGTGATTTTTCCCTTGAAAAATGGTGATTTTCCATAGTTATGTTAGTTTACCAGAGGGTATGTGCTGTGCGTATTTTTAATGCCCTTGGGAAGTCTCATCAAGATTCCATAAGATTCCATTCAGATTTCTCCAGACAACCGTGGCGTTTCCTGGAGCAGCTATGTTTTTTTGCCCGCTGCATCTTTTTGTCGAAACATCCAACCATGGGTAACATCACGGTGGCACTGACAACTAATTAAGGTCGTCTCCAAACCTGGAAACACTTGAACCTACGAACGACCACTTAGCCCAAAAAGGAAACGACCAGTGGAGTACATAAGCATGATTGAGTGCTGGTGTTCCAACTGTTTGACATCTAAGAAAAGATAAGAAAGAACAAATGAAAGAACACATCCATGGGTTGGGTCCCTATTGTACTTTCTCTCAAAACTCATTGGCACTCGAAAAATAGTCTAGGCGGAAGAGGACCCACCAAGAACCCAGCACCTTGTGCATTGCCTCAAGACTGCAAGGCCAAAGGACCTGAGTGACATCAACAATGCCACCTTAAGGCACAGCAAGTGAAACCTTGCTGCTCATTGCAGAGTAATGGAATGAACAAAGAAATCATTAAATCCTTTGTTGCTCATTAATGCTAATTATCTATATAACTCGACGCTCAGGCAAATGTTTGGAGCAGGTCCTGCTATTTTGCGAAATTGAACACATGTGTCTGGCCATGTGTCAACCCATCTCATCAATTCTCATCATGCCCTACGTATTCTGGCTGGGTTTCACCGGTTTCACCTCTGTGCCTCCTGCCATCGCAGAAAATTTGCCGTCACAGCCTGGATGGCTCGTCCTGTCATCAGTTGCTGGGCATTGAATGTTCCCAGTGACAAAAAAAGTCGCTTGCCATATGTTTGTCACTAATTGTGTTCATAGTATCTTACTTTTCCACGATTTTGCAGGTTGCTATATTATAAATCTATTGTACTGTAATATATATATATATATATTGTATTATATATTGTATTATATATAATATCATATATTGTATATGTGTGTATCAAATCAATCTGCACGGAAATCATCACAGCTTCCCCAAATGTTGCCACACCTCCAACCGAAGGCTTGGCGAAGGGCTGCGGTGCCACCGGTCTCCAGCGGGAAAATCCATGGTTTCCTTGCTCCCAATGCCTGACATTGATGGCAATCATTGCTGGCAGACCTCGGCAACGAAAGGGGCGTTGACAAAGATGCACCCGAGTTGAATTGCAGTTGGGAAGCAACACATATGGAATAAAAAATGGTGTGTTTCCACCTGTTGGATCCTGTTGGTGTGTTTCCTGGGTATTCAGATTTTTTCCAGGAGTCCCATTGCCAACCTACCCTTGGCTTTGGCTTGGCATTGAGTCATGGGCCTTGCTGTTAGAACGGTCACTCATGCTCAGTTGCCCAGTAACCCAATTGTCCCTATAGGGGAGATCGGCCGAGCGATCCGGTGCAGAATTTTGAGCAAGCTGAAGCCTGTATGCAAGTCTCCGGAAGAAATCCCTCGTGCCAAAACTAGAAATCATGTTTCCTTCACTGGGACAGTTCCAAGAGTCTCTCTCCCTCTCTCTGAGAAGTGAAAGGTGAAATTCGTCTTCTGGCACATCTATTGTGTTGTATTGTCAGCTCTTGAATCTGTGAGCCAAACGCCACCAATTTACCACCAATATCTATGAAGCCAACACTTTGCAGGGGCAAACATCCTGCAAGTTCAGATTTGGCTGTTGTATGATGTTCTATGTCCAGCAACGCTCATGAGTTCAGGGCACTGCCTTGATCAATAACCCTCACAGGATAGGTTTCCTACCAATATGGCCACTTTCTTACCACCCACTACCTAGCCTGTGGGCACTACATGGCACTACTGAGCTGTATTACTAAGCCATCATCATCCGTCATGCGTCAGAGGATGACTGCTCCGCAGTAAACGTGGGACCCGCGGCACATATTATTTCTGATGGGACGACAATTCGCGAAAAGCTGGGCGACCAAAGTGGCGGCCTCCACAAATCACAAAGAGTGACTGCCCAAATTGGCGTTGGTAAACGGATTTCCGTATGGCTTAAATCTGAGTAAAGCCTGGATCATGTAGTGTCTGTGGAATCAGAAACCGGAGCACAAGAGAAACGGTGGTTTTTCTCATGGTGTATCTCTCAGCACAAGTCCTGCCCCGAAGGTGGCCTCGGACGAAAATTTAAGCCTCAGCCTCACACAGCAGCTGGTCTGAGTGGAAACCACAGTGGCTTTGGAAAGGGCTGGGCATGCTGGGCTTCCAATTTCAGCAATTGGCAATTTTAGGGGAAAAGAATGATTGTCATATGATTGTGCATGAGAATGAAGTGGGATTGAGAGTACCCTATTCTCAGACCCTATATTCATCTATATTCCAACAAACCCACATATAGAGGTCATAGTTGGAGAATGGGAAATCAAACATCAACATTGAACCGAAAGGGCTGGAAAGGTCATGGCAGAATGTATTGAACAAATCACCTTACCTGAAGTGGCAGCTGTGTATTAACAATATCTCTTAGGATTTCCTGCACAACTTGCCCGATCTTCACAACTTTGACCCGATGGTCTTGAGACTCAAACATTCACCAGGTTCATTGGTGCCCCATTGTGGATGTCTTTGAAAAAGTATGCTACTCCAAAGCCTCTATCCTGTAACATCCTGTATCATCTCATCATTTCTCCCATTTAAATCGCAGCTTTTCATAATTTTTCATAGGTTCAAATGTCATGTTCCATTGAAATCATCATGGAAACTATGGATTCTATGGATTCTATGGCCTGGAAATAGTAGAAATGAGGTATCAATGGGTATCCCCCACAGCCAGGCCGTTGGCACCTCCTTTTGGGAGACTCGGATACCCTTCTCCGTGATCTACGGGCGGAACAGCAGCCCTTTTTGGTGGGACGACAATAACTAGCGATATATAATTTGTATTGTTATCAACTATGGTACATACATATAATATCATATAATTATCTATGATCATGCTGTATAAGCTTGTATAATCATGTATAATCATGTATAAGCATGTATAAGCATGTAGAATCATGTATAATTGTGTATAATAGTTGTGTATAATACTTGTGTATAATTGTATATTCATTGACAATATCATCAAATTGTATATAATCCTACATTTTATGCAGATCATCTATATGTTATATAACTCTTGGTCGAAAGCAAGGAAACATTTCTTGGGTCGCACCTTCTCAGAACAAGTTCCGTTTGGACGGCTTTTGGACAGCTCAAAAAAAAAAATGATAGATTTGCTGGGTTCGGGAGTGGAGTGAAAGGAAAACATATGGTAAAATCATGTCAGGTTTGTATATGTTTGTACTTTGATTACTTTGGCAGGTTGACTTGCAAGCCCCAGTGGCCTCGAGAATTTTCAAGTTGAGCTCCTGCCCAACCTGCAGGAACTCATGTTATGTTTGTCATTTGGGGATTCCCTTCAAGCTCAAGGATAAGTAAGGGGTTGGTCCCTGCATGTCCCTGATCTGACTACCACGGACCGATTCACATATATTCAAATAGCAACAAATAGCATCAAATAATATCAAATAGCTATGCTTTGATTTTTTACATTCAGAGTTTTCCAACGATACTTAACACAAACCTTGCAAATGATGTCAGCCATGTCGCCGCGGTGCACCGCGAATCGCCAGCGATGAGACCCAATCGAATCCAGCGAGCTTTTTTTCCCTTTTGTCCGTAACATGATCTGGGCATCTTGCAACTTGCTGCATGAAATATCATGAAATGCTGCGTTGTTGTATTGTGCAGCTGTCACATTTGCAAGAGGCCCAGAACAACATCTATTTACATCTATTTACAGGCAAATGACACTTGGACCATTCAAGTGTGTGTGTGT
>Ga0126342_10019323_pt1 | contig 11583 bp, 12 predicted proteins | sample Cyp1metagenome_FD_92528 | JGI IMG/M metagenome (GOLD analysis project Ga0126342, IMG submission 92528) | Coral microbial communities from Lord Howe Island, Old Settlement Bay, Australia - Cyphastrea 1 metagenome | ecosystem: Host-associated > Invertebrates > Cnidaria > Coral ... | reverse complement strand
TCGTGGTTGAGGTCCGGCAGGGAACACTGGGCGTGGATGGTCGTGGTTGAGGTCCGACAGCGAACACTGCGGATCGCGAGTCGCAGTTGAGCAGAAGGACGAGGAAGACAACGAGAGGAGGAGGAGAGGAGGACGAGGTAGGAGGAGGCGGAGGAGGAGGAGAAGGAGGAGGAGAAGGAGGAGAAGGAGGAGGAAAAGGAGGAGAAGGAGGAGGAGGAGGCAACTGACATAAAATCTAATAACCTTCACCTGGCAGGTGGGGAATTCCGACACCCCGTCTTCTTCCTCCGCCTCCCTCCCGATTATGGTTTTCCCCCGATAGAAAAACACCTTGGTATCGCGGGTGATCCTCAAGGTCGGATGGATTGAGGGGTTTTCCGCAGCGGCTGCTTCTTTCCCTTGTGCAGCTCGCCGCTGGTTGGTCCAGGTCCCATCAGGGCCGTGCATCATCGAGAACTCGGTAATTACAGCCAGCCAAATCATACCGACATAGGGGCCCATACTTTAGCGGCATCGCGCAGGTATGCAAACGGGGCCGGGACCTCCCAGATCGAAACCTGCAATGGCGTACAACCTCATGCCGGTCTTGAGGATACCTGCATGAGGGATTATTGTGGGCTATGGGAAGGGCGAAATACTGCAAAGAGCGATTTTACGTTGCCAAAAATCCCCGCTGTTTTTTGGATCATGGGCGTCTCACAGGTTGTTGTGTATTTTTTTTGCGTTTCGCAAACGTAGTTGCGGCACGTAGATCTGCAAACGCCAACTGTTTCCTCCAACGGCATCAATGTTTGACGCAGGCCACAAGTCGGCTCGCCACGCCACATTGACAGGGGAAACTGGCCGTCAAAAGGCACGAAAAAAATTCAACTAAATTTAAAAAAAATCGCTTTGGGTTCCGACAATAATTTTTCAAGGCGGATGAAATTTTGGCCCCTCTTCCTATGTCCAGGAAACATCATGCCAGAATGTTTGTTGGCAGCGAGTCAAGAGTTCTTAGAATGACGCAATTTCTTAGATTGGGCCTGTCATTGGCTCTTGACCACACTGCACCGGTAACCACACCATCTTCCAGAACGTTATGTCCCCGGCCAAATTGAATCTTTTCATGCGCAGATGACCAGCAATCTCCGGACAACCAGGGACCACATGATTCAGGAAAGTCCTGACCGGTCAACCATGTTGGGGAACAGTTGCGCCAATACATCACATATCGGCACGCTGCCACCAATGTAAAAGCACATGTTTAAAAAAACTGCGTTGTGTCTGTGCAGCAATTGCAACCACCCACCACCACCAGCAACCTCAATTGTTACGAGAAAAATTGTCAATGCAATATTTTGTGTGCCGTACCCCAGAGATTCAATTGCCACCGGCAAACGACCAAAGGATGTTTTTCCAGCTTTTTGTGCAACCGATTTCGATAAAAAAAGCGAACCAATCTCTTGTCCGTCCAATGCCTTCATGCCCTTCGCCATGTCGTTACACACGTTCAACCGCAGCAACAAGATGAATTACAAATTATCATGCAAGGCCGTCTACACGTCGGTGGCCTCAAAAGCGCTGGAAATGGAGCACTACACAGTACAATGAGAAGTCCCATCAAAACAAACGAAAACAAACAAAAAAGCAAACAAACAAACAAAACAAAAAAGAACTAAACCCAACAAAAGCAAAACAAAATCAAACAAACCAAAGCAGTGGGGACCCCACAAGCTTTGAGAAGAGGGTGATAGAAAAAACAAACCTCAATGCGGAAACCAGGGACCCCCCAGCCAGGATCCCAGAAACCACAGAGAGCAGCCATTCAGGCCAAACGTACGTACACCCAGGCACTTCGAAGCAAACAACGACGACGCCTGTCGCAACAAGAGTGCTGAAAAACCAAAAACGGTGAAACACATGGTCTACAGAGAAAATAGCAGCAGTAACGAAGGCGTTCAGGGAAGAATCGGCTCGCTCAGTAATTCTTTTCAAGCAGCTTTGTCATTGGAAGCTTTTTTTTGGTGCATACTCCTTTCGAAATGGTATACAATGCGATCGAGTTAGCGATGCTCGCTCGCTCGACAGCATTGATGCAGCTCGACAGCATTGATGCAGGCTGAAGCTCCTTCAGCAAGAGTTGTTGATTTAAGTAACATTTTCGCCAGGGGTGCAGAAAAGGCAGCTTCTATCAGCAATGCGGAGATTTTATTTATTTTTTAAAACAAAAGCGAACCGAAAACTTTGTAGGCATTGTTTCATATTGTGCAAATGCTTTCCTGGATAAAAAAAGGCTGAGGTAAAGGGACCTTGACAGTAGCAACCGGATTTGGGACGCACAAACAGGAAAAAGCATGAGTTGGCATTCATGTTGCAGCTGAGGGGTCGCAAATGAGCGTGCACAACATGTGCGGGCAGCAGCGAAATTCTCCGATGGCTGACGCCATTTTTGGGTCCAAATATGGATCCCAAAACGGGGTCCAGAATTGGAGCACATTTTCATTCCTTCCTTTAGGTCTTTGCTTGGGCCCCGTTTTGGAATCCAGATTTGGACCCAAAAGTGGGGTCAGCCATCGGAGAATTTTGCTGCTGCCTTCAGAGGATTGGCAAGCAGATTTCCGACGCAGTAACATGAGCGTAAGTGTTAGTACATGCTTTTTCTCTCTCTTCGTCGTTTTGAACACTTTTTTGGGCCCTGTTTTAGGGGCCATGATGAAGCAGGTTTGTTGGCACCCTCCATGTCACTTTTTCTTATCTTGGCCCTCCGGAGGCCATCGCTAAAAGCACCCCTAAATCCGCCAAGCTACGATGAGCGATGTAGTTGATGAACTTGGCTTACTAAACCGTCTGGCCCGCAACACCAAAATTGTGTTTTCACCACAGAGCGGTGCTTTTGGTTGGGCTCTTTTTTTGCACGATTATTTTAGAGATTCAATCTCTTGGAACATTATATCAGGAGAAGGGCTCAAAAAAAAAGCAAAGATCATTAGAAAGTGAATGGAAAAATCGTTTTCCAATATTGATAGGACAATTTTTTTTGCCACAGCCAAGGGATGCTTTTCATTCCAGCAATGTCATGGCTGGAACTGTGTTGTTTTGCAGTTCTTGGAAGAGTTAAAATTAAACACACTTTTGAAATCGGTTCCTTTGGCCACCAAAAACAAAAACCGGTTTGTCAATGAAAAACATGTTGTTATTTGTTGGATACACTGAATGCCCTGATCGCCCCTTGGAAAGGTTGTGAAAAATCCTTGGACTGGTCGTCTAATTAAAAAAGTCTTGAGTTCGGCTACAGCGTCCCCTGTCTTCCCCCAGCACAACCATCACAAGTAATTTTTTTGTGCATGCAGACCCAGGAAACAAAAAATATTATTTTCTTTTGGCCTTCGACTTGTAGCAGGCAAGCTTATCGGCTCATTCAATGTCTGGATCTTGACAACGAAAGTGACTGAATGGTTGCGGCGCGCGGAAAAAAACATTGGATTTTCTTTCGAACTGAAAACTCCTGCTGCCTGTCTCGTCCTTCTGACGTGGCGACGAAACACAGAAAAATGTAGCACGTCAATTTTTTTGCACACTCGGATTTTCGCGCATGCAAGTACTTAAGGGCCATGGTCAACACATATGAGTCCACCATACAAGAAGAACACAAGGCAGCCCGCACCCACACACAAATGATCCTTTGGTGATCGTGCGGTATCTTGGGGTTCTCCCGGACCGATCGGTGCACACGTGGTACGGATAATTTCTTTAGAAAACATGTAGGCCATACGTGTAAGCCCCATTTTTGATCAAGGTAACCATATTCTGAAAAAAACACTGGTTCTTGAATACGAAAAAAAACACGGAGAAATAAGCGAACCGGAACGCGCTTTTTTTTCATTATTTTTTTTTTCCAGGCAGGATAGTACTCGGGACATCTGCACTTTGAGTGCCGTATATAATGTCACTCACGAAATTATATCATACAAATAAACAAATAATATATTTTATGTAACCACAAATCACGATAAAAATATATATCCAACAAAATGGGATAATTGAATCGGGCCGATTATTCAGCGGATAACCGAAGCCAAATAAATTATCAAAACGAAAATAAACATCTTTGTACCAAATTTCTTGAAATTAACAAAATTAACAACACCTTCACTGCTGACAAAATGGCCGTCGCACTAAAAGGTTTTCACAAGGGAAAGGGGTTGAAGCTTTGTGGTCATTGAAGCAAAAAAGCTTCTAGTTTATAACTGCTTCCACCCAAACCCGAAATTCAAAAAAAAAAACGTTCCACCAGAAAATCGGCGCACGCCACAAATTAACACAGTAACCGAGCCATACAGCCGGCATCATAGCCAAAGATTTTGGGCAGAATTGTGTCAGTCTCTGGGTAATCAAAAGTAATGTTTTCAGAGCAGAGAGATATGGAATCAGCCAGATCAGTCCAAGGACCCTCATATTACTTTGCGATATCAATAAATTTACAACAACCTATGACAGAAAGGATAAAAATTCGGCTCCGCCGGCTTCTCACGAGTGGCTTGCTCTACGAGCGTACCAGAGCGACTAGAGCTCTATGGTGAGGCGAGCCCCACACAACCCACCCTCCGCCTTCGGGCCCCGAAAAACACCAAAAATCCTTCAGGAGGGTGGGGGAGAGCTTTTTGGACGGAATCCGGGTCATTGAGGGTACCTAAAATCAAAAAAAGCGCCGTTTTGACACTTTTTTCGCCGATTTTTTGCTTTTCGAAAGACACAAAATTTTAATGTCTTTTGCGGGAGCAATTCAAAAACGCAGAAAATGAATGCTATAAATACCAGTACTTTTTGGACCGGAGATCACAAAACACTCGAAATATGAGTGTTTTTGAAAGCCAAGCAAAAAACACTGTGAATTACAACATTTTTGGCGGGTTGATCGCAGAAAATGCTGGCATTTACACAGTTTTTGCAATTTCAAGAAAACGTGGAAGGCACGAAACACTGTAAATAGCGGTGTTTTGGCCACTTTTGGTCACTGACACGCTATTTACACAGTTTTTTGCCTCTGACGGCGCCAAACCACTAAAAAATTACAGCATCTTTTTGAACCGATTTTTGCCTTGATGAACGCAAAAAAGATTTTATTTACGCGTTACCCAAAAAATCGAAGATTGTGACATGAAGGAAATACTGTAAATAATAGTATTTTAGCCACTTTCGGGGACTAAAACTGTGGTATTTACGCGGTTTTTGCCAGCTGACAGCACAAAATGCTGTATATTACAGCACTTTGTGCGCTGTTTATGTTCAATTTTAAAACGCGCGATGCTTTCACATGTTCTTTGCATTATTTTGCATTCTTCCACAATAAGCAACGTTGCACATTGAAACTGGACGACAGCGTGACCCGAAAGAAAGCTGGAGGGAGGAGACGCACAGAAGCTTTTACCCACACACACAGGGGCTTTTACATAGAGAAGTCTTTATACAAAGGAGCTTTTTACATACAGAAGGTTTTACACAGAGAAGTCTTCACACTAAGGTGCTTTTGCAGACAAACGTCTAGGAGCTTTTGCCCACAGAAGTTTTTATACGAAGATGTCTTTACACAGTGAGCGTTTTACACACAAACGTATTTGCACACAAAAATTTTTACACAGAGAGTTTTTACACACGGAAACTTTTATATTCAGAAAAATCTTTACACAGACGTAGTTTCACACAGAGAACCTTTTACACAAAGAAGTCTTTACACAGAGAATCTTTTACAGACGGTTACTTTTACACACCAATGCTTTTACACAGAGAAGTCTTTGCACAGAGGCGCCCTTTACACGAAGTAACATGTTGAAATTGGCAGCCGTTTTTTAGGAAAAACACTTCGCAAAAACATTCGGGAACTCACATGCTCCCCAAAACATCATCTATTCCAATAAATATGTTCCAAAAAACCTAAGGAATATATTTTCGAAGCAGGTCCTCATTCAGTATCTTTCACCCGCACATTGCGATGAAATGGAGGGCCGAGTGGTCCGGCGGAGCCGACGATAAACGTCAGCCCAAAAATATACCCATAATCCAAAAAACGGAAGGGATAATAACAAAGAAAAATCGCACCTTACAATATTTCACCCTTCCCATAGCCCCATAAAATTATCCCCTCAAATAAGTAAAAATTCAGCAATTTGTATTCTTCAAACCCTGTATATGCTTATACTCCATTGCAAATTTCAATTTAAAAGTCCCATCGTAATAATATACCTTTTTATAAAACTTTTTCAACATACTTTCCTCCTCATTAGCCAGAGTTTCCTCAAACTCCAATTATGTTATATTTTTTCTAAATTTAATAATTTAAATAATATATATTATAAATATAAAATATAATATAATACATTTATAATTAATTATATTTAATTTTTTAAAAAATATTTTTCATATTAATATATATATATATATTTTTTTTTCATAAATTTAATATTATATAAAATATTATTTATATTTTTATTTTTTTTATTTAAAATAAATAATTTTTCAATATAAAAATAAATATATAAAAAATTACAAAATTTTTATATTAATATTATATATTAAATTAATTATTATTTTTTTAAATAAATTTATAAAAAAAAAATAATCAAAAGAATCGGAAAACTATTTATATTTTTTTTGAAATCTCAATATTATTAATCGTTTTTTTTCTTCTCCGAAATCCACCCCGACCCGCGATCTTCGCAGATCGGGAGGAAAGAAATCATTCTGCTTCAGATCACTCAGCTCCAGTTGTAGCCTCTCGAGTTCATAGCTGGATGAAAAATTATAAAAAAAAATAACTCATTGATCTATATCTAAAATAACCTTTAAATTAAATATCCTTCGAGTGAAGATTCGGATTTTTTTGGCTTTTGATAAATTCTGCGTATTTGTAATTTACAAGAAAAATATTGGTATCCAATACGACAACCGTGGACCCAAGGAGCAGCTCAAAACCATCAATCATGTTTAGCTTCAACATTGGTAGCCCCTGCAACTTGCTGAAATAATTTACTTCCAAAGCTGGGTTATTGATGTCAAAAACATTCTGTATCATATTCAAATAAAAATGTAAGCACCTAAATTCCACACCAAACTCAAAGACCAACCCTAAGCAAGCTAAGTCTTATACACAGCATCTGGCTCCAAAAACTCACACTGCCTTTGAGAAGCTTGGAGATGGCATCTGCCCGCTCCTTAGACTTGGCGCCAGAGAAGGTTTCAAATCTGTGGTAGTAAGCGATGCAAAAGCCATTCTATTCTCAGGGAGCCTACTTCGACCTGCAATACGGAGGAGGTACAACGACATACGATATCAATGGCCAACGTCAATCAACGTCGGCAAGAACAATAAGTTCCACGGAACAATAAGTTACACTGACTGCTGATAACCCCGAGCATTTGGGTCTGTCCTAGATTGGCTGGCCATTGCTTGAAAGTGGGGAACGTCGTGATGTTGAGGAAAACCCATGGTGGAAAAACCGCCAACACAGCCATGTTATGATTTCTGACAAGAGTTGCCGAGTGTTGGGGGTTGGCTCAACCAGCTTTTACCATCAAGTTTGGGGACCCATCTCAGCCACATGGATTGCAGATAGAAACAGCAAAAACAATAAACCAAGAAACCAAGTGGAAGCACCAACGACATTCGGCTGTCCACAAAGGAATGCGCTCTAAGCATCAGATTCTGTACTTGAACACCATTAGATCTTATCAACTTTTGCGTCCTTTGCGGTCGATGCTTCGTTGGCTTGTCCCTTCATTATCTATTCCCCAAATCTAAAAAACAAAAACATAACGTAGATTTGCAATTGCAATGCCACCAAGTTGGTGACTTGGGGGTGCAGAGTGGGTGCCCCTCCTATCAGCAGGACCTTTAGTGATCAGAAACACCAAATTTTTGGAAACACAAACTTATTATTGTTCCAAGGAACCAAACTGAACCTCCTGCCACTTCCTGCCAACCAGTTCCCACAACCAGTTCTCCACCATTAAAACCATGCGTCTCCAGGTCCACGTCTTCTTCCGATCCCTGGGGCGAACTTGAAGTTTGAAGATTTCAGCATGGATCGACCACAATCATTGGAATTTACTATCTATCATTCGTTGGGCCTTATCAAAGCTGAATGGTTTCGAAGTCATCTACTCAGAATCTTTTGAATTAAATCAACCAGACAGGAAAGGCAGGTGATTTGGTGCTATCAAAATGCGGCCTGGAAATTCACACTTGAACTGACAGATGGAAATCGATTTTGAACCCAGATACTAATGAAAACTGTCATGTTTGTAGAAATTGCCAAAACTGGAGCCCGGAATGGATGACCTTACTTGGGGCGGCCGATATGATGTTCATGGATGCCGGCAAAAAAGCATAACGTGTTGCTAAGGTCAGAAAGTACCAGCTTGAACTTATAATCTGGATCTTTGCCTAAAAACAAACTGAACATCTGTAATGCACCCACCATAGAGGCAGGTGACTGCAATTGACAATCGTATGTTGCCAGTCCATCCTCTCCCCTTTCATTGATCGAAAGAATTGAACGAAATCACACATTCTCAGTCACAAATTGCCGGCCGCCGCAATGAACACTTCCAATCACGCAGCCACGGCGCATATCTTCCCCTTAGATTTTTCCCACCAGAAAAAAAACCGAATATGTTCAGAGGACAATCATATTGTACTTTTTGGGAATTATCTATATGTGAAATCTTGAAAAGGTAAATAAACTTCAGATCACACAATCTAATGTCTGAGACCTACTAATGACCCTGCTCAACCTGAGCTGCAAAGGGTTTGCGCCTCAAATATTGTCGGCAGTGCCTTGGATGGAAGGGGGCTAAGGGTCTAGTTTTAGACATTAGACTAAACGCAGGCACTTATGACGTGGGGACATGCTCATAGCCAAACAATAAAATCAGTTTTCTTCCGAATTTCCCTTTCAACGAATTCCGGACTGGTACCCCCCTTTCATTGCTAATCCACGCAAAATGCCACCATTGGCAATCTACACGAAATGCCATCTTTCGACAGCAGCCCGCAAAAGGAACGCCTTGTAGTATGAGTTACGAGTCTTCGATTTCCAACTAGCAATCATGACTTGGTAGGCCGACAGAAATTCTCATGCAAACCTTTCTATAGGAACCCAAGCAAAAAAAGCACTGGTCTTTCACGCTTGCATCACCCATATGATTCCCAAACTTGAATGATCGCTCGCCAAAGAAATTGTACAAGAGATTGAAGCACGACCAATGACAAAAACATAAGAATTTCATTGTTTGAAGCATCTAGGTCGGAAGTTTCGCAATCATTTGAGGAAAAGTCGGGCCGCTGCACATGGTATGAATTTGTAAACAGGAATCCAACAGCCCGCTCTCATGGGAACAGCTCGCTACAGCCTCAAATCCAGAAAGTCCCCAAAAATGAAGCCAACAACATGATCAACATTGAAAAATTGGTCAATCTCTGAAAATCAAAAGCGCAGTACCCCTTTGCCCTCATAGCGCTGACCAATAGCCTCACCGTCATTCAGCAACAGGAAGGGCACCTGACAGGGCTTGATGAATAAAGCTTTCAATGGTTTCCTGCTGAGACTCATCGGGCTGCCCTAGTTGGTGATTTGATGGCCCACTTGGACCCAAAATGTTTGGCCACATCCAAGCGCACAAAGCGGGAATTCAATTGTGTACACGGATACTGCTGTCCTGCTTGACAAACACTGAAAAACCTTGACTGGTTGAAGTTGCTTACGCCCTCAACTTGAAAGGTGCAAAAGTTGCACACTTGTCAAGCTGTTCAAGAAAATTACGCAAAGGGCAACCTGTGTGGAACCAAAAGTGGAAGATAAGGAATGGAGCGGATGTGCTTCTATGTGATTGCTTTCTCGAGTTGCGATGCATGACATCAAACACGGAAAGAACCAAAGGGAGCAGTTCCAAATTTCAACTATGCACACATCGGTGCTCACACAAATGGCAGAGGAAACCATAAGAAGAGGGATTCACACCAGTCTGTTTGGATTTTGGGAGAAAACGCGATGGAAACATCAATCAACCTGTTACAATCTAGCGAAGCTGTCGCCCCACCCGTATTTGTGGAAAGAGTTTCAAGATCACCGGTTGTGTGACCAGCGAGCACTTCGAATCAAAGTAACACTGGCAAAATGCCGAAAACATCAACCGAAGTTTCAATGTCCTCTATCACAACCAACGTCAAAGCTAGCGTGTATCACCCAGCGGCCCACCTCTTGAGAAACCTCAGGCCCACAGGGCGAGTGCGGAGGGATGAGTCAATAAGTCATCCCATGGTCCAATCCCTTTCCCTGAGCCATTGATATTTTCACCTGTTCAGACCCTTTCAGGGAACAGGTTTCGTGATCAGCTCGCCCTTAGGGATGCTTTCAACTAGAGGGACAACTGCATGAAATGTGACCGCAAGTTTTCAGTGAACATTTCGTTTGAGCTGCAGAAAAGCAACAGTCGTCTTTGACGCTTTACTTTGCATGAGTTTTGCAATGGAAAGCCGGCCAATAATGACAGTTAGGACATGATCGACATGATCCCTGGTGGCGCAACTCAGCTGCTCAAGCCATCCACACGCGATAGGTTCCTGGACTGCGAATTGGGCCCCGAGCGGAAGTTGAGCTTGGAAGTAGGCTCTTCACCTCAGAAAAAACGTTTTCAGCGCATTTTCTCGGGTTGAAACAGAAAAAACTGCCTTCCTACTTCAACTTGGAATGTGGCAAACGGGCAAACCCACGAAAAACGAACCTCTTTGTACCATCTAATTCTGGCAAATTGGGATTGCACTTTCTGGAAAAATCATGGAGGCGTGCTTCACACTTCGCTTTCTGCCTGAAAACCAAGCCAGACCGATTTCTGGATGTCTCTGGCTCGTGGCACTCAAAGTACATCCCGATACATTTAATTGCTTTCCAGCGTCGGACATATTGAACGTTTTATTTCCTGGTGAATATCCCGGACAGTGCAATCACAGAACTGGACCTGAAAGCCTCCAGGTTTCGTTCGCCAAGAAGTTGACGCAAGGCAGAGAGTGAACCACTTGAAGAATCGGCCATGCTGTTTATATTTGCCTCTACAATTGGATCTAGCTGGGTTCGTCAAATATATTATATATTGCCGCCAGAAAACAGATAGAAACATGAATTCCCACTACAATAGTAAGAGAAACCTTTTCAAATAAAGTGGGGCAAGGATTTGACAAGAAAAATGCTTACCAGGTTGACCACATCCATCCTGGGGATGCTCACCCCAGCAGGCAGCAGACAGAGTGCGACGACGATGGCACATGCCCAGGCATGGCCACCACCTGGAGAAGATTCTTGTGTCAATCCCCGCAGAACCATACGCAAAACTGGCCATATCCAAGAAGACAATCCCAACTTGTTGAAGTTCTTCAAACAAAAATTATTTTTTTTGGAACCAATGGTTTCTGCGGCCTTACAGGTGAATGTATGTATGTATGTATGTATGTATGTGTGTGTGTGTGTATGTATGTATGTATGTATACATACACACACATATATATATATATATACACTGCGCAATGCACATAAATAAATATATATATAT
>Ga0126342_10019322_pt1 | contig 11584 bp, 10 predicted proteins | sample Cyp1metagenome_FD_92528 | JGI IMG/M metagenome (GOLD analysis project Ga0126342, IMG submission 92528) | Coral microbial communities from Lord Howe Island, Old Settlement Bay, Australia - Cyphastrea 1 metagenome | ecosystem: Host-associated > Invertebrates > Cnidaria > Coral ... | reverse complement strand
TGATGGTGATGGTGATGGTGATGGTGATGGTGATGGTGATGGTGATGATGATGATGATGATGATGATGATGCTGATGGTGATGGTGATGGTGATGGTGATGGTGATGGTGATGGTGATGGTGATGGTGATGGTGATGGTGATGGTGGTGATGATGATGATGATGGTGATGATGATGAGGAGGAGGATGAGGATGAGGATGATGATGATGATGAGGATGAGGATTATGAGGATGAGGATGAGGATTATGAGGATTATGAGGATTATGAGGATTATGAGGATAATGAGGATAATGAGGATAATGAGGATAATGAGGATAATGAGGATAATGATGGTGGTGATTATGGTGATTATGGAGATTATGGAGATTATGGAGATTATGGAGATTATGGAGATTATGGAGATGATGGTGTTGTGATGACAATGTTGTTGTTGTGACGGTGTTGTGATGATGGAATGACAAAGTATGCTGGCAGCAACTGTTTGGGAAAAACCCTTTGCAGGTTCTTTCGGGACTTGGTGGTGTCTGTCCTGCTGGTGTCTTGGTGGTCTCTCAATTGTGTTTCGGTGGCACTTTGGTGGTGTGTCGGTAGTGTCTTGTCGGTGTTCACGGTGTTCAGTGATGTTTTGGGGGTTTTGCTCATGTTTGGTGGTGTTCCTGTGGTGTCTCGGCGCTGTTCCGGTGGTGTCTTGGGGGTATTGAGGGAATGGTATGTTCTTGACTAAGCTGGCTCCGGCTCAACTCTCAATACCAAATTGGCGCCAAAGGAAACGCGAAACTTTGCTAAATAATGGGGTTGTATGCTGGGTTAACTCCCCTACAAACTCAGGCTCACGTCAGACCAACAGACCACCCTGTGTACCAGTGAGATTGGTGCAGTGCTTCAGCAGTTCGCAATGATAGGGCCTATGTTCTTGCGATTCGACATGGCACATGCTGAGCTTAAAGTCAAGGAACCCTGACGTCGAAGCCATCTTCGAAAAGTTCATTGTTCTGCGGATTACCATCTGCAAATCGATCAGTCAGAAGCCTAAGTAGTCAATGCCCGAGTCTTAAGTTCGTTGAGCGCTGGACCACGGCAAGGGTGTCAGAACAACAGAGAAAAACACCTTATCCAAACATGTTTTTTCCAAACCAAGTTGCTGATAAATGACAAGGCTGCGCCAATCTGGTGGTGATGGATTGTATGTATGTCCAGGCCATTGCCCATAATACAGGTCGGGCTCGTGTCTGGTCTCAAAGTTCAGATTCCATGGGGCATTTTCCTGCAGCATCTGTCGGATGTGTAGAGGGTTCAGGTCATCAGTTGCACCATGTTGCACTGCTGATCAACCTAACCATCACGCATCAGTCATAAGCTGTCAGCGCTTCCCCAAGCCTCTGTCCATGGAGCAGCTTGAGCAAGCCACCAGGCGCAGAGTAGTGAGGACCAGCGAACCATGTTGCCTGCAGCGTCTGGTCCAAATCTTGGCTGGGGATGCACAACATACACCGACCAAACACAGTCCACTAATGTAAACAACGCAGGCGCATTACAAAAGCGCAAAGCTAGGAAAGCTTGGGCAGCTAGAGACACCTCCAGCAAGACACCAAATGAGTCTCAGCTCGTGGACCAAATGCAGATTGAACCAAAACAGCACCGGAAAACCCATTGTGTAGTTGCCAGAGCCAGCAGAGAATATAGATTCAATTTGGCATTGCTCTACTGGAATTCCTGTTAGACTTACTAGAGTACCACCATCGAATAGCACCCGCAACTGAAAATCAGTGCGGCACCCAAACATCAGGAGAAGTTCAATTTCAGTTGCCAGGACGGTCAAAGGAATGGTGGATCATTCCATATCATCCAGATCTATCTGTGTGATGATGTGATCTCCTTCAGTCCGTACGTCAAGGTTCGAACTCGCTTCTCGATCTCACCTTTGATGCCGAGAGCTAGCAGCTGATATTAAAGCCGGATGCATAACATAACAGCAGCAGACAGCAGCTCGCCAATATAAACCGCTTCCAAATGCTTCCAGGAACCTTTCGAACGGGGCACAAATGGACTGAGCACCACAAGACTTGAGCATTACAGCTGCGGTGATATATCAGAGCTTCACACCCTGCGAAAACTTCCCACCAGCCTCTAAACACAAAACGCTTTGCGCCTGAATCGCATATCACCTGTAGGATCGCTCCACCAAACGTGGCACCTCAATCACAATGAAGTCAAACAGGAAAGCAAGTGTCCATCATTGCGGCTATCAGCAAAGATGGCAAAGGCACTGCTTGCAAAAGGGTTATGTTATAGCATGATATTAGCATGATTAATTAAGGCTCTTCACTTCTTCACTTGAACCAATTTCTTCAACTTCAACCCTCGTCAGTAAAGCGGGACCATTTTTCTTCCACGCGCCCACCATCTCTCTCCCTATCATTTGCAAGGGCAATGAGCTCGGCCTGGGTGCCAGGTGAAGGTTGAGGAAGCCCGCAGCATAATGTCTAAAAGATGTACTGAATTGTACTGACACATACTGACACAAGCGGTTCTCGAGAATCTCCTGGGAATCCCGCCCAATTTGGGAGCCTCAGCTAAGCATAACATGCTGCAAGCACTGGAGGAATACAAATGCAGACCAAGAAGCTGGTTCTCCGGCTTTTTGCAAGAAACCTGGATCAAAATTGATCATCACGCATCATGTCTCTGGACATCTCAATGCCTTTGTGGTCTCTACACTTTACACGGTCTGCCAACCGGACAAAGGTACAGCACTGAGACTAACATTGGCCGGACTGGCCGACGGACTGGCCGACGGACTGGCCGACGGACTGGCCGACCGGCCTGCAGGGGCCGGAGCTGGAGCTGCAGCTGCTGGAGCTCCAGGCAGCGTTGCAGGCGTCGGCAGCGTCGGCCAGCCTCGGTGCTTTGGGCTCCATAGCTCCACTCAGCTGAGCCCGAGCTGTTGACCAACATTGACCAACTGTCCGTGGAGAGTTCGGGCATGGCGGCATGGCATCTCTAAGGATACCACTTGGCATTGCTGGCCTCCATGCCTGTTGATTCTCAACAAAAGGCATGAAATGGAATGAACAACTTGGAGTCGGCCAAGTGCTAACAGCATCTAACAGCGACAGGTGTTGATGTCGACTGCCACCACTGTTCTTCCGCGAAGTGCCTGTGCCTGCTGAGAATAACCCGGCAGGTAAGCATTCTTGGCCCAGGTTGGCATCTCCTGAGTGCACTGAGACCGAAGCTGCGATTCCGACTCTGAAGACTTCAACAAAGAGTTGATTGCTGCGTCCTGGGCATCTTGTGGCACGGGCAGGAACCTGGCACTTCCCATGACCAACCGTCACAACCGTCACACAAAACAGGTAATTGTTGAAAATGATTGACAATGATTGTCAACTCATCGTCCCAGCTTCCCAGAGAAATGTGTGGTTTTTTTTAATCGATAACACTGTGCATTGCCTTGGCATCAGTTCGTTTGCATCTGGCCGTACCTTGTTTGAAGCACTTGAAAGGCCCAGAGTTGGACCATTTCACATTTGAAGCAAACAAACACTTAAGGCCAACTTGGACAGGAGCTAATGGCGTCATTGGGCTCAAAGGAGGCCGCGCCCTCGAATTGAAAACACAACTCAAGAATCGGTCAGCTGTGGTTGCACTTCATTGCATGTCTATAGTTACTTCTATAGTTCTGTGTCTGTGGACTGAGCCAAACTTACGGTGTTGCGTTCTGTTGACGTGCGCTGTAAGATGTGTGCGTGTGTGCGCGTGTTTGTCTGTCTGTTTCTCTGTTTGTCCCCCTGACTGTCCGTCTGTCCCGCATATGGATGGGAAGATGGATAGACAAATAAAAAAGTATAAAAGAGAGCAAATGTGACGACCTTTTCTTGTCAGACGGTGCACAAGGAATGGTCCCAGTGCGATGTCTACATGTTATATACATAGCTTCTACGTGCTTCTACAGAAAGTGCATGTGCTATGTGAAATCCTGCGTCTTTCTACTGTTTGCTATTTGCCAGTCTCTCTGTTTCTTCGTCTGTTCTGTTTCTGAAACTGTTGGCCGGTGAGTGGTGCACATAAGTTGCGAAGCAACCTTTGCCCTGAGCTCTCCACTGTGTCAGGTTTGCCAGTGCTGCCACTGTTGGGGGAACTGTGTACCAAGACTGCAGGTTCGCACCTCCACTGTACTACACAGTGGGCTCCACAGCGTGGATAAAAAAGACAATCAAAACATATCAAAAACTATAAATCCATAAATTATGAATTATGTATGTAAGAAACAGAAGATCCAAGCGCACAATTCAACAACCGCAACTTGGTGCTGATAGGTTTATATGGTTTTGTCTAATAGCATGCAGAAAACAAGACAGCTATGGTACCAGCATGCCATGTCAGCATGCCAGTGTTTTTGCAAACGTTCCTTCTTTCAGATGCTGTAAACTTCAGTGCGCAGCCATGCAAAGCCCCATCTGCCTGGACGTGTCCCAAGCAATGGAACACAAAAGGAGTGTTTGATATGGTTGACCTTTGTTGATCTGTTGACAACTTTGGTCATCTCCCGCCCTCATGGACTCAGGATGTCATTTTGGGCACGGTGGGCATCTGCACCTATGCTCTGCATCATCCATGTAGTGCACCCCGTCACAATCGGAAATCTCCGGGATCACCGCCGGGGCCTCCTTCAGCCAAGATTGAGCTTTGAAATCAGGGTCGTCCAAACGTTGGCTGTTGGCACAAGCAGTGAAAAGATCGCAAAGAGTGCCGCCCATGGAGTGGCCAGTGCAAGCAAGGTGACTGCACTTGCCCATCAAAGGACGCACTTTGGGAAAGAGAAATTTCACAATCCTTCGAAGTTCATCTCTGTATCCAGTGTGAACGCCGTCGAAACCGCAGAAGCTCGAAGTTCTGACATCCATCGCTGTCGCAAGCTCGTTGCCATAGTTGTTGATACCGGCAAAGGCAATGACACACCGTTGGGTCTGAGCATCCTGTACCAACATCATCGGATCCTCGTCATACATAAATCCAGCCCCTTGCACCAAAGTCCATCGAGAGACAATGTTCCAGCTGTCACCCAGCCTTTCTTTGATGTGGGCCTTCGCATGCTTGGTGCTATCATATTGCTTGTAGGCAATGCGATTGTAGCCATAGGCCACGCTGAAAGGTGCCTTATCTGCAACCACCTTGCCCAAAAGGGACAGGTTTCCCAATCGCGGTTTGTAAATTGGTTCCCAGTGCAAGCGCCAGTCTGCAAACTGATTTTCTTTTGAGTAGGGCTGCTTTTCTTCGCCAGGACATGGCTTGAAGTGAGAATCATGCTCCTCGGTGTGCAGCCGCAGGGATGCAATGTGCGGATGGTTGAGCTGGTTGCTGATGGCTGCTCCATCTTCTTGTTTTGCGGTCCCTGGCAAAACATCTTCCGCCCACACCCGCAACCCTGCAAAGCAACCATCCTTGTGCTGTAGATCACGCAGGGACTCAATCGCAGTCCCTGGAGCACCGAAACTATAAATTCCCTCGTCGACAGTTCCGCACTGCTGTTGTGAGAGATCATCAATGTCATCCTGGCTGATCAACACATTGGCGCTTGGAACTCTGGTGGGGAACACCTCCCGATGTAGCACCGGCATCACCATCATCAGTATCAAAGCTGCAGAGACACCACCAAGAGCACATAGACCACGCTGCAAAAACGTAGGCCGGCTGGCACTGTCTGCAAGCAATTCTTCCTCAATGAAGTCATCCGAGCCAGACTCAAGACTACTCAGCGACATATCGGCTAAACCGCGACTGAGGCAAGGCCGGCGAGGATAGGACTTGAGCCAAAATGGCTACGAGGATGTTTTTGCAAACGTTCCACTGGTGAGTTGCAGGACTACTATATATTGCCAGCATTCCTGGTAAAGCTGGCAACGCTAAAATACTATCGCTAATTGTTTTTCGTTGCAATTGCTTATATTGCGAGCAGTGCTGACAAGCCGGTAAGGCTACAAGAGTACTATCAATCTTTTACTACCATCGCATCTATCGCTGAGTCAGCGTGCCGGCCTTCCATGCTCTGCAAGTGAATGTCCTGACCAAAACAATGCAGCGGGCATCAGGAGGCCGTCTCACAAATTCTCACAAAATGTCTTTGAAGATCTTTGCAAAGTCTTTGCAGTTTCCTTGCTTCAGTCCTCAGGATCTACGTTTGGAACAGGTGGAAGGGCTGGGATGCCAGGAGGCGCCGGTGGTGGTAATGGGCCTCGGCAACATCTTGTAGTCATCTTATTTCGTGCCAGGCATCCCGGAAAAATCCTGTGACGGCATAAGCCAAGGCAGAAACCACCTGGAGGCTTGGGCACAGCTGGAGGCACCTGTTCCGGAGCCATGACAGACCACAAACAAGTCTGATTCCCATGATTGTCTATGCCTCTCTTTGCCTTCTGCGTTCCAGCCTTCAACTCTGGCAAAGGTGGCGCGGTGAAAGGCATGCCAAGAGCCTTGCACAGGAGGCACCAAGTCACGCAGAATCAGCATCCGCCAGCAAGCAAATAACCTCACTTCGATTTGTCTGTCTTTGATGATGGCTTTCTCTGGCTGTTCCCCTGCCTGTGGGCTTTGTCTGCCATTCTGCACTAGGGCAGTGCCTGCCTCAAGGAATCTTTAAATAGATGCAGTGGTCTCTGCATGTGTCTTCTGCAGTATCAAGTTTTTCCTGTTGAGAGCAATAACAATAACTCCACGAAATCACTGAAAAAATTGCATTGTGAAGTTGTGACGCTGCAAAGTCTGCACATCAGATGCAAGCTGGCCTCTCGAGGGCTTCTCATGCTTGCACTTGCAACTGCATTCCTTGCACCGATGAACCAAACGACCATCCCTCAAAAGATGTGTATAGTACAGTATATCAGTATGTGATAGTATATGTATACATATGTATATATATATATATATATGTATGTATGTATGTATGTATGCATGTATGTATGTATGTATGTATGTATGTATGTATGTATATATACGTATGTGTATGTGTGCTTTGTTCAAACCACGCAGCCACTGCAGACAAGGTTCTGTGCGCAAAGGCACTCAGGAGTGTCACCCCTCAGCAGCTTGGCCGCCTTCCAATTGCACGTCGAAAAATGGAGAGATAAAGAAGCAGAGGGAAAGAGGAGAGAAGCTGGGAACGGAGCTGCACACAAGCTACCGTTATCAAGTTGTTTGGTGAAGTTGCCGAGTACTCTTTTTGCGGCTTGTCTGGCACCAGGACGAGCGTATTGTTCGGTCCTACCGCCGACTATCGCCACTCTTTTGAGTTGTCTCCGCTGTCAACTGTCTGGCTCGCATAGTTGAACAAAAGCTGAAGTTGCTGAGCTCTTTCTCGTTTCGTAACCTCCTTGCACGGCCGATCGCAGTGGCTACAAGAATACAACGACCACATCAAGTAAGTTGAGAAGCTCAGAGCAAAGTTTATTCGTACTTCCGAGCCTCCGGAATCTAAAGCCGTCACCTTCAAAATCCAGGAGTTTCAGCAGAAATCCCAAGCAAATTTAGCATTACACTGGGATACAAGGCCCTTACATAGGCCATCTAGGCAACCAAATTTGCAACGGGGCATGGAATCACTGCCACTCCCGGCCTGTTTGCCCACGCGCTGCAATTGTTCTACCAATGGGTTCAAGATGAGATTGCCAGCGTCCTGTGGAAATGTGAAGGCAAAGATGGCAAAAATGGTAAAAACATTTAAAGTTTAAAAAGACCATCAGTGGTGATCTATGTGGCAAGTAAGAGACGGGGCCTTCATGATTTCTTCCCAGACACTCTCCGCTGCAGTGCCCTCCCAGAGCTTAATTGACAACCGTCAGTGCTACGAAACCCATGTCTGCTTTTCAAAATTCCAATGCAATTCCAACGCCTGTTGAGGACTCTCTGCCATCGGGTACATATCAGTTAGCCTTGGTGCTCAGACAAATTTAAATGCAAAGTGCACGCTGCAACCGTGACGTTGCTCCGTATCTGATTGAGCATACTAACGTGTCCCCCTAGAGTTCCAGGATATCAGACACGAAGACGACGTCTATGTGACATGGTGCAGCAAGTTCTTGATCTGCTGACCCTTTTTCAATCTTTGAAGAATCTGAATGTCCAGCAGTAGTGTATCCAGTCGTGATCCAATAATGTCTCTGAAGAATCTGGTGTGATGAATTGTTCCAGGGGGGTTGGAGATGTTGATTCTTTATCCGAGACCCTAATAGCGGTATGGTTAAGTGTTCCGTCTGAGATTTGATCCGTAATGGAAACCCTAATGGCAGTATGGAACGATTTGCGCGATGGTTAACTGTTCAGTGGGGGTGGGAGATTTGATCCCGTCCCTGAAACCCCTCAATAGCGGTATGGTCAATTGTTCCATGGGGCCGGGAAATATGATCCTTCATGTAAACCACGTTAATTGTTCCATGGTGCAACGTTCGGGTTGGGGCGAAAAGCTACTGTACATATCTGTACATTGTACATAAATATGATTGAATAGTATTAAATGTCATGTGTGATCTGTTGTGAATGCAGGTGAATGCAGGTGAATGCACTTGCCAAGATTCAGCTGGAACTTGGTGCTGAGATCTAGAGTCAAGCAAAACAAAAGGGCTAGGAATGGACCGATGTAGAGGTAAACTTTGGTAAACGATGTAGGGCACCAGGCCAGGGCTGCTTATCTTGGTCGACTGCGCACTCCACCACAAACAGTTGGAAGTTCAGGCAGCCTTGCCATGATTGAGACCAAGGAAACAGGTTCAGAATGACTGGGGAAAAGCAGGGAAGCTATGAAAAGCTGACATGCGCAATGCGGAAAGAAAGTACCGGAAAGGGTAAGGTTAGTCCAGCAGAGTTAAGGAGACCCTGTGGCGCCCTGTGGTAGCGTACAGATTTCTGTCACTGTTCTAGCAAGCAGCTCGTGAGTGCAGGATTCGAAATGACATTATTACATTGTTATTACAGCTGCACTGGGGCTGCAAATTAGGGGACCCCGTAGAAGCAAGTATAGACGCCTATCACAATCCACAGTAAGCGACGTGAGACAGGATTAGCACAAACCTATGCAAGCCAGGACAACATACATATAGAGAGTAACTGAGAGCAACATGAATCACCAATTGCTCAAAAATCCAGCTGTGGCTTGGCCTGCTTTTCCGTGGCTGCCCACTGGAGTCCTTCAGTGCAGACCGATCAATTGCAATCAGAATGGTTAAACGACCCAGCTTTTACATAGCAGTGCCATAGTGGCAAATCTGTACCCAGGGAAGCGCAACAAGCTTGTTTTCTGAGCCAGGAGCTGTGCTTTTAACCACTTCCGACCTGCCAGTCAAATCTTAAGCCCATTCTATGTGGATGCATCTTCCAAAATCTGACAAAACAGTAAGCCTTGTACACATAAATATATATATGTGTGTGTGTGGTATATAGCATATAAATATACCTGAGAAGGGGGGAACGAAAGCCAGCATCCCATCTACCCCTATTTTCCCCCATATTTTTCACCCATATACTTTTCACCCACAGACTCTTCACCCAGAAACCCTTCTTGCACATACTTTTCACCGATATACTTTTCACCCAGAGATTCTTCATCCAGAAACTCTTCTTGCACATACTTTTCACCCATAGATTTTTCACCCATAGACTCTTCACCCAGAAACCCTTCTTGCACATACTTTTCACCCATATACTTTTCACCCAGAGACACTTCACCCAGAAACTCTTCTTGCACACACTTTTCACCCATAGACTTTTCACCCACAGACTCTTCACCCAGAAACCCTTCTTGCACATACTTTTCACCCATATACTTTTCACCCAGCGACTCTTCACCCAGAAGCTCTTCTTGCACAGACATTTCACCCAGAAACTCTTCTAGCACATACTTTTCACCCATATACTTTTCACCCAGAGACTCTTCACCCAGAGACTCTTCTTACAAATACTTTTCACCCACATACTTTTCACCCATAGACTCTTCACCAAGAAACTCTTCTTGCACATACTTTTCACTCATATACTTTTCACCCAGAGACTCTTCACCCAGAAACTCTTCTTGCACACACTTTTCACCCATATACTTTTCACCTAGAGACTCTTCACCCAAAAGTTTTCTTGCACATACGTTTCACCCATTTACTTTTCACCCAGAAACTCTTCTTACACATACTGTTCACCCATATGCTTTTCACCCACAGACTCTTCACCCAGAAACCCTTCTTGCACATATTTTTCTCCCAGAGACTCTTCACCCAGAAACCCTTCTTGCACATACTTTTCACCCATATACTTTTCACCCCCAGACTCTTCACCCAGAAGCTCTTCTTGCACATACTTTTCACCCATAGACTTTTCACCCACAGACTCTTCACCCAGAAACCCTTCTTGCACATACTCTTCACCCATATACTTGTCATTCAGATACTTTTCACCCAGAAGCTCTTCTTGCACAGACTTTTCACCCAGAAACCCTTCTTGCACATACTTTTCACCCATATACTTTTCACCCAGAGACTCTTCACCCAGAAACTCTTCTTACAAATACTTCTCTCCCACATACTCTTCACCCATAGACTCTTCACCCAGAAACTCTTCTTGCACATACTTTTCACCCATATACTTTTCACCCAGAGACTCTTCACCCAGAAGCTCTTCTTGCACACACTTTTCACCCATATACTTTTCACCCAGAGACTCTTCACCCAGAAACTTTCTTGCACATACTCTTCACCCATATACTTTTCACCCAGAGACTCTTCACCCAGAAACCCTTCTTACACATACTTGTCACCCATATACTTTTCACCCCCAGACTCTTCACCCAGAAGCTCTTCTTGCACAGACTTTTCACCCAGAGACCCTTCACCCAGAAACCCTTCTTGCACATACTTTTTACCCGTATACTTTTCACCCAGAGACTCTTCACCCAGAGACTCTTCACCCAGAAACTCTTCTTGCATAGATTTTTCACCCAGAGACTCTTCACCCAGAAACTCTTCTTGCACAGATTTTTCAACCATATACTTTTCACCCAGAGATTCTTCACCCAGAAACTCTTCTTGCACATACGTTTCACCAATACACTTTTCACCCAGAGACTCTTCACCCAGAAACTCTTCTTGCACATACTTTTCACCCATATACTTTTTATCCAGAGACTCTTCACCCAGAAACTCTTCTTGCACATACTCTTCACCCATATACTTTTCATCCAGAGACTCTTCACCAAGAAACTCTTCTTGCACATACGTTTCACCCATATACTTTTCACCCAGAGACTCTTCACCAAGAAACTCTTCTTGCACATTCTTTTCACATAGACTTTTCACCCACAGACTCGTCACCAAGAAACTCTTCTTGCACATACTTTTCACCCATATACTTTTCACCCAGAGACTCTTCACACAGAAACTCTTCTTGCACATACTTTTCACCCAGAGACTCTTCACACAGAAACTCTTCTTGCACACACTTTTCACCCATATACTTTTCACCCAGAGACTCTTCACCCAGAAACTCTTCTTGCACATACTTTTCACCCAGAGACTCTTCACCAACAGATTCTTCACCCAGAGACTCT
>Ga0126342_10019321_pt1 | contig 11584 bp, 11 predicted proteins | sample Cyp1metagenome_FD_92528 | JGI IMG/M metagenome (GOLD analysis project Ga0126342, IMG submission 92528) | Coral microbial communities from Lord Howe Island, Old Settlement Bay, Australia - Cyphastrea 1 metagenome | ecosystem: Host-associated > Invertebrates > Cnidaria > Coral ... | reverse complement strand
TACATTATATTAAATTATATTATATTATATTTTATTATATTATATTATATTAAATAATAATATATTACTTTACCTCAATATTATATCAAATTATGTTATATTTTGTTTTATTAAATTATATTTTATTTTATTAAATTATATTATATTTTATTATATTATATTAAATTAAATTATATTTTATTATATTAAATTATATTAAATTATATTATATTTTATATTCTATTATATTCTATTTTATTACATTATATAATTTTATTTTTATGGTTTTTATTTATTTAATATATTTTCATATGGAGGTGTTGTTCCTTGGCTCATTTGGTTGGAGGATTTCCCAGCCATGTATTCTCACTCGGATGAGATTGTTCGGTGTCATTCCTTGGCCGTGGGAAGACAACCCCCATGAAAGGTATCGGGAAACTAACATAGCTATTGAAAATGACCATTTATAGTGGATTTTCCCATTGAAAATGGTGATTTTCCATAGTTATGTTAGTTTACCAGAGGGTATCGGGAAACCAGACAAGCTGGGAAATTGGCCAAGAAACAACAGGAGCTTTCCGGCTGGTTGGTTGGGGTAATTGTCTTTGAGGGGTCAAGTAACTTGGCCTCCATGGATTCTGGAGTACCACTAGTTTTGAGACAGATCAACGGACGGTGACCTTTTTTCAAAGCGCGGACTGCGGATTTGAGTTGCACCCCCACTCACGTGTGTGCTGACTTTCCTTTCCACAGCTGCGCTTGGCAGCATGCCACGAGCTATCTATTTGAAGTTTCAATCTACCATCGGACCATGGTTTCTCGAAGCGAAAAACATGTCAATCTGCAATTGCAGACCTTTATCAGCTATAAATCGCTATACATGGGGTTATGATTCCAATTTTTTTTGTTATTTCACGGCTTAGTAAGTTGTGACCTAAAAAACAATAGTTGTTTCTTCCAAAATTCGCTCACATTTTTTTTCACCTTTTGGGAAACCATCCGAAGTTTCAAGCCACGTGGCCACGCTCTTGGCGCCATGAAGACCGGTCGTGGCAACTGCACGACCACCATGGGTCGTGGGTTCGTGGGTCTTGGCACTAATTCAAGTGAAGCAGTGCGACGCTGACATGGCTGGTGTTTGTTTAATGGAAATTTAAAGACTAAAAAAAATGACAAGGTTTTTGTCTTAATTTTTAAGACACTGACATGGGTTTTTGTCTTAAAACCAGTAAAAACCATGGATTTGCGAATTGATTTCCCTTGACATTTATGGCAGCTGTTCTTTCCTCACGGTACAAACCATGTTGGTTGAGGGACGTGCTAGCTTCAAAGACCCATCGGTTTTGTTCATGACCAGCGTGAAAAAGGGACAATGCTGCCATTTCCCAGATCCATCTTGGATTTCCAAGACCTAGATTTGGTGATTTGGTGGTTTGGAACATGTTTATTTTTCCATATATTGAGAATCATAATCCCAACTGACGAACTCATATTTTTCAGAAGGGTAGGTCAACCACCAACCAGTTTGGTGATTTGGGGCCTCAACATGAAAACCACATTATTCCCTATAGGTTCCTCGGTGGATTTCCCATTGGGACCAATCTTTTCTTGTCTGAATATCTTGCTCTGATGGGCTGATGGCAATTTTGAGGACTTCAAAACAACAACATGGTACAGGTCATTCATGTGTGTGATTATTTTAGCGCAAAATGGGGACGGGTCAAAATTCAGTCAAAAATGGGTGGTTGACCAAGATATGGTCAGCAAAATAACAATCAATCTCTGTGGCATTCAAGATCTCCCCAGACCACAAACCCATACCCAAACCAATATCATCAATACAAAGGGTCGTTTCCCGATAAGAATGAGTGGTTTGTTTTTGTCCGTGAATATGTTTTTTTACCCCACCAGTTTGCGCTTTTGACCCATCTTAATTGGTACTTTGAGTGTCTAGGCAACACCATTTCAAGACGTTTTCCGTGGTTTTCCCCGTAGAAACACAAGCAGAATAAATCCTGCCAGCTGTGGGCTGTGGGTATTATTCCGCGGTTTGAAGACCAACATGTTTTATTTCCAATAATAGTTAAAGTTTGTGCATTAATATATATTTATATATATAATTATATATATATAAATTTATGCATATACATATGTGTATATATTGTATCTGTGTATATAATTATATATAATATACAGGATATGTAATAATGAATGTATATATTTTACATATACATTGATACATATAATCCAGATGAACGGCCTGACTTCTGGGTCGTTCTTCTAGTACATAATTGGTGAATAGTTGTATTATAGTCATAAGGTATATATATATACACATTATGTTTACTGATATTAGATGATTGTATGGTATTTTTTTCAGGTATTCACCAGGTATGCAGGTGACATTCAAGTATATGATTTGCACACACATATACTTTTCCTGGGGGAGTTGCACCCATTTGAATACCAGATAACTGGTTTAAAGACAGAGATTTCTTCAGTTACGGTATATCCCAGGAAGTCTATGGTTTGTAATTTACCATATCATATCATTAACATATATTTTTCATACGTTCTTCGTCTGTGATGTTTGAAGCACTTGATTTTTTTTCCGGTTGTCTATTAACTTCTGCCCAGAAGTTCCAGAAGGTAACGCTTTGCGACTGGAGAATTTGTGAGTGGTAAATCACCAATGACATCAATCATCTGGTTGGTGGTTTGGAACATTTTTTCCCCATATATTGGGAATATTCATCCCAACTGACGAACTCAGATTTTTAAGAGGGGTAGGTCAACCACCAACTCATTTTTCAGTTCTGAATCCTTCTCATTTTCCCAAACACATCCAGAGCAATGAGGTATCTAGAAGGGGGTACTCTCAGATGTCCATGATTTGATAAAGCGAATATGTTTTGGCATATCCCATGTATTCCTACTTTATGTGGGTGCCCGAATTGATAAGTTGGTGAATTAAAACTCATCTATGTACTACAGATATTAATATGCTATAAACACATAGCAAGTCTAGATACAGCAACATCAATCACCAACTTGCCCTTCATAAATCTCATAAATAATCTGAACAATCCATGGCTATTGGTTGGCTTAAACCTGGTTTAACCTGGTTTCTGCTTCTTAAGAAGCCCTTCTTTCGTTGTTTGCCTCAACGGCAGGCGTTGTGTCGAGAGCACCAGCAGTTGCGACTGGTACTCAACGTGCCAGAAGACACGGCGCCTCAGGGTGTCGACTTTGATGACTGTTGGTTGATGGTTGATATGGAAAATGGCTCATTTATAGTTGATTTACCTATAAACAATGGTGATTTTTCATAGCTACTGTGGGTGGAAGAAATCCTGCACCAGCTGATAGATTGTTTATCCCATTATTTGTAGGCTTTCAACCATCTAAGGTGGTGCAGGATTTCTTCCATCCACAGTATGTTAGTTTACCAGAGGGTATTACTATGGGGTGTCCGTGGGGAATCCCAAAAAGCCAGTTGGTTTATTTCATGGAAAATTCCATCTATAAATCGATGATTTAGGAGTACCCCTATTTTTGGAAACCTCCATTTAACTAACATAATATAGCTATGGAAAAGCATTATTTTTAATGGGTAAATCAACTATTCTATAGCCATGTTCAATGGCGTTAAATTACCAGAGGGTAGTTATTTCATGGGCATTTGACCATTTTCCTCATGAACTAGTCAGAATGATGATTACAATAGATAATTACTATGATTACTATAATTACCATTGATGATTACAACAATTACTCTCATGATTCATAGATGACTACTATGATTAGTATAATTAATCATCATATACGGGTGATTTGAAGGGGATTTAACTTAACTATCATTCCCAAGGGGGTGGTTAACCACTAAACATATGGGACTTTAGCCATGAGCCATGTGGTGATTTTGTAACTGGATGATTTTGTAGTGGGATGTATATAGTTGATCAGTGATGGTTGGTTAATGATAGGGGATTTTACTACCCTTTACATATCTGGGACTATCATGATCCTTATATATAGACACCCAGAGAGAGCACTTTGGAGGTGATAGCAAGCCTGTCAGCCCACAGCGGAGAGAAGGTGACTCTTGATGGGTCTTACAATTCAACGTGGGTTGATGGCGAACTGATCCTCACTGAACCGACAGGAATTGGTGGAGGACCGGCCAGCTGCTAGTGACAGAGATTGCCAATGATGTGCTGCCAGGAGGTTCTCTGCAGTACCATGAGCTGGAGATCAGGCGTGGCAGTTCAAAGGCCAGTGACAGGCTTGCGGCTGGTCAGCCTTGCGCGCTGAGAGATTTGTCGTATTGGTGCAGCTTCCGGAACCCGAGGCTGAGGCCCAGAAGGAATTTCCAAGCGCTCCGGAAGCTATATATACCGTCTACAATCGGACGATTTTTCCAGCCAGAGAGCTGAAGTGGTCTCTTGAGCCATATGCATGCAGTTGAATTGCGTCGTATCTTGGCTCGTCGTGAAGGCCAGCGACCGCTTCTTGGATGCACCATTCTGACCAGCGATGTGGTGGCCAAGCCTTTGATTTTGGCTTCAGCTGATGAGGTGGTCGCGAGGGTCAGGGTGTCAAGGAGAAATCCTGGTCCTGTGGAGGTGGATTCGGCGGCGGCAAGGAAGAGGAAGCTCGACTTCTTGGGAGAGGATCCTGCGACGCCAGCCGGCGGAGTACCTGAAACCGGAGACCCATCTCAGGTGGCAGCCGCGAAGCCGGAAGGAATGGCCCCCGTGAAAACCAACCAGGATCAAATGGAAAGACATAGGGTTTTGAATGCTGTTCAACTTGGTGTGTCTGGAAATGAGCGAGTTGCCTGTCTTGATTGAAAATGGGGAACATGGTGCTGTGGTTTATTTTCAGAGACACCCACCTGTTGCAAAATGGGGATTTACCAGTGAAAATGACACTGATTGCTGGTTTCATCATACTGTCATAGCCAAATTTGAAATATTCGCCTTGATAGCTGGGCCCACCAGATACTGTATGTTTGTTGGCTTCTAAATCCATTTAACTGTAGATCCACCATAAATCCAATAGTTGTTCTACTTTTAACGAAATTTATCTCTCTTGAACCCCCCACATTGCATGCTTCTGCAACATATCATACTACATCCCTGAATTGTTAAAAAGCCAGTCCCCAAGAAGTGCTGAATTTCACACCGTTTCTACATGAATGTTGGTTGTATTAGCAGAATCTCAGGCCATAAATTGAAGACATTGAAGTTCTTCAGCTCATGAATCCAAAATGATCCATACTGGTTGGTGGTTTGGAACATTTTTATTTTTCCATATATTAGGAATGTCATAATCCCAACTGACTTTCATATTTTTCAGAGGGGTAGGTCAACCACCAACCAGCATAAAATCCTCATGGAAGTTGCACATCTGCAAAGTCATCCAGGTCGCAAAGAGCCTCCGCCCGGGGCATCCACAATTGGCCTTGCCGAAGATGTCGCCGGAGGTGGGTTCACCTCCCAGGGAAATGAAGGGAGGAGTTCTCCAATATGGAGTGGTCATGTTTACGAAAATTTTGGGGATTGTAACCATGCAGAAAATTCAGAGTGGAAATGGGGTTCAAACATGTTCAAACATGTTCAAACATGTTCAAACATGTTCAAACATGTTCAAGTAAGCTGTGAAGAGAGGACCAAATCAATTAAACCACTATAGTGGAAAGGAGGTTTAACCTTCAAAAAATCATGGATTCCATCACCAAATCATGGGTCCAGATGGTCAATGGATTTCGGAAACCATACATGTTTGAGCATTAAAGTATGTATATATATATATATATTATTGTATATACTATATATATATACACAGTATATTATTATATTCTATTATGTATATACTATTATGTATATACTATATATATATATATATAATACTCTTATATTAGTAGTCTATGGGTCAAGGTAGCTACAGTCCACTGTTCCACTGTCACCGCCGTGATCTGCCCCAGTGGCACTTGCCGCCGTGATTTGTTTTATTTTCCCAATGGAAAACCCACCATGACTGGAGAATCTGTATTGAATATGTTTAATTTTTTGGGGGACCAAAAGAAAGATATATATATATATAAACAATGTCCTATTAATTGGTAAGCATACTCATTAATTGTTTGTTTTGAATATTGGTTAAGCAAAACAAAGTGTATATATATATAACCAAAACAAACACTGTCTGCTAGTTGGGACTGTCTGAAAATTAGGTATACCCAAAGAATAACCATGTTCATGGGAAAGGGCAGAATTGTTGTTTTTGCCGAAAGCTATGTTAATGGGTCTTGATGGGAAATATGCTGAGGTGACATCAAAGTTGGGGATTTTTTGACAACCCTCATTGTTTCTAGCTTCGGGGTCCAAGCATGCGATCCCCTTACCCAACTGCTGAAAAATGTGGCTCCTCAAATGACGAAACTAGAAGTTGCTGAAGCACATAGATGGGGGGAACCATACAAGGTGGAGCCCCCCAGACAAAAGTTGTTCTTTACACCCCACAAAGTATAGCATTATAAACCAACTTAGGTAGGGGGGGCCCACCTTTTTACCCTCCATTCATCACACATCGCAATCGGAAATTCACTAGATTTCTCAATTGCCCATCACAGCTGGTATGTAAGCAACAATCAATATATTTATGTCCACTATATAATTAAACTTTTGATGTTTGATTTACGGAAAAAACAACCTCTTTCTGAATTTGGTGAATATGCAAGCAAAAGCACCATGTTGCAGTTTTCATTTCCAAATTGTTGATGTTTTATATACCAATGTGTCCCGCAAAACACCACTTGTAAGATCATCGTATATAGTCAGTTACATGTGGGTTTGTCCATAAATGGCATTCCCAGAAGTCAAATGATATCAAATGATTTAGAGGTTTTCGAAACTCATATCTTGAAATTGCAATGACATAGAGTAATACCCCAAATCGAGTTCCATCATTCTTGGGTTAAAACACAATATTAAGGTAAAAGAAGAAACACATGCTGGCTGCTTAAAATTCGTACTTTTTGCACACATCAATACCCACATGCTCCATGTTTACCTCAAAAATCACCTACTCGTACAAGGTGGTGCCCTCTCAGTGATGTTTTTTTGTTTTTTTTGGTTTATCTTCACCCCATGAAGTATATAGTTCGATATATCTACCATAAACCATAGTTAACCAAGGCAAATATAGAAAACAACCCAAGCAGTTCAAGCTGGGTTCTTTTGGTCCTCCCAGCATGCTACGCGACTTCAGCCGCGTTTTCCGCATGGTGACCAGGCCGCCAGCTGCGGTGTAGCGGTTTCCGCGCCGCGGAAAGCACTGGAACTGCCAAAGAGCTGTTGGATGCTTGGGAACTTAGCGACACAGCGGGAGAGTCAACAGTTATGGCCCTGGCCTAATAGTTATAATTGGGATTATGTCATGATATGAAAAACCGACTAGTTAGAGGAGGTATAGTCCCAGTTATAACTCTTAAGGGCCATAACGGAACAGAGTCAACGGTGGTAACACAGCGTTTAAGCCACCAATATGGGGATTATAACATCTTATCACCAACTAGAATGGACTGTAAATCAAACATTATTATGTTAGTAAAGCAATAAGATCCACCATCCCCAAGTTTAATCAATTTTACAACGTGTGGTATGGGCCAGCAAAATATGGATGGTTGATGACATTGCGTTTCTCACATTATTTGTAACATGATAATCATTTAAAAAAAGGTAGCCAGCTATACCCAGCCAAATAAACTGGTCAATGACATTATAGTAAACTTAATATTATTAATTTAATATACCTATTTAGTTTGTTCACCAGTAGTTTACCCGTTCGATCACGGTCTTCGGGTTCTTCACCACGATTTCTGGGATGATCCTCCAGGAAAAAAACAATGGAGATTCAACGAGTCAAACCACGTACACCAAATGCGTTGAAGTTTGCCGGTGAGATGCGTTGGAAATCTACACCATAAACACTACATGACATTAATATTGGTTAATATTGGTTAATATTGGTTAATATTGGTTGATGATAGTTATCCTCTGGTAATGACTAACATAGCTATGGAAAATGGATGATTGAGAGTGGATTTATATACCCATTGAAAATGGTGTTTGTCCATAGTTTTTTGTATGTTTACCAGAGGGTACATTGCATTAACATGACTATTGGTTAAATATAAACATTGTATAAACATTATACAGATTACGTAAACATTACCGTTGGTATGCTGGTGCATTATTCCAAAACCACACTACATAACCCGTATGACTAAAACTGTGGGGTTTTGGGTATGACTGAAAATATTAGTACCATGAGGCCCTCAAAAGTGCTCACTGTTAGTCTTAAACTATCATGCAGTATATAAATAAATAGCACATGGAAAACTAACCAGACATGTGGAGGATGTTCTGGAGGGAAACAACAATGGGTTTCCATATGTGTTTTTAATGTTAAGATAGAACTAAGATACGTAAATCCATAGGTTTCGGACAAATATGGATGGATATCTCATAATCTTGACTTACCATAAATATGCCATATATGTATCAGTTTCCACCTTAAATATGATTGACCATTTTGGGCACCTTAAAGGTGCTATGGGTGATATCACCACCTGGGACCTCCAGGAAAAGAACCGTTAAAAGTACCTAGCTTGGGAGCTGCTGAAATTTTGTCGAAAAGGGATCGAAAAATAGCATGGTTTTCCATTGTTCGGAACCCATAATAGATAAACACAAAGTCAAGTACAGTTCTATATTTATATGTACAGTTCTACCATAAAAACTTGATTAAGTGTGGTTAGGCCTTTCCTGAATATGTTTGGGTGTTCCTGGGAAAAACCTATTACAACCAAAAGGTCTGTGGTCTATGCCCTTCCAACCGAGCCACTCTCCCAGGTGCGTCACCTGGCATCTCTTTACCCATGAACTCTTGGGAAAGTTTGCGTGCCTTGGCTGTCGAAGGGGCATATCTTTTTGATTTGAAATGTTGTTTGGACAATAACAGACTACCCTCAAGTAAGCTAACTAACATAGCTGCTGTAGCTATGTAACCGACTCATTGTTGATAGGTAAATCATCTGTAAACGGGCCATTTCCTATGTTTTTAGCTATGTTAGATGAAATTACCAGAGTGTCACTAGAGTTGATAGCCTAAACCAAAATTGGGAAAACACAGTAGTTTTGAGGTTGGTGATACTTTCGCTGCTGAGTTGACCGTTCCGAAATTCATTGTGCAGTGAGTGATATTATGATATACTATACAAACAAAAATCATGCATTGTTCATTTTGTTTCTCACCTCTATGTTAATGTATACATCCAGAATTGGATATCTTATTTTTTCAAATAAACATATATAAATTATGTATCCAGAAAATTGGATATCTTCTGAATTCAAAGTACACAGGGAGATCCCCACAACGAAGAGCGGGAAATCCTAGGCTTCCCATCAGATTATTCCCATGGTCCTTCGGCGGCCTGATCAACTGGTTACTGTGAAGGTCTGTGAAGTCAACCACTTTCTTCGCCGCTGGTTGTAACCCTATACCCTCTGGTAATGACTAACAGTTTGCTATGGAAAATGGATGATTTAGAATATTTAGAGTGGATTTACCCATTGATAGCATGGTGATTTTTCAATATTTTTCATTTCCTTTAGCCGGCTCGATCTCGATGGAAGTCGAACTGGTGAGACAACTGGAGATCTTGAAATCGGCTGATCAGTTTACCGGTCATCAGCCGTTGGGGACGACGCTGTTTCTAATAAATCGATCCATGTCCAAACCAGCTGAACCAGCTACCCCAGACTCCATGAGTGAAGGGATGACAACTTGGTTTGTGAGCGTCCTTGCATGATCTTGCATGTTCGATGCCAGATGTATTGAAGAACAAATCAATGATTTGAGACCAGTTGAAGTTTCAATCAAAGATTGCAACTACAAGGTGGGCCCCCCCAAACCATAGCTAAGTTGGCTTATAAAACACCCTTAACTATAATATAGATATATCTACCATTAACCATGATTATCGGAGTTATTTGCGCGAACTTAGCTTTGATAAATCAGCTTAAGACATCCCATTCCAGCTATTTTTCTTGGTGAAATCACCAATAAATCACCATTTTCCTATGGTTTTCCCACGGTTTCCCTATGGTTTTCACCAAAATTTCCCCATGATTTCGATCTGGAGGCGAATCAGCAGCGCTTTCGCTGCGTTGCTGGGAGACGCTTGGGGAACAGTTACAGTAATGTATTAATCTCTGGTTGGTGATGGTTAATCTATGGTTAATCTATGGTTAATCTATGGTTAATAATGGTTAATAATTGGAATAACAATATATCTGGTTGGTGGTTTGGAACATGGCTTTTATTAAAACTTTCCATTCAGTTGGGAATGGAATAATCATCCCAACTGACTTTAACTCCATCATTTTTCAGAGGGGTAGGTATACCACCAGCCGGTATATATAGTGTATTAATCTGATCTGACCAGGATTAATGATGGATTTATGATCAATGGAGATATCTAAAGATACTGTAAATGATTAAATACAAACATTTAGCATATAGAAATGATGATGATTATTAGTCTCATTATGGCCCTGCCTAACAGTTATAACTGGGATGAGTTATAACTCCTATAACTAGTTGGTTATATATCATGACATACTCCCAATTATAACTGTTAGGCCAGGGCCATAACTGAAGTCTTGCGTCCCAGAAATGTGATGGGTTAAAACCTATGAAATTGCCATAGGACTGGGGGACTGGGGGACTGGGGAGAAGAATCATCGATTCACCAGCTATTTATGGGGAAAATTCAATGGTTTACCAAGGTTCTGACCCATAACCAAACGTGCGTGGACATGATGGGAACATGTGCCGGAAGCCATCGGAAATCCCATTAAATTTGATGGTGTTTACCCATCAGGAACCACCATAAATTCTGATGGTAAAACAACTAAAATGTCTATATTCACCATTTTACCATCAATTTTAATGGGATTTTACCATCAATTTACCCATCAATTCCTCTGTTTCCTGCAGATTTTCCCGGGTTCCAATTGATGCCTTTTGTAGGTTCAGACTGGACGACAATCACACTTGGATGGCACCTCTGGGGCACACAGCGGAATAGGTCACAGATTTTCTCAGTTTAGTAAGGGATGATATCTTGATTTAAAGTGGTAAAATACCACTGAAAAATCATCATTATGGATAATTTTTTGGGTCACATCTGATTTGAGGTAGGTTATTTTGACTATATTATATCCCTGATTCTACAGTTTTGGGTGGGTAAATTCATACCACTTGCTCAACAGTTACGAGTTACTTGACAATTCAACTCCGATTAATTTGCGATGGGGATATCCCAACTGATGCAGTGCAATCACCGTGAATATGCCCAGTTAATTTCCCACAACATGGTTATATAATGCACCCGAAAAATAGAGAGCGGCAGGCTGTGGGAGTGCGCTGTTTCATAAGTTTTGATACCAAACCCTGTTCTTTCCAAAACCAAACATTGTTGCTTCTGTAACAAAAGCAACCACTGTGCATTCTCAACAGCTCTCCCAATGTC
>Ga0126342_10019320_pt1 | contig 11585 bp, 9 predicted proteins | sample Cyp1metagenome_FD_92528 | JGI IMG/M metagenome (GOLD analysis project Ga0126342, IMG submission 92528) | Coral microbial communities from Lord Howe Island, Old Settlement Bay, Australia - Cyphastrea 1 metagenome | ecosystem: Host-associated > Invertebrates > Cnidaria > Coral ... | reverse complement strand
AGTGCCTTTGGGGCTGGCCTGCGAGCTCTTTGTTAGCAATGATTTGCTCGTCCAATACTTGGAGCACGTGCCAACACGTGGCAAGATGGCAGAGAAGAAGGGCAAGAGCTACCAGCCTCGAACTGGTCAGATGCTTTACGGCAATCAGGGTTCAAAACCCGATCGGCCGCATTGCAACTTGCTACGCAACCAGACCGGCATTTTCGTGGAGAATGCCGATCAATGTTACGATGCCGAAGGAGTTTCCGCCATCGTCTTCAGTCTCTGAGAGCATGCTTTTCAAAACAGGGTTGAAGACCGGGCCAAATCCCCGTGCTTGTGAAGCTGTAGACAGAAAACAACACTGGCAATGTGGGTTGGCGTCTTTTGGGCATCTTTTGGAATTCTTGAAGGTGCTCGCTTTGATCTGCGACTTGGAGGCTCTCAGGAGTTCTGCTACTACGAATCTCCTTGGAGACTGCAACACCTGGGCGCAAAACAGGTAGAGAAGTAGAGCAAGCCATTTCTTCGCGACGTTCAGAATCTCCCTTCACAAATTATCATCATAGTCACATCCGATCAAAGTCAGTAAATTTAAAGCATTACACTTTTTGGATCTTTTTGGTTGTTTTTTAAATTCTGTACCGCAAGGAGCTGGCTTCCACTGGCATTCCTGCTGCAGTGCAGATTAGTGTGAAGACCTCAGTTGGAAGAAACGTTGTGGCCATGTTCTGGAGCTGAACGTGTTATTCCTTTGCCATTGTTTGCCTGTTGCGATCTTTCACCGTCTTTGACAATCTTTCACCGTCTTTGACAATCTTTGACCATTTTCAACCTTCTTTGACTATCTTTCACCATCAACCAGCTTCATTGTTTTCCACAAACGATTATAGTACCATAGAATACCATAGAGAGGACTTCCAGCTGTACTGGGCTATACTTTTCCCAGTCCTTCTAAGCCTTAGCAGTCCTTAGGCTCGCCCAGACATCACCAGCACGACCTCGGCGACAAGCTCTTCAGTCGAAACGGTCGAAACGACAACGGCTGCACCGACTGCACCGACTGCACCGACTGCACCGACTGCAACGACAACGAGTGAAGTTGCAGAAGTTGCAGAAGTTGCAGTTGCAACAAGCTCGAGCGCGGCTGCGACGGGCACCTTTTCGTCGCCCGGAAGTCTGGAGGCAAGAGAGATGGGCTTTGCAAAGCCAAACCATATATGCAAAGGCCATAAAGGCCATTCCAAATAGGCAATAACTTTGCTTTGGCCTGCTATTGTGCCTGCAAGCAATAACTTTGCTTTGGCCTGCTATTGTGCCTGCAAGGCTCTTGAGGAGGCATCTACGAGTGAGGCTTGTATCGTTTTTGATGTGCATTCTGGGTAATGCAAGCAATTTGCTCATGTAAAACGATGTGGTCATAATAGACCAGATTGATCCAGATTGATCCAGATTGAATCAGGTCAATCTCATGAGCAGGTATTGGTTGGCTGGGTCCAGAACCACAGTGTTTTGTGCTGTTACGGACTGAAGTCTCTGCAGGTTCCTGGAGTGGTAAAGGTTCCAACATCCACAGCACCAATCTCAGCGTCGCATTGGAACTTTTTGCAATGACAGGAAGGAAGCGCAGCATAGACAAGGTGTTAGGACATGTCTCGGGATTTCTCACACGAGCCATATTTTTTGATGCTAGAACTAGAATCAACAACATGTCAACATGTCCCTCAATGCACCCTGTAGATTTCCCGATTTTTTTAATCGGATCTTTCCGGACTATCTCGTCATATCTCGATTGTCAATGCAATGAACTCAATAGAGTTTATATTCGCCAAATGCAAGCTGCTGCAAGCTCGTGTGACAACCTGAGGCCAGCACCTCTCAAACATTCCAGGCAGATTCGATAGCAATGGAGCAATGGATGGGCAGTTGATGGAAGCCTTGTGTATTACTGTATAACTAAGGTAAAGCATGGTAAAGCTTTAATGGCAGGTAAAGGAAGAAGGTGCACAGGAGAGCACGCATTGTCCATAAGTTGTTTTTATCTGCTTCCTTCCTCGCACCTTCCTTTCCATTTGTTTCAAGACATTTGGATACACTTTGGCACATTTTGGCACATATGCGTTGCTCTTTAAACTTTAAACATTGAGGTACATTTAGATGCATTTAGCATGAAAAGACGGAGTTGAAGACAGTGACAGTCCCATGAAAGTCGGACAGTCACACACACACACAAACACACAGCACATGCAGAAACTCTCGGATTTGTCTTCTCACTTCTGCAAAGTCAAAGCTTGTTTCACCTGTAGGTGGAACAGGTGACACTCAGCGCTGATGAGGAGGATGCCAATCTACCACAGGCAAGGTGAGTCTTGTGTCCAAATGCCTTCTTCTGGTGTGAAGTGTTCCAAACATTCCCCCAGGACTCTGCGCTGGCACCTGTTCTTGGCATCTCTCTGGCAGTCCTTCCCTCACGGATTGTTTCAAAGCTTAAGACATTTACAGCACAAAGAGCAATCATGATTTTGCCCAAGAGCAACTTTGCTGCGGTGATATCCCCACCCTTCATGCGCTATCTTTGCCTCGTTCCAGCAAGTTGTTTTCAATGAGCGCTTTGTCACATAAGGCGCTGGTGGTTTGTGGTGGCTGCCTTGCCTGGAGGGGCCGTCAGAGGTCAGCATTTGGCATCAAGGAAAATAGCACTGCAACGATTGGGTGTATCGTAAATTGTGACTCATTGTGCATGTGAAGATATCTTGCAAGATGTGTGAAGATATGTGAAGTTTATATGAAAGTGTTCAAAGATGTTTAAGGAGTGTAGATTGCACAGCGGGGTGAGTATTTGACTTCCAAGGACACAATCAGTACAAGACTTCAATGGTTCTGATTTTTTCCCTCTGCTACAGAATCCTTTGGACAGCGACTGGTTTGGCCTGGAGGCAAATTAGTGCCCACGAGCAAGTGTCAACAACAAAAGGGGCGGGCAGCCTACGGTACTGGCAGAGTTTTCATCATTGCATTCTCCACTCTGAAACTCAAGAACCAAGTCCGAGTTTGTCAGCGTAGCTCTTCGATATTTTTCGCCGTTGAGATTGCCAGATTCGAATAAGGCCTGGGCATCCAAGGAGCTCACACAAGTGCACCTGTACCCATGGGACTATGCAGCGGACAAAATCGTCCCTGGCTCGGCAGTTTCGCCAATTTGAAGGCATTTATCATCCTTAGCTGTGCAGAGATGCGTTCAAAGTCACTTCGTTAACGTGTGCCGGGCAGACACATTGGTGACGTCAGGCCGGAATGATTTGGGCAAGTAACCAAAGGGTTCATGCGGAGATGGAAGAGGACTCTGCAAACCGTCATGCTTCTTGACTATTCCACGCAAGAAAGGCTGCAGTGGCGGTATGAGTTTCCTTGAAGTAGAATCATTTAGAATGATGTTTGTCTTTAATGTTTCAGGACACTCAGCCTAATGTCTCGCCTAGTCCAACAAATTGCCTGCTGCTTAGATGGGTGCGGTTCTTCATACTTGACTATTGTCAAATTGTAGAGCGTGTGATGTGTGCACGCGCGGGCTGCAAATGGCATCCTGTGTCTTTGCCTCAAGTCCAATAGTGATAGTGTCATACAGCACAACCAGAACAGACTCCAGCCAGGCCGAATATCTTCCGTTGCTCAATCTCCGAACCCAGCACCTTCTGAGACTCCATCCTTGCACCTTGGCTGTACAGGGAGCTGGCAGTGAGCCGGACTTTGCACTGCATCCTGATTGCGCTGATTGCGGCATCCGATGCATCCGATTCCAAGGTCCGCTTCATATGGATCAGAAGCTGGGCAGGCTGTCGCTGCTGCTGCCTCCCAGGCGCCTTGGATGGGGGACGCTGTGAGATCGAGCAAAATGAGCAAAGCTGGGTACAGCTGTAGCTCTATGTAGCGCAAATAAGAACGAGATAGAACGAGCACACGAGCAGGTGTGGATCATGTGGATCGTGTGGGCACCAGAGAACAGATCTGCCAGGTCCGCACAGCGTGCACAGTTGTTGCAGCAGCAGCGCAGATGACAAACACTGCAAGAATCCAAGAATCTCAATTTGGAATTCACTCCTGTGCTCTTGGTGGTTCCAGCAAAGTAGATCAGTGAGTAGGGAATTCTGGATTCTAGATTGAGAAAGGCATGAACTTCATGTGAAGCCTTCTAATGTGGTAAGTCTTGCACAGTCTGAGGCTGGCTCCATTGGAGATGGTGATAGCACTCGGCCATCAAGTGGTACTTCAAACCGCTCTCCTGGTGAGGCCATGCCAAGACCAGTTGCTCAGGTCGTTCAGTCTCAGACGGTTGCTTTGCCACGTGCACCAAGTGCAACAAGCGCACCGAGTGCACTGAGCATTCCGGTTCCGATTCCTGTTCCACCTCGAGGAGCTCGCTCTCCGATGCGCAAGGTGAATTGGCCAGAAGACAATGCTGCGACGACACTTCGAGTAGCCGCAGCACCCAAAGATGACGTCACATTGGCACCCGAACCATCCGAAGCGTCGAAGCCATCCAAACCATCCAAGCCTTTGGCGAGCAACGCACCAAGTTCCCATCCAAGTTCCCATCCAAGTTCCATTCCATTCCATCTTCCACCCCCGTCCACACCGACATCTGACACCTCTCCCAGCTCATCGCCAAGCCGACCTCCTCGTAGTTCGCCCGTGGTGAGTGTCCGGGTCACAAGGAGAAGTGACGCAACGCACTCTGAGTCATCTCAGCCATCTCAGCCATCTCAGCCGCGTCTTCACCATCTTCCTGGTATTCCTGTTGTGAAGGCACGGAACAGACTTAGAGAAGGATTGGGAAAAGGATTTGGTTAGCCAATTGGTTTGAAAAGGATTTGGTGGGACGAGAGGGTGTCGAAGTTTCACTATTTGTGTAGCTGCATCATCATGGTTCACTGGAGCAACTACCAGTAGTGCTCAAATAAGCACCATTTTAATCTATTTTTGTGCAAAGGTGTTTTGTACTTGCGTGAAATTGAACAAATGATCACTTTGATCCTTTATTGGTTGCGGAACCTTGTCAAGCTCTGCACAGGTTGGGTCCTGCATTTGGACAGATATGATATCATTACTATCATATCTATCATTACAAATTACATCTCATTGATATCATCAAAGCTTTGCGACATGCCATTCGCCGTCAGAAGAAATCACCCCTTCTGCCGTTGAACACATATTGCCCAATTGACGGAGTTCACTGAATCAGCTTTCGCAAGCAGAGTATTGTGAAATTTGCGAAGCTTCAACAATGGGATGTGACTTGTGCCAAATATATCCATAGATCCCACATGATCACACCTACATTTTTTGTTTGCCAACATTAGACATCTACCACCTATTTGGTTTCGTTGGAATCCACAGGTAGAAGATCGGAGAGATTCCTGGGAACCGTCCAGGCAAAAAGCTTTCAACGCTGCTTCAAACGCTTTGACAAAGACATCTATCGGATTCGTACAATCTGTTGGATTTGTCGGATGTCAGGACCCCAAATTCACAAACACCTCGCACGGACACTGAGTCTCCTCCCCCGCGGAGGCGTGGCCGTTGCGACAAGCGTTTGATGTGTCCTCGAGATGTCACTATTCGATTCAAGTCATTCGAAAATTATTTCTGGCAATTAGCAATCAGATTCTGTTCTGCCGTCAGTTGAAACGACATAATTAGATATAGTATGATATAGTTGTAGAATGTTGTAGAATGTTGGAGATATAGATGAATACAGAGCAGGAGATTGCATTTAGTCATCCAGGCTCTGTGCCGTTCATTGCGTTATGTTGTTTCCTTTTATTTCTATTTCAAAACTTTCTTGATTGGCTGACAGGATTCCGAGACATATGGTGCGAGCTGCCGCTTCCTCGCCGACGTCACCAAGCCCATGCCTCAGAAACATCCAGAAAAAGCAGGCTTCGCGGATTGACCGAACCGTGGCATGCCATGACATTGTCTGATTGTCTCACATGCCTAAAAACAACTTGCAATGACGAGCAATGTAAGATATCCTCAAAGGTAACCCCTTTGGAGTTTCATGAAGCAAGCCATTGTCTAACCCCTTGGAGTTTCATGAAGCAAGCCACTGTCATTGTTCAAGGGAATAGTTACAGAACACTTGTCACAGATGGTTACCTTTCATGTTGAGACAGTTGATGTCGCGATCTGGTGCACCAGCGTAGTATAGGTGGCTCTGACGCCACGGGGCGGCGATCCAACTCGGCAAGGTGCAAGCTGACATGCAAAGCAGATTTATGTTTACATAATTTTACATAAATTTGCAATAATTTACATAATTTTACATAATGTTACATAAGAGACGTGATGAACCCGTCCCATTCCTCTGTTTTGTTCTAGTCATTGTCATCGCGGTCCACCGCCATTCATGCTATCTCGAGCTTAAACAAATAAGGGGACATTGGCACAGAGATCTGACAAATTTGTTGGGCTCTGTCTTGACCAGGAGAGTACCTGCACGGCCCTCTGATTGCTGGCCACCCCCAAAGTTGCCCTGCCTCGCTTGTCTTTTCCCTTGCCTTTCAAGTATGTTTTCATATCTTTTTATATTTTGTGTGTGGACATGTCATTTTTCCTGGTAGTCTTTCCTGTAGACATCTGTAGACACTGTAAGTTCCTGTTCAAACATCTTCAAACCACGCCGGGATGTGAACGCAGTTGGCCAGGCCACGGTGAGACCTCCAAGAGGTGAACCGCGCTGAGAAACGACACAGATCGGCACAATTTTTTCGTCCTATCAGATCTGTCAGTTTGCTGTGTAAAAACACACCCAAACACTGCCCTCTGAAAGAACACTGAGAGAACACTGAGAGAACACAATGGTGTAGAACGCTGCTTATGATTCTATGGATTCGCATTTTTTTTCACTTTGTGCTTCAGGCGACCCGGGCTTTCCGCATTGATCTCCTTTAGGGAATCAGTGCTCAAGGTAGCTTCGGTCGAGCTAAGGCGGACAACAACAATTACACAGTTCTCCGGATGACTCCGGATGACCGGATGACCAAAACAAATGGTATTGTTTTGCTTGAAAGATCAGTTGTCCCTCCTGCTCTTTTTCATTGTTTCACATTTTCCAGGAAGAGAAAGAGGAGCTCTCAGCTTTTCTTTGTCTCCCGCATTTTGTGTGTTTTCAATAGCCACACGCGCTAGTCCGTCCAGAGCGTTGCACTCCAAGCACCTTCCTTCTAAGACTTTGGCGCGCCAAAACTGCGAGCCAAAGGAGCACAGTGCTGAGGTTGTTGCAGCCATCTGGACTCTGCCTTGTAGGCAGTGCAGCAAGTGGAGCTGTGGCCTAGAGATCTTGGAGTTAACGCCCAAATAAATCTTTCACTTTCTGGAGAAAGAGTATAAAGTTAAAGGCACTACATGATGCTTAGCCCAACCTCTATCGTAATGTCACGTCGTGAACGGTTGCATTACAGTGTAGCTAGAATCACTTAGTAGTTAGTTTTAGCTAGACTCTAGACCATGCTCTGGGATTCGGTTGATCCTACAACCAAGATTCACTAGAGTCACTAGAGTCACTACAGACGCAAAGAAAACAGGGTCTCCAAAGTGTGCATATCTCATTGTGACCAGTTTTCCAAGTCTGGTGGCCATCTCCACAGATAATGCTGCAGCTTGGAGCGATTTCGTTTGGAGACTTTGAACAACACATAAAAACGAAAAGGAACGTACAATGTTATAATTTCACAAGAAGGTATTGATGCCTGACTGGCCTTTGTGATGTTTGAAGTCAGCTCAAGCTGCCAGAGTCCAAACCTAAAACCTTGCGAGAGAAAGTCGCAGAAAATGCTGCAGCCAGTTGAACCTAGAGACTCAACACTACGCTCCGCTGCGATGATGAAGGAGACACAACAGTTGACAGCTTGCATTTTTCCCCCATTTCCCCCCTTTCTTGTGAGATGCTTTAGATATCTTCGTATTTGATAATTGAGATCATGATTCGATGTAACAATGTCTCTGGAAAGGGGCCTTAGACAGGGAGACTAAGCTGCTCAGCCTTCAGGCAGTTGGTGAATCGGTTGCCAAGCCTTTGTGGTGCGCTGTTGGATCTGTTCGAGCGTATCGTTCTTGGAAAGGTTTGTTGAAGACTGCAGTGTAATGCAATTTGGCAAGAATGTGGTGCGGGGAAACAAGTAGTAAAGTAGGCAATGCAAGCCATGCAAGCTATGCAAGCCGTTCAAGCATATTCCTGCCAGGTACTATGAGAATAACCTAACAGGCACCCTCAACATCCTGAAAGCGATGGAGAAACATGGATGCAAGTGAGCCCACCATGCCCACCATGCCCACCTGCCTTGCAACTCTCGAGCTGTTTTGTCTTTTTGGTACGGAGAAGTATGCCGCGAGGGCAAAAATATCAGGGATAAGGGAGAGACTACTTCAGCCTGTCAGCATGTCTTGATTCATTCTTGTTCGATTCTAAATCTCTCGGCACTTCTTGGCCATGTCATTTGCATGTCCACCTCGTTTGGCTTCGCTTAAAAGGCTGAGAATATGGGAAAGAGATGGAAAAAGCATGAGCACAACGAATAGTGAACAGTAAAAGCAACTGTGCCGGATTGACCTATGAGGAATGCAGCACTATGCAGGGGAAATAGGAAGTTCCCAGCACTCAACGCACAATCAAAGCTGGCGATACGACATGCTGTTGAAATTTTCTCTATGCATCTGTAAGCTGTAAGCAAGTAGCATACCCAAGTTGAACAGGTGAGCGAACACTTGAAGCAATCTGTAGAAGCAGGGCATTTTGGGATCATGGGGGAAGTCGATGCCGATGCTGGAGCCCAAACGATCAAGCCAGCGAATTTTGAAAGACAGACTATAAGCAACCTTGTGATAGATATGCCACTACTCAAGTTCAGGTTGCCGCTGCTTTGCGGCAGCTGAAGACCGGAAACTTTGCCGGTCAGGCAAATTGGCCTCTGAGCAGAAATCAAAAGCATCCCTCCCATAATAGGACATGAGTTTATGATCATGACTGTCTCAACACATGGTATGATCGCTAGAAGGACATGAAATGACATGAGCAACCATGACATTGGAACTCTTTGGGATACTGGACTGACATTGTGGGCTCACTACACACAAAGTAGTGAGAAGGGAATTCGTTAGATTTTTGCAGAGACATGAATGATCGCTTTGGGAATCCAACACAGTGAACATAGCGATGTTTCACCGAAAACAATATAATATGTACGCATACTATATATTATTATATATATATTTATAATGTATACATGATCTCCGTTAGTTGCTGGGTGGTCTTGGATCAGGCCGCGGCGCAGGCTCCGCAACAGACCTTTCAACGGCCACGGCCACCTGCGCCTGGATGGGAACCAAACAAGGCGAAACTCGGGGGAGCTCGGAACATGATTTGCACAGATGCATAATGATGTAATATGATGTATATATGAAAACAAAATGAACAAATTGTTGAACAAACATATTGGACAAACATGCAAAAGAAGATTCGGAAGAAGAAGTTTGGATTTATCATTCATATTCATTCACCCAAACAGTCGACACGGTCTGTTTAAGTTTGCGAGAGCCACTGAGTCCGACGGATAGTCATCATGTTCACCTGTAAAGGCAATAAGATCCTTAAGTGATCCGCAGAGGTGTGACATTTGTAACATGGGAATTGCATCGAAGTTCTTTTCTTTTCCAACCAGGCACCGAGATTGGGTCCAGGGCCACAGGCCAGGTACAGCCGCATCATGGAGTTGTCAGACTATGAAGATGTAGACATATGTAGACAAATAATCACGATAGCTAGCGGCAGCAAGCTGGAGTTGGGTTTTGCTTCAGCAAAGTAGCTTTGGGGGTCTGATGGCAGGTCATCGTCCATTTGCTTGAAGTTTCACACAACCCCCCCTTCCGCCCCCCTCCCCCGATTTTGGATGATCTCTGCATGACTTTTCAGTATGGCAGTATGTCATATCATCTCGTCTCCTATCATCTCAACAGAGCTTATATATGCTGTATCCTATTTTTTTCCCATCGCATTTTGTCTCGTCGCACTTCATCTCATCTCATGATGTTTCCTCCTACGTGTCTAATCATGTCTCATCTCATCTCATTTCATCTCATCCGATCATTTCTCATCATGTCTCATCATGTCTCAACATCATCAGGTTTTTCATGTCTATTTAATCACGTCTCATCATGTCTCATCATGTCTCAATATGTCTCATCAGGTTTTTCTACGTGTCATCGTGTCTCATCACGTCTCATGAGCGGCTTACGATGTCTCACCATGTCTCATCATGTATCACCATGACTCATCAGACCTTATCATGACTCATCCGGTCTCATCACGTCTCAACACGTTTCATCAGGTTTATGATGTCTCATCATGTCTCAACATGTCTCAGCATGTCTCATCACGTCTCATCAGGTGTCACCATGTCTCATCATGTCTCAACATCATCAGGTTTTTCATGTCTAATCACGTCTCATCACGTCTCGTCATGTCTCAACAAGTCTCATTATTTCTCAACAGGTTTCATCCGCTTTTTCATGTCATCATGTCTCATCATGTCTCATCATGTCTCAACACGTCTCGTCATGTCTCATCACGTCCATGTCTCATCAGGGCTTTCCGTGTCAACATATCTCATCATGTCTCATCGTGTCTCATCATATCTTTTCTGGTTGCGTCTCATCACATCCCTTTAATCGCATCCCATCCCATCGCATAATATCATTTGTTTTCATCTCTCATCATCTCATACATCCTTTCCCATTATTTTCGGCAGTCATCCCGCCTCAACCCCGTGAAAAAAGTTACTCCATTGCATAGCTTCGTGCACCCCCCCGGGCCTCAAGTGACAAATAGCACGAATATCAGTGACCCTGCATACGCAAAGCATATCTAGTCTAGTCCACAGCCTTACAGTTCTGCTTTTGCCAAGTTACGCTCTTCAAACAGTCTCCCTGCTTGAGTTTGCATGAACTGAAACCATGCTTGTGCCAACTTCCTTACCGAAATCCCCGCCACCAAGACTGAGTCTCATGTTTTGTCAGGTCCACTCACACCTGTGAGTGTTTAAGTTTAGATCGTTTGCAGTAAGCGATGTCCCTCTGGATTGGCGCTGTGTCAGGGACCTTGTCCTGCAGCAACGCCGGAGTCAAAGAACTGCTAGTTTTCTTGCTTGCACATCTGATTATAAGGCTGTGAATGAGCCGAGTAGACTGAAGATCACTAGAGATCACTGAAGATCACTGAAGTATTTGCTATGTTTGAAAGGTTTTGGACTTTGTACTCATGCCTTTGACCAGAAGGTGGGCGCACGTTTCCACTCTGAGGCAGATGCCACCAAGGCCGCAAGGTCAGGCAGCGCCACCAGTGTCTTGGCTGCAAACTCATACATCAGCTGACATCAGCTGACATGATAGAAATTACAAAGACTTGAAATGACATCCCCCATGTATAGCTAACTATAAAGTGGACATCCTTTGCGCTTATAAAGTGGGTTTCCGGTCGCCACTTTATATACCGACAATGGGGGATAAAGCCGTGTTTTGCGCGAGAAACATGCCCTTGGACCTGGAAGATGACT
>Ga0126342_10019319_pt1 | contig 11585 bp, 11 predicted proteins | sample Cyp1metagenome_FD_92528 | JGI IMG/M metagenome (GOLD analysis project Ga0126342, IMG submission 92528) | Coral microbial communities from Lord Howe Island, Old Settlement Bay, Australia - Cyphastrea 1 metagenome | ecosystem: Host-associated > Invertebrates > Cnidaria > Coral ... | reverse complement strand
TGTGCTGTGCTGTGCTGTGCTGTGCTGTGCTGTGCTGTGCTGTGCTGTGCTGTGCTGTGCTGTGCTGTGCTGTGCTGTGCTGCGTCGTGTCGTGTCGTGTTGTGTTGTGTTGTGTTGTGTGTGAGTGAGTGAGTTGTGTGTAAGTTGTGTGTGTGTGTGAGAGTTGTGTGTGTGTGAGTAAGTTGTGTACGTGGGTAAGTTGTGTGTGAAAGTTGTGTGTGAGTAAGTTGTGTGTGTGTGAGTAAGTTGTGTTGTGAGTGAGTTGTGTAAGTTGTGTGTGTGTGTGAGTAAGTGAAAGTTATGTGTGAGTAAGTTGTGTGCGAGAGAGTTGTGTGAGTGAGGAAGTTGTGTGTGTGAGAGACGGCGGCGGCCGGAGGCAGGAGGAGGCAGGAGGAGCGGACGGGAGTGCACAACCAAAAACAAGAACCCCACACAAAGATGTGCAAACAAAACCAAACATGGCGCGCTCTCTCTCTCTCTCTCTCTCTCTAGAGTTCTCTGAAGTTTGTTTGATCGACTTGAAAGCGTCAGCTCAAAGGAACATCGCAAAATTCTTCCCTTTGCCGGGGCATAGACTGCAACCATTCCGACCAGAACACCGCTGGTCCTCATTGAGTGCAGTAAAAAACACATCTCTGGTTCCACAGAGGCCCCAGCGACCGGGTGGGAAGGTTTGCCCTCCACATCTACCGCTGGAAACCTCTGCGCCAATGACTCGCGCAGTGCAGAAGGTTCTCCCTCCACAACTGCGGAAACCTGCAGATTACCAGACTTTTGGGCGGCAAACAGATGTAGGTGTTCCACAAAAAGAGGACTCGAAAAAAAACCACTGTGGGTACCCTGAAAAACCCTGAAAATTGGATGGTTTACGACCACGAGTGTCTCAAAAGCCAATGTCCTGAAATATGCTCCTAGAGAATGACGTGCCCAAACGTTCCGGAATTGATTTGAAGGGGGCAAATTACAGGAGTTTACATTTCATTTTCAAAAATCATGGTTTTGAAACCTTCCCTAAACTCAACCCATTCTGCTCACATCCCCAATTCTCTTTGAAATCCTAGGTTGAATCCACTCTTGGTGAATCATTTCTATTAATTCTTTAAACCCAATGGTGAGATAATTCAACCCATCTCCCGCCTTCGAGGTTGGCGGCTAGCGAGGTGCCTGGACCTGAGTCATTGTTTCCGGAATCGGATGATTCACCGGATGTGGGTTGCACATCATGGACTCCAAATATGGATGAGGATAGTCATCAGCAACAGCACTAGTCAATAGTTATATCATGTCATGATCATATCGAGCTAGAATACTCTTGGTTTTTGGTTTCATCCCGTCCTAAAATGTGAACTTCAATCGGGATCAATAGGCAACATTATTGGATCTAAAACAAACAAAACACCTGAAACCACCTGCCAAATGAGATGATGGTTGGCTTAGCAGATCCAGTTACATTTTTTGGACATACCCTCTGTATGAGTGGCTCGTGAAGCCCCAATCTACTAGAACCATCTACAAGTCTACAGGATCATTCAGGGTTTCTGCTGATCATGCTGCAGGATACAGGTTTGGGGTGAGGATTCCCTCAATTTGTGCCAATTTGAGCGGCAAAATGCTGATAAACCATGACACCATTTTTTTGGACAAACCCACACGTTTAGATTCTCTTAACCAAAAAAATGTGCTTGCACAAGAGATCTATATCATGGCAAATCGGTAATTTTTATTGAGGACATGAATCCAACTTTAGTTCCAACCTCCATACAGGAGGGTTCCAAAAGTCTCAATGTTAAATCCAGATCTTAGCGACTATGGAATTGTCCTGAAATTGAACAGAATACATCTCTGAAGATGTTCAGCCACCATTTGTTTTGTTTGGATTTTTTGGCCGCCATCCCCTCAGAAGCTTCATTTTCAAGGGCTTTCCCAGGGCACCTGTGTAGCTGGGGAGCGGCCAAAGGGCCAATCCTGGACATCAGAGCTGTGACTTGACTCCACTGTGCCTGGCGATTCCAAATCATTCTGGTCGTAATATACCAACAAAATTGTGATGGGTAAATACATGGGTTTGTCTGAAAATAGTGTATATTCCCAATGAAATAGCCATTTAAAAACGGGATAATGATCAGCAAAACCATTGGGAAAATGGGGTACACTATTTTCAGACACACCCACATGGATAAATTATGATGATTCAGTGATTCATGTGCCCATTTTTGTGCATAAACCTTTGCATGATGCTGAAAACGGCCACCAGCCACTGCACTTCGCCGCCAAGATACCATTGGGCGCAAGGACCCAGGGGCTTGTGGTCGTCCTGAAGGTCCAAAGATCCTGCCAGCAAACATCGGGAGGAAGGGGCCACCCAAAACAAAGGCGTTCTCCGAAAATGGAGGAGTTTCCATATGTTTCCATAATCTATGGATCCATAATCTATGGAATCTATGGCCATATGATCTATGGATCTATGGAATCTATGGCCATATGATACATCCATATAAAAAATATATAAAAAATATGCCAAAATGGAGAGAACAGCCACCAGGGTAGGGGCTTTACCAAGAAATTTAAGTGATTACAACTAGCCGCTAGCCAACACATGGGGCTGCAACGTTTATATACCCTGGCACTGGCAGCACAGCAGCCCCTGAACTGCGGCCTCTTCAATCGTTCTTCCTCATCCATTGGCTGCGGGGACTGTGGCGACTGCGGAGAACTCGACCTGCCAGTTGAAACAAACTTGTTGCATCTTGTTGCAGCCAGAGGTTCGGTGAAATCAAAATGTGCATCTTTACGCGCAATGGAGAGAGAGAGAGAGAGGGAGCACCACCGGCATCGGCATCATCGGCATCATCATCATCAGCCTGTGGATGCACTTGGCCGAGCCCCCCAAAGGCCTTGCCGCCACGTCTGTGTTGCTTCTGGGAGTCGCAAGTGGGCTTCTGTGGTCATCTGCAAAGCTCGCAAGCTGAGAGACCGAAGGAGCTTCTGTGATGTCATGCGGAAGCAAAAGAAACGGGTGCATGACACGGTGCATGTTATCTCTATCCCAAACAAGATCGGTCGGATGACGACTGATCAGCGAAAAGAGGGATGACAAACAAAGGACACGTTTGATAGCACAAGGCAAGCGAAGCATTGTTGAAACGTCAAAGGCTCATATGGCAGTGTGTCAAAACCTTGTACCCTGGTGAACATCAAAATAGCTGGTAAATGGATGTTCATCCCACTAAAAATGGTATTAATAGGTATTGACCCATACCCAAATCAGGATCATTGTGCGAAACGCAAACAGAAAACTTTGATGATCTCCGGTTAGTTGGGACAGGAATCTTCGGAAGATTACTGCTGTTGGAGGCCTTACTGTGATCTGAAAAATCCATTCTGACGCTGAAAAGGACTTGAAACTCTAAAATCATGTTAGCAATAGGATACCCTCTGGTAAACATACAAAAAACTATGGAAAATCACCATTCTTAATGGGAAAATCCACTATTTCTATGGTCATTTTCAATAGCTATGTTAAATTACCAGAGGATAGATCCAGGGTGCAGAAATGCACCTGGTGAAAATCTGTCGATCAAACAGGAGCCATAGTTGTAGTGGTCGATTGCACATCAATTCGAATGGCAACGTACCCAATCCCAGAAGCTGCACATTTTTGGCGATCAATCTAACATCCTTCTTGATCATTTGTCACAGTGACAAATCAAAACCTGATTCAAGGTCATCAATCTGATCTTTTCTCGGCCATCAGGTGGCTGAAACGTCTACAGAATTGGTCGCTGTTGGTTGATTCATTGTCAACATCCTCAGTTTCGTTGGTAAAATGAACAAATGGTGTGGATACCGGGGCTTTGAATTTTGATCCATACCCTTTTTTGCTTGTAAAGCCACATATCATGTGTTCTTTTTCGGAGTCATCCTGTGTTGCCTCAGATATGCTTACTGGGAAACCATACATGATCTACAAAATGCTGCATTTTCCGTGCTTTCCAGCTCTATCTTACCCACATTTTCAAATGCCTGGCATCTCCAAGCTGGAAACTGGGAAGCCTTGCAGCGAGACGGGGGTCAAACATGGGATACTATATGAATGGACCCACAGACGTGGGGATGCTTAGTATGGAACCATCCATTTTTTTGGACGAATCATTTTGACCCAGCATCCCTAGCAAAATCGAGCACTTCTGTGTGGATATAGCTAAAAAACCAAAGCTGCAAGATCAACTTGATATACCCTCTGGTAAACTAACATAGCTATGGAAAATCACCATGTTTAATGGGAAAATCCACTATAAATGGCCATTTTCAATAGCTATTTTGACATAACCAGAGGGTAATTTTCAGACTGCAAATAGATGACATGGCCTGCAGGAGGGCTCAACAAACAAAGATGGACTTAGAACCAGCAACAATGAGTATGTAAGCGCCAAACGGGAGGGGCTGGGGATTTGAAGTGATAGAAGAAACCACTAAAGCGATGGAACCATGCTTGGGGATTTGGGGATGATTCTTCATACTTTGAATCACCATCCTTGTTATGCCTTTGTATGACTTGCAGTACCATGGTGATATATGTTTTTTGATGTTTTTTGATGAATTAACAGGGTATAATATGTACATATATATAGATATATACACATACATACATAAATAGATACACATAGTATTACGAAGTACTACGTAAATCTACGTAATTAGTATGTAGGGAATCGAAGCTGGGAAGATGGTGATGAAGCGAGCCCCAGTCTTGCAAAGGAGCCGGCACTCTCTAGCCCAATAGTGCTACCGAATCGACATCTGGAACTGTTGGCGGCTTTTTGACGGAGACATGTCAATTTTGCAGCAAGAAACCAACCCAACGCAACACAACCAACCAAAATTCCTCTATCCAGCTATGTAGAAACATGTCCCACACAAAGATGAACCCAACAAGAAAGAAGCATCGCACTGACACCCAATTCCTTTCCTTTTTTGTTCGGTCAACAACGTAACAGCTGATATCCGCCTGCAAAACAACTTCATATTTAGCTGCTTAGAATATGAATGTGTAACTCCTCTCAGCAGCAAACACATGAATCCATAGACCCACGAATCTACTCAACCAGTTTCACCAGTTTACCCATCATCCCTCATCCCTATCCGCCACAGCCATGGCACCCGCCAATTGGAAAGGTGTCATGGACGGCAATTCCAAGGTGCACAGAGGATGCTGCGTACGCTTCACCTGCGCGCGCAGTGGGGTGTACGCATCACCAGAAGGTACCCTCTGGTAAACTAACATAGCTATTGAAAATGGCCATTTATAGTGGATTTTCCCATTAAAAATGGTGATTTTCCATAGTTATGTTAGTTTACCGGAGGGTATTCACCAATATTCACCATCAAACACTGGGGCTTTGTGGCATTGGCTCTACCAAATGTTTTCGTAAATGCACTTGGCATCATTTAGGCTATGGGCCAAAAGATGGAACGCTCCGCAATTGAATGCCATTGGCAAACAAGTTCACTGTCACTTGGTCACAATATGGCTATCCTATTCCACCAGCATTTATGGAGAGAAACAATATCAAACAGACCGTGAACCAAACAACCAACACAAGGTTTGCCCATCGTTTCTGGTTTCTCTCACCATTTTTAAGGGTCGGTGAAAACTATAACTTCCCATGGGGTGCTTCCAGGAAGTACAATCCCAACGAACAAAAAGACCCTGTCAAACAGGGGGTTGGAAGACTACTTTCCTCACCCGAGGCCTACCCGGCACCTCAGTCTCACCAACTTTGTCGGACGGAGCCATGTTGGGCAAAGCTGAAGAGTGGTGCGAAATTCAATTAAAGAAAACCATGGGGAATTTGGGAGAAAATTTCCATAAATTTCCAACATCTTGGGTCAATGTTTGATGTTAATTTGATGTTAAGCAAAACTTTGGTCCCATCCATGTCACAAGGACGGTGACATGCGATGCCCATAGGGTCTCATACTCAGTGGCTGCAGTCGTGAAGAAATTAAGTCCAAATCCCAGACCAAGCAGTTTTCCCAGTTTGGGTTCCAAAATGTCTCAGAAAATGGATGGCTCAATTCGGTACATGATGCAACTATAATAATGATATCTAATATCTTGAAATTGCTGGAGATTTCTGGTGGTTTCAAGCCAGGCCAACCAGATCGTCAATGTTATCACCTCATTTCGTTGGGTAAAAATATCCCGATATATCAACCATATGCATCACCCGCACTTAAGACCCAAGTAATTAGCGATGTAAACTGCTACGAAATTCAAAACCAGCAGTTCATACTGTGGATGGTCGCGACATCCTGCACCACCAAAAAGGATGGTTGAACCCCTGTAAATCATGGAATAACCAGGCATCAACTGGTGGATTTCTCCCATTAACCTGGGGGATGTCTTGCAAGCTGCTCCTCTTCGGAATCGCCTCATAGATACTTCGACGGCCAGCACTGTGCCTCGATATATAAGCGGCCGGTGACGTCGCCAATGATGGTTAGGTTTATCAAGGGCGAACCAAAAAACCACCTGAAAAATTTGCGCGATCCACCAAGGGGAAATTCAAACACACTGATGTCATTCATGTTGATAGTGGCCATTCACCATCAGGTTTTGAGGAACTACAACGCGTGAGCTTCAAGAATGCCTCAACATCTTCGAACGCAAAATAGCAACACGTGACAAAAAAACACAGGCCATTCAAACCCTGCCACGTCCGAGTCGGTCACCGCTCGAAAAATCCTTGATCTGTGAATAATTCTCATGAAAAGAAAAGGGGTGATACTCTTGCCATATTTGTTCTTCCCACCAATTTGGTTGGCCAAATCCTCTTTCATGGTTGCTTATGTCACCCCAAGCTGAATATCAGTAGCCCCATGGCCGTCCCTGGCGATATCGCTAGTCTGCTGCACGAATTGACAGCGTGGCAGGACGGAGGCACAGGAAGGCGTCAAACATGGCAATGGGAATTCCCCTATAAATGGAGGCTTTGATGGGAACATCATCTATAAATGGGGGAACCACAAATGATGGGAATTCTGTTGAACAATTCATGATGTGTCTCATGAACTCCCTTCTACAACTTGTCCTGGCGAATGTTCAATCTGGAAATTCAGAAGCTGCAGATGTTCATAGCAGGTAACATATGGAAAAAAATGCAGAGATTTTCTGAGGTCTCCCCCAGCAAGATCATCCCAGAACTCATCTTTTCATCCGCTGCCATCAATGCAGTACTTTGCTGCGTCTCTCTCAGGGCCTCCAAGCCCAGGAGCTGGGTTGTCCCACTTGGCTGGGAGATGGGTGTGTGCAACAAGGCAATTTGATGGGAAGAATGATGATTCACCCGTGGATTTAGGGAAAACAAACCCAGATATGGCTATGGAATGCTATGGATCAATACCAACAAACACAATTCGGGATGAACATCCATCCATTCCAGCTATTTTGATGAGAGCTAAAGGGATTCCATGGCTTTTGACGCATCCCAATTTTTGTCGCGGGCATGATGCAGGCAGTCATCAGCAAATTCCCGGCCTCCCCTGAGACCTGCAAGATGCGGCCAGCAGCCAACTCCTAGGGTGGAAAATTGAATGGAGTTGAAGCTATGAGGCTATCAACATGATAAAATTGATATAAATTGCTAGTATTGAAATGGGACATCCCCTCAACAATAGCAGACTTAGCAGACACCGTTTCATGATCAATTTAGATCTAAGAATCAGGGTGAAATGCCCTACTTGAACATTAGCAACCATTAAAGGCACAATATCCAATGGCCATTTGGATGTGATGGGTGTGGCTACCCCTCATGGAAGGAAGTTTGCGGTGCTTACGACGGCACCTTTCAATGGCTCCCATTCACCCTCCAGATGTGCGATACGACCTGCGACTGGGTCACATCCATGATGTTTAGTCTCACCTGTTTTTATCAACAAATCAAGTCATGATTCTCCAGAGGAAATGTCGATTTCAACCACCCAGTTGGACTCATCTTCCTTGCACTAACAAGAGCCTCGGACTCCAGCTAGAATGCAGCTACTCTCTGTCAAGAGAACGTAGTGCTGAAATAACATGCTGATGTAGGGACGGCGAGCGACCACTCTTGATCATCATACATTACTTGCGGGCCATAGCTCAAGCTATGCTATTTTGATGTCCGCTTTGAAGATGATTTATATAATATTTTCCTGAAAATGATGGTTTGTACAAATAGCTATTTATGTTGGGACTTGAATCAGAAACCAACTTTGGAGGATTATTTTGTGCTGACCCAGGGCCCCAGTTCCATGACTTGACACATACCCATGTGAGCTTTGTCCGAAAAAGGGCAGCCCCAAATCTGCTGGTTTATCATTTTCCTTACTAAAGTTGCCATATAGACTTGCGTCTAATCATCTAATCCATTTCTGGGCATACCCAAAAAAAAATGTTTCAGTAGCTACACATAACAGTTACATACAGTTAAAACCATTTTACATCTCTATAATTCTCTATATTTGATGGTTAATTTCTTCATTGGCTAGTGAAATACCCACCCCTCTCCTGCGCCATCTGCAGATCGTTCTGTGTCCAGCGCAGCGCTCGTTCCACCGCACTACGCGGCAGACCTCACAGCCGCACTCTTTTGGTTCTGGAAGACTTGTGATTTGAACTCAATGGGATTTCATCTGATTTCATCTGATTTCAATGGGATTTCATCTGATTTCATCTGATTTCATCACTTTCAACTCCAGCAAGTCCCGCCTTGAGCACGTAGCTTCATGACCTGCTTCAGAGCTAAACTTCAAATGTGGGGCTCCCTGGATGTCATGGAAAATAAGTCGTCAAATGGGGTCATTTCCTAGGATGGAAATAGGACAAGATTTACCCTCTGGTGAACGTTTACATAGCAATGGAAAGATCCACCATTTTTAATGGGAAAATCCACTATTTCTATGGCCATTTTCCATTGCTATGTTAGTTCACCAGAGGGTAAAACCACCATCCAAGAGGTTTTCTTTTGGAGATGTATTGTTTCTCTTCCCATTTGCGGGGTGGAACTTCTCCATCTGTCCATGGGTGAGAAAAAATGTTTTGATTTGCGCTAAACAAACTACTTTCTTAATGCACTGCAAAAAAAAAATACTGAGACAAAAACTGCTGGAGACTTGGAGACAACAGGTTCGCAGATTCAATTTCCCGCGCCTATGAACCGGTTGCATCTTGCTCGCTGGTCGTTAGTCATGCAACGTTCAATCCTATTCGGTCCAGATCTGACAATCGCCGTCCCATCAAGCGATACAAAATGAAGAATCATGTTCATCCCGCACAAAATCATAGAAACTTACTTTATCTTTACATGAAAACTATCCAATAGACACGGCAAGCTCAACTGCCCCATATAAAGTGAGGACTGGCCTGACAAGCAGCAAAATGCAACATCGATGAACCGAACTCCAAGATCAAGACTCCAGGGGCGAGAATCGAGAATCGAAGATAGAGAATTGAGAAACCAGGGACAAGCAACAAAGGAAAATATGGGTTTGTCTGAAAATAGGGTATATTCCCAATTATAGCCATTTAATAGGGATAATGATCATTAACCATTGGGTTTAGGGGTACACTATTTTCAGATACACCCATATGGAGTCCAGCATCAAAACAATCAACAATCGAGGCTTATATAACCCCCCATTCCAATCTCCTAAAACCTCGAATTTCCCCGATGTTCAATGGCCACAAGTTGGAGATTCACGTGGCAAAGTAAAGTTAGTAAAGTTCCCCGTTTATAGATGATTTTACTTTGCCATGATTTACCAGGAAATTTACCTTTGATTGTTTATAAACCATCTAAAACGTTTTTACCCAGCAAAGCCTCCTGCCATGATTTCTGATAAATCCGCCTCCGGTAGATCCACAGGCCGCAGCGCCATCGCTGGCAACTCCCTTTAGGCAATGCAACACCGGCCATGGAGACGCAACGAGGGTTGGGATGGGCAGCAACAAGGGAGGAACAAACGTGGGTTATAGTGGTGAAGAAATATCTGCAGATATGAACTTCTATCCACAAAAATTAGAGTTTGATCACTATGAATTGGTTTAAAATATTGATTTCAGCTTGCAAACATAGGGGAGGTGATCCAAATCCGAGATTTGACCAACAAACATGGGGTGCGGCCATCAAAAAGATACAGCTATATCATTGACAACAACCCATGAGTATTGACCATGAAGTTGTCAACTCACACTCGTGTGCCCTGCACGGCGGTTGCCCTTTAGCACACCAACATACACAAACACCGCCTGAGAAGCTCCCATGCGTCGTTTTCAGTGTAGTAGCCCTGCACTCTGGCGACGCGCAAGAATCCTTGCATCAAGCAAAACGCAGCGGACTTTGTTGAGGTCGTCCCCAGCCCTGAGTGGATCTGTTTAGACATCAATCTCAACAGCTCGACCCCCACACTGCTATCAACTTCAATTCTAGTTGCTAGTAAACAGGAGGTCAACGACTTCATTTCCAGGGTCCACTCCAAAAGTTGTGGGTTGTGAACGGGAATTTACCAATATCCTGAAATCATGGGGCCGCACCACATCAATTCACGACCGTGCAGGAATGTGAGACTCCGTGAGGTCTTCAACTTTAGCCCACCTATCACATCACAAACAAACCCGGCCGCAGACGGTAAGGAGGCGAAACGGAAGGCAAATTCACGACAGTTTACCGCAACCACCATCCGAAACAGTTTCGATGCTTCCAGTCAACGCACATCGTGAACATAATAACCATGGGATGAAGGGAAGATCCAAAACATACAATGACATAAAGCTGTTGGTATAGGCAAAAATTCTCACCTCCCCCAAAAAATGCCTATCAGCATTTGTGCGTCCAAACAGCTTCACCAATCCAGTGGTTTGCCCCATTTTATTCCTACTTAAAGTTACCATGAACTGGACACCAATCCCTTATTGGACAAACCAAACTGATATTGGGGATGGGTCAAACCATCCACTTGTAACATCAAAAAAAACAGCTACATCGACATTCATCCCCCCAATTTACAGCATATATTTACCATATTTATAGCCATTTCTATAGCCATTTCTATAGCCATCCCCAACTCAACCATCCCAAAAAACTCAACCATCCCATTTATAGCATTGTATGGCCATTTGTATAGCCATTGATGGCTCGAAACCAGCCCCAACTCATCCCAAAAAATCCAGCCCCTCCAGCCCCAGGCGCCCAGTCTTCGGTAGAGCCGTTGCGCCGCGTGGTTCTCCACGCGCACGTGCAGCAGCGCCGCGGAGGCGCCGGCCTCGGCCGCGCCGCGGAGCGCCGCGCGCAGCAGGTGCTGCGCCAGGCCCCGGCGGCGGTTTTGGGCGTCCACCGCGATGCCCAGCAAGTGGAGCCAGGGAGATCTGCCGGTGGAACCGGTGGAAAGGCGACCCAAAACTCATGGAATATTGATAATGGTTATTATGCTCTTTGATTCATGTTGCTGCGGTGTATGACACATGTCAATGTCCCAAGCATGCATGACGCAGCTGCATACTTTTTGCCATTGGGGATCGGATCGCTCTGCCACTTCGGCGCGCTCTG
>Ga0126342_10019318_pt1 | contig 11586 bp, 9 predicted proteins | sample Cyp1metagenome_FD_92528 | JGI IMG/M metagenome (GOLD analysis project Ga0126342, IMG submission 92528) | Coral microbial communities from Lord Howe Island, Old Settlement Bay, Australia - Cyphastrea 1 metagenome | ecosystem: Host-associated > Invertebrates > Cnidaria > Coral ... | reverse complement strand
TTCCTATCTTTTCGCGCATCTACCTCTTCTTTCTTCTGATCTTTTCTCTTCTCTCTGCCTCTTCCCTGCTCTGCGTTTCAACTGTCCATATTGTCGGAAGTTTAGCTTCTAAACTTCCTTCGACTATCAACACCCACATATATATATATGTAAATATAATCAATCAGGATCAATTGAGTAAATTGAGTTAGATCTATCTATATGGTTGGGGGAATTGCCTCCATTTTTTTAAAAATCCCAAAGGTGCCATGGTTTTATTGTTTTTAGAGTCCCACACAACACACAACATGACTGACATAATTCTGTGTTCTCGGGTTCCTAACATGTTGAACGAATGGATTGGTATTGTATGCGTAGATCTATGGCGAAAAATAAGACTATTGACCTACCCGGTAGCCAACTACCATAGTCACTGTCAATGTGAAACATCGCAAAAAATATCCCAAGGTCTCGGTGTTTTTGATCAACGCTCACTGGAGTTGACCCATAGTTCCCCATATTCAACATGAATTCACTGTGTTGAAAACCATGACAAAGCCCCAGATCTACCCCCAAGGTCTCCCGAGCCTTGGGTGCCAAGCAGGTTGCGCGACAAATGCAGATCCTGGCGGGCGTGTTTTTTTTGCCACCAGAACCAGATTTTGCGAACATGCAGATTTTTTCTAAAATTGGCATTCGAAAATGTTGAGTCTTTAACATCATGGAATAAAAATTTGAGGCGTAAAATTTGCCATTCCACAATTTTAGGATCTGGAAAGATCGACTCAATGAGGTTGGAAGTCGTGTTTGTTTTGGAGTCATCGACTCGGAGTTGATCTCCTATGTTAGCATTTCCAACACACGCGATACCTTTTTTTGCCAGGAAAAAACAATTTAAAAAGTAAAAAAAAAATGTGAAAATAACATAATTTAGCCGCCGATTTCCAGCCCTCGTGGTTATTGTTTGCCTAGAATGGGTTGGAGCAACCCCAAACTTCGTAGCAAAAATGATGACAAACCATCAAATTTGGCAGGGACCTCCATATATAATGTTCCGACAAACATGCAGTTCTTAACATGGTTGGCTAAAAAATCATTCTATCCTCACATTTGTTTGGTCTTAAACCACCATCAAGCCAACATCGGCTGTATCCTATTTGAACAGTCCCCATTAAATATCCCCATGTATTTTGGTTAAGTCCTCACCAAATCATTGAGTCCTATTAAATCACCATATTTCGCTGATTATAACCAATTAATTCTCATTATTTATGATTCTATCAAATAGTTGGTTAGATTCCATTAAATCATGAGCAACCACCATTAAACCACCATTTTGACAACCATTCTACCATTAAAACACCATTCAATCTTATAAAACCACCATGAATTTCAATTCAAATCACCATTCAATTCCCATAAAACCACCGTTTTTCACGGTTAAACCACCATTTTTCACCATGTTCTCCTGGTTTTCCACTAGGTTTTACCCACCATGCGCCACGGCCACCTGCAGCTGCCTCAGCTGGGGCATCGCTTGCGCCACGGCCTGCGCCCCAGCGACGCCGATGCCGTTGCCCGCCAGCACAAGCTGCTCCAACCTGGAAAACCATCGGGCACAGTGCTAAAGAGTTATAGAACATACCAATCTATATATATATATGTATATACATGTATATAGAGAGAGAGGGAAAGAAAGAAAGAGTATTAGTTATAGATCTTGTACATTGTGTATAGACATGTATAACTGTGGAATTAGAGATTTTGATATATACATATATATATATATATATATGTATTGCAAAAATATAGATATATTTATGTAGAAAAGACTGCATTCCAGAATTGGAGGGTATGAACAAAAATTACCAAAGAATTATAAATAATCTATTTGTAGATAACATAGATGTTTACCAATCATCTAATGAAGATAGTGTAGATGTGTACTAATTTACAAAAACCTTACGGATCCAGCCGTTTCCACTCAGGAAGTATTTGGATCCAGAGGGATTCATATAGATAACTTTAGATGTATATCATGTATATATAAATGTTACTTGCAAATAGATTTTAAATCCCATATGTAGGTATACCTACAATAGATAAAAACATTTAGAAACAAAACTACAATATGTGAGGACAATTAAGGAACTTTGTTTCGATGTCTATCAATTATATACCCTAAAGGACAAATTACTCTTTCTACCTACCAGGGCCAGGGCAGTAATAATCCAAAATTGACCCGAAGAAAGTTGAAGGAAGCTCATCTTGATGTATGACGGCCTGACGATGAAGATATTTTTTAAAAGAAATTAAAAATGTTAAATAATTCTACTTGAAGGCTCATGTGGGTTAATAACTAGATAGGTTATATACTACGTAGTTACCTATAAGTACTATATATCTAGTTAGCTCACTTAGCTATATCAAACTTAGCGGACTTAGTATCTGAGCTAAGTATGGGTATACTTGTAAGTTAAAGCTATAATCCCAACAGGCCCCATGCCCTGCAGCCAGTCACCAGCCGCCAGCTCCACAGCACCTGCGCGTGGGCAGATACTCTGGGTGATACAGGTTTAAACAAATGAAGGGTGCATTGCTGAGTAATTTCTCTGGGTGTGCATCTGATTTTCCCCTATTAGTTTGGAAATACCATGTTGGATTATACACGAATGATTGTTTACAGCCAAATTATTAGATCTCGCTTACAGGGCCAATAGTGCTCGTGAGCAGGGACATCACCTTGGATATATCATGAAAATCACCATGCTATTTTTACAAACATGATACTTGTTCGTAATATGGATAAACATGAACCGCGCTCACAGGGCACACAGTGCTCGTGAGCGGCATTGTCATTTTTCAAGCTATACATACAGCATGGGACAACAGAACTCAAAAGGATCACCGCTGGATCATGTTGAACTTTGAACATGGTGCAATGCACTCGTTGCCAAGGACACAAGACAGTCATCAATGTGGATCCATGTCTCATGTGGTACATCACCCGACCCACTGAAGACGACCCATCATACTGAAGATACTCCACAACATCATCCTTATGCACAACATGGCCTCCAGGGCCTTGAGCACGAATGGATGTGAAACAATCAGAGCTTCCCAAAAACTCACTGAGCCAATCTATCTTGCCTTTGCCAACTTTCTTGTCCTTGCAGGGCGACATGCCAAGAACAACAGCCTCTTCACCAGGTTCACCTACTTGAACATGAATGATCATCGCTGAGGATGGATTTTTCAAAGCTCTGAGTGAAATTACTAACTGGGTTTCCAAATCTCTTGACGAGACGGTGTCATGGGCAAAGCATGATAGCAACGTCCTGACGCCTGAGAAACTCGCTAAGATGAAGTGACATAGGTCACTTCGGGACCCAAAACTCATCCCCGTTGACAACCACAAAGCTGTCAAGATAGCCCTTGATGACAGCATGGAGATCAGTGGGCGCGCATGTTCCGCCACGATTAAGTGCACTGAGATGATCAAGTACTTCGCACAATTTCAGAGCAGTCTTGCAAGCTGGCCGCGCTTGTGGATGCTGTTCCCAGACAAACTGCACAATGAAAACCCTGATGATCCGGTATGCACTCAACATCACATCTCAGAAGCTGAGCATTTCAAGGGCTCAATGCTGCTATCTCTCTTGCCAAAGATCTTGTTAGGCGTCGAAACCTGAAATTGCTTGGGCCACTCAAAAGAAGCCAGAATAGTTTCCAGGCGACCACTGAGCCCAACCTGCACCAGAGCTCCAAAAAGAAGCGCAAACTCACGATTCGCAATCCCATGCACCAGAAAGATGTGGAACCAATCGAACATGATACACTCAGGAATGATCCGACCATACCCCCTGGGTTTTTCAGCAGGCCTGAAGGTTTCCAGTTGGAGGCTGGGTGTCAAGTTTGGAGAACTGCTGACTGGACATCCTCTCATGTTGTTCCTCCAAGTACTTGACGACCTTCTGCACAGATTCATTGGCGTGAAGCCTGAACTGAGAAACATCCGTGCATGCCCCATGCACAACCAACATTTTTTATAGATCGATAAGAAAAAGCGTTAAATCAAATCAACATTGTTTTAAAACAAATGTCATGCAAGTTTATAGATGATACGCTTGTTTGATACATGTTTTTACTTCATCAAACCCTAGCCATCCCTCATCCAGAGGTGACTGGCCTTTGGGACGTCATATGCATCTGTCTACTCAGCCTTCTGCCTCTTCCTCATACTCCATGACATTGCCTTCATGTGCCCGCAGCACCGCCTCCGACAAGTTCCGGATCGATGTCCATTGGAGCGCCTGAGCACGTGTTTTGAGCAATTGGATACATGTGGACATTGCCCATCAGGGCAAACATGTCCTGACCCCTCCCCTCCAGAGCATTGACACCATCACCGCCACGCCCCGGACGTCGTGCCCTTGTCCTGCCCATACCGGGCCTAAGCCATATTCACGAGTCATGCATGTCATGCCAACATGGTTCAACGGCACAAGGCTTCAAGACTAAGACAATGCCAGTGCTTGGGAAGCCCGACTCATGCAAGACTCCTTGCGCACTGACGTAAGACGTAGTGCCCTTCCACATACATTCCACCCCCCCTGTCTGTCTTGGGGGGAACCCTGGCCAGGCCTGAGAAACACTGGCTCATGATACTTGCAGTCATGCATACAGCACATTCAAAGATTGAGTTGCGTACAAGCCGGTACGCCCATCCATTGACGATGTGTGGCCACAACCTCATGACCAGTGAAACATGTGTTCATGGCCAAATCTTTCAAATTGTATACTCCAAGTAGGCAATGCACAAATGTTCAGGAATTGAGGTTGGTGCTGGCATGTGTGCCACCAGCCCTTGTCCGGCCTGATTTCATATATCTAAGTGACAACTTTAGACATCATGATGTTTCGATTAGACCCCTTGTGTAACTTGTCATTTAGTTATCAACACTTGGAGGTCTGAGCATTAGGGTGGCCATGTTGCAACATCATCGCTTGTTCACCATGATGTACCATCATCGCTTGGGCCTGCAGGCATTGCAAATGTGCATTATAAAAAAAAATATATATATATATAAACTCTTCAAAGTTAAACCCTTTTAGGTATTTTGGGGCGTTCACCAATTTGAGGAAAACGCACATATATAATATAATATGTATAGATATAGGTATATTCGAAGTTTGTTTAGAAGTCAAACTTCCGACATTATGGACAGATGAAAAAGCAGAAGTGGGAAGAGTCAGAGAGGAGAAAAAGCAGAGGTGGGAAGAGTCAGAGAGGAGAAGAGCAGAAGAGAGAAGATCAGAGAAGAGAAAGAGTGAGAAGAAGAAGATACAGGTGCGCGAAAAGATAGGAAAGTCGCGAATCACTGTGTTTTTCCAATGATTTGTGGCTCCGGGGGGTCGAAAAGTAGGCTCGCTAAAGCGGCGGGTGCGGAGCCATCTGGCCAGATGAGAGATTAAAAGTTGCACGCAATTGTGGCGCGAAGCACATTTGCAAATCAAAATGCGCAAAAAAACACCATGCTCGGAGCACTTTTTGAAGTTGAGATGTCGAAAAATTGCACGCCCATGTCGGAGCACTTTTGGAAGTTGTGATGTCGACAAAGTGCACACCGTTGTGGCGCGAAGCACATTTCCAAGTCAAAATGTGCAAGGCACTCCATTCTCGGACGACTTTTGGAAGTTGGCAAGTCGAGAAAGTGCACGCCGTTGTGGCGCGAAGCACGTTTCCAAGTCAAAAGTGTTAAAAACGGAAAGTCTCGGATGACTTTTGGCCGTTCAGATGTCGTTTCGCGTGGCTTGCCAAAAGTGTGCAAAACGTGAGGGTTTTGTCGCAGTGTCAACTACAACCACCACTGCACCACACTACACTACACTCCACTCCACTACACTACAACAACAACAGCAACAACAACAACTACTACTACAACAACTACAACTACAACTACAACAACAACAACAACTACAACTACAACTACTACTACTACTGCTACTACTACTACTACTACTACTACAACTACAACTACAACTACACTGCACTAATTACATTACACTACACTACACTACACTCCACTCCGCTCCACTCCACTCCACTACACTAACTACAACTACAACTACAACACTACACTTCACTAATTACAATCTACACTACACTACACTCCACTTCACTACACTCCACTTCACTACACTACACTAACTACAACTACAACTGCAGCTGCAACTGCACCTACAACTACCTACAACTAACTACAACTACGGCTACACTACATTACACAACACTACACTACATTACACTCCATTACACTACACTACGCTAATTACACTACACTACACTACACTACACCAGACCACACCAGACCACACTAACTACAACTACTGCTACATCTATAACTACGCTACTTTACACTTTACACTACACTACACTAGACTCACTACACTACATTACACTACACTCGTTACACCACCACAAATGCAATTGCAACTACACTACACTAATTACACTACACCACAACTACAACTCCACTACACTACAACTACAACTACAGCTGCACTACACCACACCACATCCAGCAGTTGTGGGTGAGGTGACCGACCAGGTGAGCGCTGCAACCATTGTAGCCCCCCCAAAAAACACAACTCCAACCACCTTTCAGTCCATCAGTGGATTTGCTCTGCCATCCTTGATTCACAACAACCAAGCTCCCCTATAGGTTTCCTATTCTGACTTCCGCCACTGCCTTGCGCGGTACTACTGGTATCGGCCCCAGACAGTGGCTGTCGCACATGTGATCATCCTGCCAATGTGACACAATGATTGCTTTGGAATGAAAAGAGACATCATGAGGTCGTGCCTGCGGTGGTGGGGGAGGTAGGACTGGTGCTGCCATTGGCACTGATGAGTTTTGAGAGGGAGGTGGCAATGGTGGCCGAGGAGGTTCAGGCTGACTCTCCTGCAACCGAAAGGGTTTGTTCAACTGCTTTGCAAAAGGGTATCTTCAATGAAGAACCTCTTAACTTCAACAGACTGTATATAACTAATTGACCTTGTTCAGGGCAGCATTTGCAGCGGCCTGCATGAGAAAATACAAAGCATGAAACTACTCCTGGAAAATTCCACTTGGAGGCCAGCTACAAAGGTTACATATAACAAACTTTTACACATCACACTTAGAGGCAACTGTTCGTGTACATGAAATACTGGGGGCCTGCTTGTGCGGCGGCAGAATCACTTGGCCCTTAGGCTTGCTGTCGGGCTCCACTGCCTCACAGAATCCACATAAATATTACATGGATTTGTATACAGTATATGAACCTGTTTCCTGCCTTGGGTGTTGGATTCATGATGATCCATGCTGATAAAGATGGCTCTTGCCAACCAGGTGGTGGGTGGCTCGGCTCCCGAATGAAAGTCTAAAATTGTTTCGTGAATGAAAATCTCAAGTTGCTTCATGAATGAAAGTCTCAATTTCTTTCATGAATGAACGTCGCAATTTGTTTCATGAACTGTCTACATGACTTGATGCATGAAATCATCACCCAGTGAAGCCAGTCTCCTTCGGTCTGCTGTCCTTCACACTGATATCCTTGCTCTTCCGTCCCAAGGCCTTTGTCATGTGCCTGCCATGGTCAACACACTTTGAAACTATGTACAGTATATTATCGAAGGAAGTTTGGAAGTCAAACTTCCGACAATATGGACAGATGGAAAAGCAGAGGTGGGAAGAGTCAGAGAGGAGAAGAGCAGAAGAGACAAGATCTGAGAAGAGAAAGTGTGAGAAGAATGAAGATGCAGGTGCGCGAAAAGATAGGAAAGTCGCGAATCACTGTGTTTTTCCAATGATTTGTGGCTCCGGAGGGTCGAAAAGTAGGCTCGCTAAAGCGGCGGGTGCGGACCCATCTGGCACACGTGCCTGGCCGACGCTTTGGCCCGATGACAAGGGGTTTAAGTATATGCTTGTTTCTTGCAATACAGAAGTTAAAAAAGAAATGCTCCTAAGTCGACTAACTGAGTTAGACAACTTAGAGTTTAAAAGATGTTAGCTATACTACTACATATAATAACTCAACTATTCAGTTACAACACATCCACATATTATCTAAACAAAATCAGTTAGTAAGTTGGTCAAATCAAATATGCCACATAGATCACTTATAAACCATATAGGCAAGATATAACCCTACTTAAAACCAGTCTTAGCACAAATAGTAACTGCCATATCTGGGCTATCCATTTACCAGGGTGGACCTTCAAGAAATAAAGACAAGATGTATTTGGATAATCACGTTTTTCATACTCTGCTTGATGTCTGGTTGGTGGTTTCAACCATCTTGAAAAATATTAGTCAATGGGAAGGATTATCCCATATATTATGGAAAATAAAAAATGTTCCAAACCACCAATCAGATGTATTTTTATTTACATAAATATTATGTAATCACCATTAAGTACCATTAAATCACCATACAACCCCATTAAATCACCATGATACAACTACACATAGCTATGCAAATCTCAAGGTCAAGGATTCACCATTGCATGTATGAGATCGTTTCACCGGGAAAAATGATTGTAAAATCTGGCTGATCTACAAATGACATCTGTACATAAGATCACATAAGTATAGCATAATAAAAATAAAGGGGCTACTAATCACTTACTCATTGGGATGCACCTTTAAAGCAGGCACCCCTCCTTGATGTAGGCCACTATCCGTTTCGAAACGGTGTGATTTTCTCTCAGGGGGTAGTAAACATGGATCTGAAGTGTTACCATCCACGTGCTTAACATTGATTAAGCACGTATCCCACAACAAAAAGTACCAGCTGGGTTGCTCCCACACACCAGATACACAGGGGATTTGGGTGGTAAATAAAGACACATCATGGAAGAGATGCAATCACCCATTTCCTCCCCGTGTGGGCATCATTGACCTACAATGGGTTGGAACAACCCTGACTTGACTAGGCTTCATGAACGGTCAATACAAAGAACATATCCCCCTTTACCATCACCCCACTAGATCCTGGGGGTTAGTTTCTAATCCAGCCACAAAAGAGCCACGCCCAGCAACGACGGAGTGCTTTGCAGTGCCTCTGCCAATGCTGCCTCATCAAATGATCCAGGCCATGAGCCAGGCCATGCCCCCGAGTTTCCGTGTTTCAAGCAGTGCCAAAGATAAACAAATGGCATCAACTGGGACCTAGGACGTTTATCTACAGCATGTAATTACCCAGGTTTGGATATTTTGGAGCCAGTCAAACGAGATTTTGCCATGGCTTAAAAGGCCAAGTTTAACCAAACGAGACTTCACATGGTCAACCCAGTTGGGTCTGCCGTCCCAACCACAACGCGGCGTTCATACCAAGACTCGGCCCCGGGCGCACGGATGGCATTTTCTGGTAGGTTCAACACCTGAAAGTGACTGACCTAGCGATCTCCGTGAAGCCACCCCCATAAAAAATATCAAAGTCAGTTGGGATCATTAATCCCATCACCCTAATATTAAACACCCCAATTGCATGGTCCCAAATATGTGGAAAATCCCAACAAAAAACAATGGTTTCGTTTAGGGGGTGTTTTTTTTAAGGGGGTGGGAAGGGATTATCCCATGTCTAGGGTTGAACGCCATGGTTGATTGCCGAAGGGTACAAAGTGGGTCCCCTAGACAGAAAAAGTTATCACGGACTCCTACAGATAAGACATATGATCACTTGCTTTATGTTCACCCATCCAACAGCAAAAACATATCCACTGTAAACCCATGCGTTAGACAAGGACCCTGCCCTCCCAAAACATCATATCTGACACGCAAAAACCAATATGGACCACTAGACCACTTGCTCGAAGACTGATATTGAAATGGGTCACACATTCTGCCTATGCTATGGGGGGATGAAGGTCCATTGACCAGTTATCTTCTTATATTCATGTCCACCACAAAACCTTTGATCCATGCCCAGCCCTGCCTTGAGATTTGGCAGCTTTGGCAGCGACTGAGCCAATGCCAACGCTCCTGTGATTTTCATGGCGAAAATGATGCGACAAATTTGATGATGATCAACACTTTGGGGGGATTACTATATCTTGGCGACCAATGCAACACCGTACCTATCTTTTGCCGGCGCACATTGTGGCATTGAATATATATCCTGTGAGAGAACCCCTTTAAAATGCATCTGATTCTAGATGGCAATCTCAGACATATCGTGTTTCAACATGGAAACTTCCCTTACTTGCTCAATATTTCTACGTCTGCTGATTATACAATCAGATACTGTATTTACAGTAGCATCTTTACAAAGCGCCAGGTAACCCCACTTTTACCATCTAATTCAAGCTACAGTATTTACCACTTTTTTTAGGATTATGGCCCTTTACCACTCATAAGTACTTATAACCTTATAACCCCATTTTTAACATGTATAATCCCATTTACAACCAGTTAAAACAAAAAAATGGCCATAACTGAAGGACTATTTCACCCCAAGCCACCGTTCTTATCATTCTTGACTGGTTGGAACTCCCCAATCACTGGCCTGGCGTTCCCAGGTTATTGTGCGCCAAGTACAGCCGTTCCAGCAACCGATGGTGGCCTTGCCTCGGGATCGGGAGTGCAGCCATTTCTGGGGCCAAAAGTCCCATCGTTGACCATCATTTCACATACGAAAATCATGACACATTTCATTTTGATTGGCAACTGTCATGGGTATAACGGAAAAAAAACATGATATACCGAGTTTTCGTGATCTCGGGCAATGATCTCCTGGAAGCCATGGGCCGCGCCAGTTTTATTGTGGCGATGATGATGATGATGATGATGATGATGACTGGTTGGTGGTGCAATAACCATCTTGAAAAGTATGAGTTCGTCAATGGGAAGGATTCTCCATTCGTATTATGGAAAATAAAATTCATGTTTGAAACCACCAACCAGATGATGGTGATGATGATGATGACGACGACGACGACGATGATGATGATGATGGCGATGACTATGATAATGATGATAATGATGATAATGATGATTATGATGATTATGATGGTGATGAATATGATTATCATCATATGCCATTATCAAACATGATATGATATGATCACTGTCATGATTCAATATTCTGAACATGGCCATACGATTGCAAGAATCATTGTCTCACTCACCATTCAACTGGTTTTCTCTGAAAATACGATACACCCCTAGGTCATTATCTTCCAAATTAAGTTGGCCACAACTGGAGGTCAAAAACCATCCATTTTCAGGTTCCCAGTCATTCATTCCCCAGCTCCACCAGGGGACATGAAGACTTTGCAAAGATCTTCAAAGCGTCGATCACCTGGGTGCGAGTCAACGGGGGGATTGGGGAAACCCGACACGTTTTTGGGCCGTTGTAGAAACGGTTAAGGGATCACTTAGAGCACCGGAAAGTGGATCACTTAGAGCACCGGATCACTTAGAGCACCATGGGATCACTTAGAGCACCAAAAAAGTGGATCACTTAGAGCACCAGAGAATGAAACCTTTAGGGTAACACTTGGGGGGGACATGGAGTGGGTTTAGGGGACGCTTGGGGACACTTGGGGGGGACATGGGGTGG
>Ga0126342_10019317_pt1 | contig 11586 bp, 10 predicted proteins | sample Cyp1metagenome_FD_92528 | JGI IMG/M metagenome (GOLD analysis project Ga0126342, IMG submission 92528) | Coral microbial communities from Lord Howe Island, Old Settlement Bay, Australia - Cyphastrea 1 metagenome | ecosystem: Host-associated > Invertebrates > Cnidaria > Coral ... | reverse complement strand
GCACGAGCACTAGCCATGCAAGGCAAACCTGCGTTGAACAGGTGTACAACAAGGATGTCGTGCAGATGAGGAGTAGCTTCAACGTGCATATCCTTGAGATGTATATTATATGTGTTACATATATATAATGTATATATATATATATATTTGTTTATTTACTTATTTATGTATAGCCTATATTTCATCACACTCCAAAGGTCCGGAACAAGACCCTTCGTTCCATACGTCCGGAACACCGCGGAACGTTCCATACACAATTTTGACTCGGGACCATATATATATAGATAGATAGTGTGTATATATATAATCATCGCTGGTTGATTGGTGGCGTCATTTCTTGTCAATGTCCCGGCCTGGAAGTTTGCCAATTAAACGGGCAAGACAAAGTGACTGTGGGCGCTCCATGTACTCCATGTGGATGTCAACTTCGCATCTAATCAATCCCTATGGATCCATATCATATGACTGTGGGGGATGAACTAATCATGGTTTCCTGGCGCCAGAAATTCATTGCCAAAAATCATGCCAAAAATCCCAGGCCCCGGGTGAAAGTACGTCCTTGGAGCCTCCAATTCTTTATCCTTCAGCATCTGAGATGAAACTCGTGGAGCGTGGGGGTTGTGTCCGAAGGTTACCCTTCGTGTTAGCAATGAAAAGCTGTGCCAGAAGATGGGTCAAAGATTGTTATGATCTTATGTGAGGCCCGGGTACAGTGAGCTGACATATTCAAGATATTCAGTGTTGTTCGTTTTTTCTGGGAGGTGGTGTTGGTCAAAAACCAGGGTTGCACAGAACCAACCAAATAGAAGATATGTTCTTTGTCTCAAAAGGTCTTCCGAGAGGAAATTTTGAGGCTTTGTTTGGTATCCTTCTGATGTGCCAAGGCTGATAAGGCTCTGATAGAGTGATATTTACAGTGTTTTGACATTTCCCGATCACACAACAAATATTGATTATAACTCAGAGTTGCAAAGAGGTCCTCCCCCAAAGGGGGAAGGCATCTGAAACGGACCGTCTTTTCGACTTTGCCAGACAAACAAGCAAATCCTCGAGGTGTTTGTTTCTTTGGGAGGTCATGTTGGTCAAAAACAAGGGTTTCAAAAAACTAACCAAATAGAAGATATTCATGGGAATTAATTTTCATGATGGATACTTCAAAAAATATGTATTGAATATTTTCTATTTGATCAGTTTTGTTTGTAAACGAATATCTTCTATTTTGATTGGTTTTTTTCCAACCCGGTTTGCGAGCCACATTACCCAAAAAAAACAAACTTGCAGGTGGTCCGCCTCTGTGGGAGGACAGCCTTGGCATATCGGACCTCGTAGGACCCTTTCCAACAAAGAATATCTTCTATTTGTTTTTTTTTTACATCCCCCATGTTGCATCTTCTATTTACTTTAATTATCTTTAATTGTTGAATATTATCTTCCGACTTTGATGTCTGCAATGTGTTGGTCTGAAAATAAGGCATCAAAAATTCATTGCTTGATCATCATATGCCCCAATGTCATGGCTATTCTGGGGGCATGCCCCATTAACACACAAGCTCAAATGAGACACAGTCGGTGCGTTAGTTTTATATATATATATATATACATTATATCCCATTGTATCTTTGTGATATCCCATTGAACCACACTTTTTGATGGTTAAGTCACCACAAGATCCCCATGATATCTCCATTGTGGAGATGTTCCAGTCTAGGTCAAGAATACCTTTCTGCACTTCGAAGCGGAGAGCGGAAACCCAGCGCAAGTAGTGCAACGACTTTATGGACGAGTTGAGGTTGAACGTTTCCCACCCGGCCAGGTGAGGGTATCTAAATTCTAACAGAACTTCCCACAAACACATACGTACATAGATAGATAGATAGATAGATCGATCGATAGATAGATAGATAGGTGGATAGATCGATAGATAGATAGATCGATCGATAGATAGATCGATAGATAGATAGATCGATAGATAGATAGATCGATAGATAGATAGATCGATAGATAGATAGATAGATCGATAGATAGATAGATCGATAGATAGATAGATAGATCGATAGATAGATAGATAGGTGGATAGGTGGATAGATAGATAGGTAGATAGATAGATAGATAGGTAGAGATAGAGATAGAGTTAAGAGAGCGAGAGAGATAGAGATAAATACAGATAGAGATAGATAGAGATAGATATAGATAGAGATAGATAGAGATAGAGATTGATAGAGATAGATAGAGATAGAGATAGATAGAGATAGATAGAGATAGAGATAGAAATATATAGATAGAGATAGGTAGAGATAGAGATAGAGATGGATATATACATATATACATTTATTTACATATACATATATAAAAAACCGGGCAACCGCCCCCCAGAGACAATCATCGAGCAAGGCCAGCTCTCTCGAACCGCAGGACCCAAACCTTATGTCAGTAGGCAGATCAGATGTCAGATAGAATCTAAGAATATATCACGAGATATGCCAAGGTAGGGATCACACGAAGTAAATTAATTAATTACTGGTGACTATGTCATTTGTGGGATTAGGTATGATACTTGTTTGCCAGAGAAGTAATCCCTAAATCTCTACCACGCATTTCAACTTTAGGCTTCTCATCCATGGTCAATGGTGCATCCCAGAAGATACTTGCACCCACCCACCTTGTGTTGAACGCTTCCTGGACAGTCAGCAGAAATTCGACTGTTCACATTGGATCGGGGACGAAAGATTGTATGACACAAAAGTGAATAGTGGATCTGTATTGTAGGAAAATGCATTCGATTCTCCCAAAAGATCCCAATTCAGAAACATTTCAGCATAGATTGGATATTATTTCTGAACATGAACAAGTAATTGAAAGTAATGGGAGCACTCCGAAAATCAGACACACACATATATATATATAATATATATTATATATAATATTATCCATATATAATATTATTTAATATTATCCATATATAATATTATATAATATTATATATATTATATATATATATATATATATAATCTTCAAATACCTTCAACCTTGACCCCGGTCTTCGTACGTCGAAACAAGTGTGGAACTGACCCATCAGGTCCTCGGAGCCAATCCTCCATCGAATCCGCACGTGGCCAACGGATCGAGGCCGAGATCAGCACACGGATGTCCAAAGCACAACTGTGTCATGACATATAGGACGTATATGTATATGTAATATATATATATTATGTATAACCCATAGGATCCATGTATGGTATATATGCTAACATTTGGGGTATATTGATGGTAAATGTTACATAATGTTACCATATATCGCATACATGGATCCTATGGGTATATATTATGTATATGTATCATATATGAATGTACAGATATATCTCAGGGATAGGGCCATTCTCCGATGGGGAGCGGGGGGCTCTAATCTTCAACGTGGGGTGGGGTGCGGCGCTCTACACCGTAGGCATTTCCAACACTCACTTCCCAGAATAAGGGGGAGTTTAAAAATGAAATGCACATGATGTAGAAAACATTCTTCAATTGAATTTCGAAAGTGGTCATGCTTGCACAGACATGTCAAATTTGGCTCAAGTGGAAAACAAGAGGTGACAGAAAAAGAAGGGCTCGAAAAGGACACCTGCCGGACTGCAAAACTGGTGGCAAAGGGAGGCGAACAAGCGCCAAAATCGCGCTGAAAAAAGTGCCGGATGTAATCCGAATGTGTTTTCTGAAACCCGTGGAAATAGAGCCAAAAATTGCCAATCTTAATCTTAGTAGTAGTAGTAGTAGTCGTCGTCGTCGTCGTCGTCGTCGTAGTCGTAGTCGTAGTCGTAGTGGTAGTCGTAGTCGTAGTCGTAGTCGTAGTCGTGGTGGTGGTGGTGGTGGTGGTGGTGGTGGTGGTGTTGGTGGTGGTGGTGGTGGTGGTAGTGGTCGTAGTAGTAGTAGTAGTAGTAGTAGTAGTAGTACCTATATATATATACATACATGTATTAACCTCACAATTGAAATGGTATTCACATGCCAGCATGATGAAATGTCCTGCAACTACTCGAGCTTTGACCCATGTTGATGCAAAATTGTTCGAACTCATGACGCACTCAGTATAGTTTCATCCAATCGACTTGTTTGGGCGGTTCCGATTCTCAACTTTGGCAAATGCCCATGCAATCGTGAATGATTGTTTTAATTGTATTTGACATGGATTTACTTTGACCAGTTGTATATGATATTGTTTACACAGGTGTTCCAGCGATCTCTATTACATACTGTATAATTTAGGTGCATACTTCCGTAGCTGCATTACTGTACATTGCATTACATTGCATTACATTGCGCTACATTAAGTTACATAGTGTTACATAGCGTTACATTAGACTGATGATTCATTGATTATCCATCATTACACATGACATACATACTTGTGTGCGCAAATGATCACAAATGCATACGGAGTATGTTTTAGCATGTTTTAGCGATGCTCATACATGCACTGTACGGTATATACCATCAGCTTTGTTCCTGTCTCAAAAGCGGGTCCGTTTTGTCTTCCGAGAAAGAAATGAGGACTTTGGAGCCTATAGTTCTGGCCATGGCATACTTTATTTATCTATCTATCTATAAAATCTATCTATCTATCTATCTATCTATCTATCTATAAATCTATCTATAAATCGATCTATAAATCGATCTATCTATCTATCTATCTATAAATCTATCGATCTATCTATATATCTATTTATCTATCTATTTGTCCGTGATTTAATCTTGAATCTAGATGTCTTCTAATTTATGTTTATCTCATCCAATCTTGCATAGCATTATGTTGTCGTATCAGTTTGTATTTGTTACTAGCGTATCGATTTTTGTTTATTATGTTGGTGTCTTTTTGCAATGGCGATTTCGGGTACTTAAACTGGGGGTACCTAGTATAAGGCCTGCGTAAGGGCCATGTAAGGGGATTTGTCCCCAAAATGTGGTTTTTAGATGGTACAGTATCTGCATTTTTTTTAGTGCTGAAATTGCCATTGATTTCTTCAGATCTATCTAATCTGTCTCTGTTTTTATTGTCTATCCTGGTATCCTATCTATCTTAGTTCATCTATGATTGTCCATCTTATCTACCTCTATTTATCTGCTGATCTATTTTATCTATGTTGCGTGGATTCTTTCACCCTAGTACGTCAATGGCCGCCAAGTTAATGTTCTGGCTAACTTGCCACAATGGAGTGAAACACATAGTGGCGAAATGCCATGCGTGTTTGGGATGGGGACCGTGGCGCCTCATATTGGGACCGTGCAGTCCGAAGAGTCTGGTTTTCAACCCCACGGAAACACGCGTCCAGTCGGTTTGATACACGAGACTGTGGTTTGTCACGTGGAAGGTTCCAAGCCAACAAAAATCCATACTTTCCAATGCCACTGATTTTTCCGGTGCCTCCTGACAACGGTAACTAATTAGGGTCACAACTGGTTGATGGACTGGACCCACTGACGGCAGCCAAGGCAAACGTTGTTTGGTGGTTTCAGCCTGTTGACTTCCCGTTCTCCATTTGGATGTTGAAGTAATTTGGGATTCCAAAACCATCTGAAACCATCCAGAACCATCCAAAAAAATTGGACGTTTGATGATTTTAAGGGTTCCCCCCTCTGTTTTCAAAGCACCATTATATAAATGTTATTTTTGAAGAAACCCAGTGGACTTGCTGTCTATTTGATGCACCGACTCAGGCACTACTTGGAGCCCGATCTGAGGCTGAGAAGTGCCATTTCAATTTCAGCTGTCTATGAGTTCGTGATCTGACTGGAATATCTAAGCGAGAAGGAAGTGGGGTCGCAAAAGAATGTTTATCAATATTAGAAGAAGTGGGCCTTACAAGAATGTGTGCATGAATATATATATATATATATATATTATATATATTTACATAGTATATAGATACATATGTATGAGAACATATGATGTATGTCATTATGTGCCAGATCGCGTTTCCACAATTATTTTTCCTGACATTTTGCCCTTCCAGTTCAAGAAATAGAGAATTCTGTTGTGGAGCCCTGCATATGCCTAACCTCTGAGTAATCACCATCTGCAGTTCGTGGCACTTGAATGCAAGGATGACAGGAGCTGGTGGAGTCCTGGAGTATAGGAATTGCACCGCTCCATGGGATTCCATATATATACATAGTATATGATATATGTATATATATACATAGTATATGATATATATATATATATATACATAGTATATGATATATATATAGTATATATATATATATATATATTCAAGTAAATCCACATTTTCAGTGATGAAATCCAATGGGATGCAGATCACGATGCTCGCTGCCCCAGCCCGGATCCAGAAGGGTCAGCGTTGTTTCTAGGCCGCTGGGGTATTCTTCCCAGGGATTCCAGAGTTACTTAAATGGTTGCAAATGGACCTAGGCTATTCCATTGCTATTGTTGTTTCATAAACAATGGACCTAGCTATACCTAGCTAGTTTTACCTATTTATGATTGTAGATATGGAACAGCAATTGCTATTCCATAGGTCGTTGTTTATGAACCTAGGCTACTTGGACAACAATGATGCGAACTGATTTTGATCATGATCAATAGATAAAATTCGGCTCCTGGCCACGTTACTTTGTACCCCCTCAAAATGCTTCAGCTTCATGTGGGGATGGGTCAAAACCCTGGTACCTAGTGAACCCCAAAATAGCTGGTAAATGGATGTTCACCCCACTAAAAATGTATCTGTAGGTATTGACCCATACCCATGTTATTTCCCTTTTCCTGCGACATGGACCGCATTGTTTTCTTTGGCTATCAGTGGCAGATGGCGGTGATTTTCGTTGGGATCACTTTGGACTTCCTGGGAATGTCAAGGTGCATTTGATGCGCAGAACAATATTCTATTTCGGCCTTGTTGCGACAAGATATGCCCGAAGTAATGAAGCAATCGGCCGGGTTCACTCTGATGGGCATATCGGTGTCGACCTGGTCGATCGATTAGTCTTGCTTTTTCCTTGCAATCAGAGAAGCTCGTGTGCATCACGCAGCGGGCACAGCGGTGGGTTTCTACCGGTTGCAAGGGGCTGGGCCAGTCGATGCAACATGATGATTCAACAAGTGATGATATGTAGTCCCGATTTTACGTCAAGAAGAACATCCACGTGACATAGTCATACACATATATCATACATCATATTACATCATTATAGATCCCATTCAACATAGAAGGGTTATTCAATATAGATCCCATTCAATATAATATATACTATTCAATCATTATATACATACATCATTATAGATTAACCAAACCATCCATCCCATTCAATATGCTTCAATATCCATCCCATTCAATCATGGCGATCCGCATCGACTGCCTCGACTGCCCAGCCCATCCATGTATTCCCGGTGCAGTGCCATCCAAGGGCGTTCGGGTTGACCGAGAGACCTGGAAAATTTTCTTGTTACATTGAATTCCATGGCTATACTGGTTGGTGGTTTGGAACATTTGGATTATTTTTCCATGGAACATTTGGATTATTTTTCCATAATATATGGGATGTCATCCTTCCCATTGACGAACTCATATGTTTCAGAGGGATTGAAACCATCAACCAGATAACTTGTTGATACATTTTAATATATTCTGTAAGTGCATTGAAAATGTGAAACAAAAACATGGAACACGGCGATAAACATCCAGAAACCGCCCTCTGATCATCGCCTTTCTCTATATAGAGCATAGCATGCCTTATGGTTATGTTTCTGATTTTCTCTAGTCACTTTATAGGCTCGGCAAGCACGACCGCTCATTTGGATGCAAATCTTCTGAAATTTGGCATCACGAAGCTGTATCATCAAGACATACCCATGATATCCCATTATGATTTTAATTATATATTTTTTGTCGAAGAAGAAACATGATACGGCATCGAAATAATATCATTAAATTCAAAGAATTAAGATCAAAAGAATCAAAATGATAAATATATATATATACCATGCTTGCACGGGGGATAACTGACAGATGCACGTGAACTCCAGTTGCCCGGTCATAAATTCCTCTCAAGTCGAATCAGATGTTTGCTGCCAGAGGCCATCTTGCCCTGGCGGGGTTCGTAGGTTACGCCATTGGTCGATTTGGTTCGCAAGAGACTGGACTCGCTGCAATTGATCTTCACTCACTCAAGACCGAATTAAAAGTGACGAGATTAGCATTGGAGGAAACGGCCAGCCACACCTGTCAAGCTGAGTTGCATTCGGAGATTAGATACTCCTCATCTCTTCGGGTCGTGTTGCAAGGTTGTCTCGTTCTCCAATTTGCTCTGTTCATTTGGTCTTGCTGCTGCCTCCGGATTCGTCGGGCTGCGCGTGCAACTCCTCCAGTCCAACAGGAGGCCTCCAGCAGCTCTTCAGGTGAGGACTCTCCGATTGTGAGTCTGCAACCAGTCCAAAGAGGGCCCATCCGTCCTTCAGATTTGAAAAAGCAAGATGGCCGCAGCACCTAGAGTCCTCACGCTTGATATCCCTGACATTCAGGTCCTGGTACACTTTCCTGATGATGCTGTCTTCACGTGGCACCATAGGATATTGCTGCGGAAGTTGACTGCTGGCGTTTGGCTCTGCCTCACTCCAGACCAAGAAGTGGTCCGCCACGATTTGAACACACAAAGGCACGTGGTTTTGGACCGGACCTCAGGCTTTCCCGCCGGTTTGGCTGACGATGTGTACGCATTTGATCCCATCAGCCGGGTCGCGCTCGAAGCGCGAAAACGCAATGCTGCGATGCAGGCAGCAGTGTTGGGAGAAGATGATCCAGGTGAGGCCATGTCCTATGTGTGGATCATCGCTGAACCTTCTAGGAAGGACTATGGCGACACCATTGCCTCGGAGCTCATGGATGACCCCAATACTGGCATGGCCTTTGAATCCAAAGGCGTTGTTTCTTTGAATGGCGAAGAGGTTTTCGTCCAGAGAATGACCACAGGTGAGGCAGCGGAGTTTTCCAAGTCCAAGCAAGATTCAGATCAAGATGTGCGCCTCCTGGGCGTTCACACTGACAAAGCTGTCCATCGCAAGCTTGATCTTGCTGAGGCCGTTGCTCTCATGACTGTGGAGAAGGCGGATGACTTTCCTTTGCCGGATGACGTCCGTGCAGCTCAGGAGTTCTTGCAGGCGGTCTCTGAAGGCCCGGGAAGCCTACACAGATACCATGTGGACTGGTCCCGTCTCTCAGGCATCAACGAAAACTCCTCAGTTTGTCATTCCCACCGGATCATTTGTGAGGTGCTTCGCTTGATGATCAGCTATGATCAGCTCAACGTGTCGAGTCTTGCTGCTGCTGAGCAGCTAGTCAGGTGGCTCGTGCAACTGGAGGTCGCCACCGAAAGAAATAGCCGCGCGCCAGGCTTCTCCGGCTTGGGCTTGATCCTGGGTGGGCCAGTCTCGGCTGAAGGCCGAGCAGTTACGGCCAAGTTCAATGCCCAATAGATTTGTTTAGCTTAAAAATAAATTATAGTCTAATTCGTAGGTTTTAAACTATTTCCTAGGATTTAGGTTATTTTCATCTTTTTAAAATATATTATTTTAAGAAGAGAAAATAGATTATTTTTTTTATCGAAATAGTTATTTTTTTTGGACTTATAGTTTAAAAAAAAAATAATTTTATATTTTAAATAAACCTTCGAAAATAAATTAAAAATAATTTATTTTTTTAACCTATTTCTTAGGAATTAAATTATTTTTTAAATTATAGTTATTTTTTTTGGAAAGTAAACTACGACCAAATTACATCTATATTACGACCCTTGGATTACTAAACTACGACCCTGATTTTTCATATAATTTGTTGTGCTATTTGTAAATATAAATAAATAAATATATCTATATCTATATATATAGATAGCCATATATGTAGCAAAAAGGCTATACAGCAGATTTGAAAAAAGGCATATTATTGATTTTTGGAATTTTATTTCGATATGTGATCCCTCGGGTTCTCTTAAGGCGTTTTAAAGTGGCTCAACAAACGCTCTCCCATGCTTTTGGTTGTCGCTACAACAAGCCTTTTTTTCATTAACCTGTTTTTTTCTTTTTGTCTTTTTCTTTGTTTTTGTTTTCCTTTTTGTCTTTCTTTTTGTCTTTCTCTTTGTCCTCCTTTTTGCTTTCCTTTTTGTCCTCCTCTTTGTCTTCTTTTTTGTCTTTCTTTTTGTTTTCTTTTTTGTCTTCCTCTTTGTTTTGCTCTTTGTGTTTCTCTTCGTTTTTCTCTTCATTTTTTCTCTTCATTTTTTCTCTTCCTCTTTCTCTTCCTCTTTCTCTTCCTCTTTCTCTTCCTCTCTCTCTTCCTCTCTCTCTTCCTCTTGTTGTTTATCTTTCTCTTCCTCTCTTCCTCTTGTTTTTTTTCTTTCTTTTCCTCTCTTCCTTTCTTCCTCTTTTCCTCTTTTCCTCTCTTCCTCTTGTTCTTTTTCTTTCTCTTCCTCTCTTCCTTTCTTCCTCTCTTCCTCTTGTTTTTTTTCTTTCTCTTCCTCTCTTCCTTTTGTTCTTTTTTTTTCTCTTCCTCTCTTCCTCTCTTCCTTTCTTCTTCTCTTCCTCTCTTCCTCTTCTCCTTTTCTTCTTTCTCTTTATCTTTTTCTCCTTCTCTTTCTCGTTCTCTTTCTCTTTCCCTCTTCCTCTTCCTCTCTTTCTCTTTCTTTTTTCTCTTTTTCTTTCCCCCTTCCTTTTCCTCTCTTTCTCTTTCTTTCCCTCTTTTTGTTTTGATCTTTTTCTCCTTTTTTGTTTGTTTTTTTCTTTTTTTTTCTGTTTCTTTTTTTCTCTTCCTCTTTTTATGTCCTTCTCTTTCTTTTTCTCTCTTCCTCTTCCTCTTCCTTTTTCTCTTTGTCTCTCTGTCTGTCTCTTTCTCTCTCTCTCTCTCTAGGATTTCTTTGTTAAGGTCCCCTCTCTCTCTCTCTCTCTGGTTTCCTCCTCTCTGAAGGTCAGTGCCAAGGAAACTCGATATCTAAGTGTTTTACTTAATCACTCAAGGTTTCTCAAGATCTCTCCGGTGTCTTAAGAGCCAAGGGTAGGAAGAGTTGAATTCAGAAAATAGCTGCGCGTATAAAATATCCGATTATTTGTGTTTATATACAATCTTTTCTTAAAATCAAGTGTTCATTTTTCTCATACATATCTATCAAACCATGATCTCACACGACAATGAGCAATACAGAACAAGTTAATGTTTTTCGTGGAGCGCTCAAGTTGCCACCAAACTGACTATATACCAGTGGATGCATGCGGTGGCGCATCAGTTTTGAAATCATTTCACTCGTTTTTTTTCAAGTTCAGTGCACTAAGTCGAGAAAATGTAGGTGAAGGGCCAACCTGTAGTGACGTACTAGCTTTGAAATTTGTTGGTCAACTTTGTTTCCACGAACACAAGCTTTGGCGATTTGTTGCATTCGTTGCATCTGGTCCTCCCCCATAAAGCACCAAATAATTTTGGGATTGATGCATCGACTCAAAATAGCCAATTCTTGAAGCATATGGCTTTTCGATGTAATGTCGAAGACTTTCAGGCCTTCTTCAACAAAATGGTCTGCAATCTGAGTCAAAAGCAATAG
>Ga0126342_10019316_pt1 | contig 11586 bp, 10 predicted proteins | sample Cyp1metagenome_FD_92528 | JGI IMG/M metagenome (GOLD analysis project Ga0126342, IMG submission 92528) | Coral microbial communities from Lord Howe Island, Old Settlement Bay, Australia - Cyphastrea 1 metagenome | ecosystem: Host-associated > Invertebrates > Cnidaria > Coral ... | reverse complement strand
ATATATATATAAATTATGCATACTGTATGATATACATATGCAACATATGTCTAGTATGTGTTCACATGTATCTTTTTTGGCCATGCTGGCAGGATGCCCGAGCAACTTGCCGGGTGCCTGTGGGCTCTGGGCTGGGCCGATCCCAATGCCACCGTCAGCCGAGGCGACCACGCGCGACCGTGTTGATTCTTTGTTTTTGTTGTGTTGTTTGCTATTGTTGAAGTGTATATATATACATGTATATGTTTGACTTAATCAAAGTGTCTTTCATTTATGGCATACTATGTAATGGTTATTTTATTGTGGTGTTCAGGTGTTTTTCCTTTTTAGGATTTATACGCATATAATCTGCATGTTTTTCTTCCAGGTGTTGTTACTTTTCAGGATTTATACGCATATAATCTACATGTGTTTGTTCCAATCGTTATTTTGGCCTTTTGGGATTTCAATCAGTTAATCTTTTGGAATCTTGATCATTTGATCAATGGCTGTGTTTTGGTTGAATCCCACTGTTTAATCATTGTTTTGTGGTTAAGTCTCAATTTTTGCTGGTTAAACTAGCCACTTAGGTTACCAATGGGCGCACATTGGGCGCACATGTTTTCGTCGTGTTGGGATTTATTTGTAGCACCAAAATTCAGATTTGCCTGTTGTCGAATGCATCAGAATTAAAAACTTGAGCTATACATGACTCATTAACAGTACTTCATCCGGTATGGTTGGCCAAGAGCGTTTGATCTCCCGCATTTTTTTTTTAGGTGTATTAGGAAAGTTGTGATTAGGCCATTCAAAAAACACGTTTGGTCCCTTTTTGTATGTGCGTCTAAGGTGGAGTTCACAGCCTTATGTTGTTCCTCCCTTTGCACCCAATTTTGGATACAGAGCTCAGAGCTATGAAATCTATGTGTTTATATATATATATATATAGATATGTGTGTTTTATCATTAAAATCAGGGTTATGTAAAATATATATATACCCACATATATATATATATATATGTAAAATCATATATATTTATACCCACATACATATACATATATATATACACTGTTTGTTAATCTTATATAGTAGTATTTCGGGGCATGGGTTTCCTGCCATCAAGCTCTGTTGCAGGTCACCTTGAGAGGTTGCGCGACGAGGTGCTGCTGGAGCACCTGTCTTGGCCCCTGAAACGATGTTCCCATGATTTTCCAATCGAAAACCTGCAGGAAAACTTGGAAACCCATGGAAAATCTACAGGAAAACCATTGATGTTCCAATCCTAAAATGTCCATATATTCTGGTTGGTGGTTTGGAAGATGAATTTGATGACTTTCCATGTATTGGGAATGTCATCATCCCAACTGACTTTCATATTTTTCAGAGGTGTAGGTATACCACCAACCATCAGGTAATAATTGTCCATGGATTTGGTTTAAGGGAAAATATACAAGAAACCATTGATTTTCCCATGAAATATGGGGGGTTTCCTGCAAATTTTCCCTTAAATTCCATAGAAATTGACAGTTTTTGTTTTTCATGTATATAACGCTTTCAATTTTTTCAGGGCCACTGAATAACCATAGGTTGCCATCAGGTACTCAGTTGCTAAGCTTGGGAAACCCTGTCAACCAGCTGCTAGCCATATGCTTTGGGAAGGTAGGCCACCCTAAGCTGGTCTAAGCACTGCTGAAAACATCCAAAAAACATCCAAAAACAGTGTTTCTTTGGTCGTAATCGTCAGCAGTTCGGCAAACCGACATACGAAAATATTATGAATTTATACAAATTTATACTGCACTTATTGAAATGTTATATTATATATTGTTTATACATATGTGTATATAAATATAATCATACATATAGATATATATATATATATACAACTCCCTATATATATATGTACACAACTCCCTATATATATATAGGCAATTCCTTTTATATATATATACACATTATATATATAAACTATGTATATGAGTGTGCGTGTAGTGTCAGCCCTAGATTGATAAGCCTGAGTTTTCGATTGGGAATATCAAACTATCACTCCTCCAAGATTTTGCAACTCACATATGACTTTGCACATATATTATGTATAGTATATATGTATATATGTATATGTGCATATATATATATATAATTATTTGTATTTTTTGTATATCTTTATATATATGTGTCGTTCATTAGACAGCCAATTTTGGGGCTAAATCCATGGCCACAAAAACCGCACCAGATTGGTGTTGTGCTGGGCGAGCTGGAGATGAGAGACTTGCATCTTGGCGAATGAAGGCGATGCGCAAATGAACAAGCTGCCCCCAGAAAAAGATTGGAAAAAGGGGCTCAACTGTTCAATATTTCTAGGATTGGATAAATTGGATGTTGTTTTTCGATTTTTTTGGGGGATCGCTTTTTGTTTCTGCTAGATTAGTACATCATCAGTCATGTAGATGGTTTGGGTGCAAACACAGAACAATCATAAGACAAGAATGACACCTAAAATCCGGGAGCAAAGAAACCTACAATCCAAAATGCAAAGAACATTTGTGTTGGAGTAGGAAGCCATCAGCCATGAGAATATCAGGTTATATGGATCAGGAGGTGATATGATCAGCCAAAGTTGGATTTGCAGCAGCAAACGCACAGGAATTTGATCGAAACAACAGCTTAGGAGATCAACTATGGGAGGCTAATCAACAAAACATGGTGATTTCATGTGATTTGATCAATCAAGATGGGAACGATGATGACCAGACCTCGAACGTGTTAATCCATAAGGATCAGCAGATCCTAGCAGTCAAGGGAGCCCCACGGTTGGGACGTACCACTTTTCCAGTTCACTTGCGACCAACAACTCACAGATTGACGAACCAATGGTGATGCTTTTGGGGCAATTTGCAGCCTCCAATGGCATCCACAAATCGCACATGTGTTGTGCTAAATTTCTGGGGTGATGCTAGTTTCCGGGGGAATCACCTGGATTGCTCTGAGTCTGTTTTTCTGGGCTGCACTGAAATGCGGCCAAGACCTCCTCATTGTTTTCCTCTTCAGAGGGTCACATGCACGTTCTAAGACTATGGTGTTCTATGCATGATTTCTATAGTCCACTGATAACAGTGAGCACGGGGATAGATACAGTAGATAGGTTTGAACCCAGACTTGAAAGAAATCAAAGCCATTCAACATCCCAAAACCTCTTGAGATGGTCATTTGTAACATAAGCTATCCATGTTTTTGGTGACTCCAATTTTGAACCCAAAGGTCGCATGCTCTTTGGGGCATGGCTGCTCTGGACTTCAATGATAAGGACCTCACCAGCCGGGCCGGGATGGTTGTGCTGTGGTGCTCTGGGTTGCTACTTGTCCGATTGCCATGAAATTTTGCAGTGGTTCATCCGACTAAATCCATTGACCATGTATTTGTGATCGACCAAGTGGACCAATTGGTTGAACCACTTGTGGTTCATCCATTGTCAGCCTCGGGGTTTCCCAAAACGCAGCTCAAGAAGCTAAGTCCAAGTCATGGGTTCACCAAGTGACGAAGTGGCATGAATCTTGGTTGACCAATAACAATAAGAAGAATAGTATAATCAGTCAATCTGGATCAATAAGGAGTTCAAAAAGGAAATAACTTTGAAACAACGTATTGTGATGTGTGTATATATATATATAATTTATATGTATATGTGTATATTTATATATATATATATTTGATAATGTGGCATGATGTGGCCTCGGAACTGGGCCCATCTCTAGCCGCCAACCACATTTTGGACACTACCCCTCGCTCGCTCTTCGCGTCACCGTTGGCTCAGTAGCCAACCCGGTCTCAGCCCGGCAACGACCGATCGATTTTGCAGTGTCTGCTCGCATCATGGGTGGACTGTTCAGCAAGAGCTTGTCAGTCGATGCGCTGTCCAATGAGCCGTACAACCAGGCACGGATTCTGAATCCGATCTGCCCTCAGGCGACATTGCAGAAAATTCAATGGAGCTGCAGTGCCACATTGATAATTGATAGAACAAAATTATATATATATATAAAAGAACACATGCCATAGCTAATCGATGGTTTGATACATGTTTTACCACCATCCTGCATTGATTAAGAACCATGGTGTGTTCCTTTAAAAAGATCCGGCTTTGGACCATTTCCGCAGTGATCAATGACTCTCCAGGCGCACATGTTTGAGGGCCTCTCGGAGGATCAGAAACAGCAGGTGGCTGCCGATCTCAGCGAGATGGATGCCAAGCTTCCGGGTGGCGGATTGACGCTTCAGCGGGTGATGGGTGATGGGTGCTGGGCGGCGAAATCATCAGATATCAGATGGGACAGTAATCATCAGTAATCTATAAATGTCTATCAACAAGATATGTTTGAGGTCTGATTTTAGGCTATTTTTGAGGGGGGGAAAAAATATATGGGGTCGAACTTATTTAGATGGATTACATCCTAAGTGGGAACATGGAAGCATGTGAAATCTAGTGGTGATGATGATGATGATGATGATGAGGAGGAGGAGGAGGATGAGGATGAGGATGATGATGAGGATGATGATAGGATATACCCTAGGAACACGCATGGGTCATCTATATATAGCGCTTCAATGCCTGGGGCGCACCCCCGGGATGTTCTTTGGGGTGGAGGAGGGAAGCCATTTTCCAAAAATGTTGTGTTTTCATCAAGAAGGGGGCGGGGGAGAGTCACCCATGTTTCATGATTTTGGGATTTGTCTTCACATTTTTGATTGGGGGTGTGATCGTGGGATGTTTTTTACTGTTGGTAGGTCTCGGATCCTCTCGAAGTTTCAGCCGCACACCAGGGCAGTTCAAGTTGCTACTGTAATAGCCCATTTGCGGTCTCAATTCGAGCGTTACTCATAGCGTCATGGACTACAGCTGAGGAAAGGGTATTTGGAGAGGGCTCGAGGACGACAGAGGGATGGTCCTGGACCAGTGCATCCCACCCAGACAGGGCCTCTCAGAGTTGTCGCAGCTCCAAGGTGAAAGGCCCATGGCCAACACTTCAGAAAAAGTTTTAATCCAGCTACATACATACAGTGGACGCAGACCATTAAAATTGTAGTGTATATATGTATATATGGGTGTTGGCATATGTGTACGATAGGAATAGCAATAACCAAAATAAATGCACATATATATATATACGTATTTATTTATATATTTATGTATTTATTCATTCATGTTCATAATGTATATGTAGAATGATGTACATGTAGAAATCGATATAGATGGATAGGTAGATAGATAGATGCACAACATTCCCTGGGCCAAAACTCCGTCATCGCTGGCTCCAGGACTTTTGCGGGACGCCAAGGCGGACAAGAACCCTTTTGAAGGATTGACGCCTCAGGCGCCAAGGTGGTGGCGTTCTGGTCACCCACAAAAGGATTAGGATTTTTAAGGCCTATGATATAATATCCATGTCAACATGATCATAGTACATTTAGATTATACTCATAGTATAGTTTTTTATATTGATATTATATATATATGTATATATATATGTGTGTGTGTTTGTGTGAATGTACATTTATCATCATTTATCACCGTCCGGGACTTTCTCTCTAAAATCAGGGACCTCCTGGGAGTGTGTCAAACAGTTTTCTCATCCCAAGTTGGATCCCGCCATTGTAAATGGGTCAACCCTGTGGAGATTGGCAACTTATTTCATGTTGCTTCTGGTGGTTTTAGTTATTGGAATATTTGATTTCAATTTGCAGATCGAAAGATTTTTGTTGAGTAATTCGCCCCATCACTAGGCATATCATAGGTCACGCATGGTCACGCCTATCACAACGTATGACCTCACATCATATCATTATCCGATCATGCTATTTGATAATTTCGATATGTCATGTTTGACTTGTCTTTAAATAACACATGGTTATACATAGTTCTATTTGCACATATATGTATATATATATAATATAGTTTTAAATAATCATAACGAAAGAAATAAATAAACATAGACATATATCATGATATATCAATTACCTCATTTTTCCCGAGAGCGCCTGAACATAGGGTTCTTCTAAAAGAACACAGCCTGTTCTTCTACTTTTAACGTACTTCTTGCATGTTTATTACATTGTGTTTAAACTTCCAATTGAGTTACTTGCTCCTCTACGCTCTCCGGCCATTTGTCTAGTTGATGCTAGATATCCCCATGTGTTTCTACCTTCCCCAGCGCAGGTGCCCCAGGGCGAGCGCTTAATGGGCCCGGAGTCGGGTCCAGGCTCCAAGGCCTACGCCGACTTCGAAGTCAAAGGCATGGCGCTACTGGCGAAGACCTGTGCCTTGGCTGGGGAATGGGAGGGATGGACCTGCATCCCAAGACATCTTCGTCCTACACCAGTTGATAGGTGGTTTATCATGGTTTATCCCATTATTTTAGGTTTTCAACCATTTTTTTTGGTGGTGCAGGATTTCGCAACCAGCCACAGTATGGAGGATATAAGATGATATAAGCCCATCCATTCCTTACAATATTTGTTTTTTGGATGTAAAGTATGAGGGTATCTAAGATGATGTGAACATACCTCCGGAATCGGGGCATACCCCAGGCATGAATCCAACACCCCGGTCATGAAAGGAATCCGGTCATTGGCTCACCATTTTCAGGTGGCAAGGGGTATGAGGGATCTGGAATTTTCTTAAAGAAGATGATAACATGAAGAGAATTGGTTGGTATCCCCAGATTTGAACCGCAAAAACAATTGATGAAGTTTTGAGTGTCGAATGTAGGGAGAACCCTCCAGTTTCGGAAGCTTTCCTGGGACGATCTAAGGCCATGTTGGTGGTTGAAACATGTGAAAGCACCAAACAGCGCAGGTGCATGTTCAAAGCAGTTGAAAAACATGTTTCGGCGAAGTCGCGAAGTGTTCCATAAACAGACCTGGCAGTGAGAATTCCACCATCTGGAAATCAGTTCCCCTAGGGTAAACTAACACAGATATGGAAAAACCATGCATGGTTTCCCTAGGAAATTGATCTACAAATGGCCGGTGTTCCGCATCGAACTGTTACTTTACCCTAGGATACACTTCAGAATCCGTTGGGATTATTGACAGTCTGATCCGTGGACACTTGCCATGGATTGGTTCATGGGATATTTTACAGAAACCTTGGGTTTTTGCCCTGGTTATTGCACGTATCTATGGAACATGGCCCGTTGATAGAGGAAGATGATGATTTACCAGGGTTTGATGGTGATTTATAGATGATTTATGGATGATTTACCTGTTATATATGATGATTTGCCAGGGTTTACCTACCAAAAATAGTGATATTCCGTTGTCGCCCGGCCTTGGCCGAGGCTTTTGCTTGGTGGCTGGTGGTTTGGGTGAGCGCTTAGGCTACCCTGGCTGCTCGGCAGTGATCATTGCATTCCAACGGCCGTGGGCTTTCGGAAGCCCTGGCAAAAAAATGATGCATTTTTAGAGAATATTTCGAGGATGAAGATCTATTCAACTATTTGCCAGAGAAATTTTGGATGCAAAGGTGGAGGTGCCAAGGTTCTGAACCATAGCCACATGGATTTACAGGGCATATGGCTCCTACATAGGTGATCATAAAGCCCCCAATCACTGGGGTTATGAAACAAAGTTCTGAAATCACACACTATGTTTCACCGCTTTGACCTGATTTTTACCCACTTGGGAAGCCCAAACAAAACAGCAGAAGGTCTTGTCAAAAGCTTCCCGAAATATTGGGGTCTCAAGCATATGTGTTTTTCCTTATCAACATTATCAACCAATTCCTGAAATGATAAAAAAATGTCAGTGGATGAGTTAGTACTATAGCCGCTATAGCCCCCCCAAAAAAATAGGATGGAACCCAGACCTCCCAGGCATCAAGATCGGTATCACGGCTGAGCTCACCTCGGGCATGACTTTCATGGAACTCTACGCCCGTTCCATCCTGGCCTTCCAGAAATACGCGCGCAAGAGCAGCGGAAACGCAGCGTTGGAGCTGCCCTTGGAAGCTCGTTGATTCATTTAGAGGAAGGGATTATCGTTCAATGATAAAGATTTACATCATAAGATTTACATTATTTTGGGGGGCTGAAAGTTGTGTGAATGACTCTGGTGGTGATTGGCCAGCGAACATGGGCTTTGATGTGACCAGCCACAGTTGAGTCAATGGTTGTTTCATGGCTTAATTCATCTCTGTTCATCCAAGTGATTGGTGTAAGTTTAATCGGTAATTCCCCAACTTTAAGGGTGGATTGCACCGGCCAAGTCACCAAGTCACTTCATGTGCCCCAGGCCATTATGACATCTGGAGATACCAACGCCAAGACGTTGGAACTTCTGGAAGCCAATGCCTATTTTGGGCCCCTCGGACTGCATGAAAAAGGGGGCACATGTTCCCTTCATCCAATGCTGTGTAGTCACTGGATCTGAATAATCATAGTGAATCACTATAGGTATGTTGGAGTTGACTGTCACTGGAACAATCGCCACTGGTCAGAACCCACGGTCCAATCGCCGTTGCTCAATGGCGATTTCCGTGGATAAAAGATAGGCAAAATACTCCCAATCTCGTGATTGATTGATATTGTTTGGGCTGGTTCACCACCAGTTCACCTTTTGTTGGTTTCCCGGATTTATTTCAGCTTACGCTTTCCCTTGACGTATGCTTGTCGTTTTCAGATGATCATTCCCATACTTGAGAATATGTGATATCGTTATATATCTCTGGGGAATACTTAATGATATGTATATCTAGCAACAAGACATATAGCTAATATATGAACATCGTTAACATGTAGGAACATATACAGCTGAATGCTTGTTTTCCAATATGTTTTATTATGTTGTTCCTTTTCTTCCGGGCTAAACTGACTGTTTGCAGATGGGTTGAAGCCACCAAGGCTCAGCAAGAGCCAGGTGACCATCATGAAGCAGGACCCAACGATGGCAGTGGGACATTTTCCTGACCTGAAAAAAGAGGCTGTAGAAGCGATAGAAGAAATATGTACAGTAGCAGTATATAATTTTATGGTGCATTTTTTTCTAAAAAAAGTATGAGGATAAAGTGTTCGATCTTTCTTTGGGATTGCAACAGGGGAATGTTTGGCGCCATTGCTCTGATGATCCCAATATGTTTTGTGGGGTGAACCACTGGGATGGGTTACCGCAGGCCAGATATCACCGGATGGGGCTCCATTTTCGGAAAGTCAATGCCATAGATGTGAGGTCCCAAATTGCCACTGGTTTAGTGATGAAAATCGGGGAGTTACCCCCGATTTGTGTCAAGCAAAAGGCTGGGGTGGTGATGGGTGGTGTATCCAAGTGCAAAAAAACATCCATTTCTTGTGGAGCCCAACGGGTTGATGCTTGAACTGGCCACCCCTATTAGTTTGAATCACATATTTGAGGATGAATAGTTCTACATAATTTAATGCATGTATATAATGTTTATATATATATACATAACAATAATTCTATCTACATATCATTATATAATTATATATGTATATATTTACTATTTTAATTTCTTTGCAACTTTTTACATGCTACAGTTATCATCGTTGCTTGAACATGCCACATTGTTGCGGTTTACTACATCCACATCTACATCCACAATCATCCACATCTAGATCTATTTCTACAAAATAGATACATGCCACTCTATGTACACCATGTATAGGTACAACACCCCCGACTCCAGGAGCTGGTGCCAGCGTTGATGGACATCGATGCCAAAATCGCGGTGAAGGATGGCAAGGTGGAGAAGAAGTCCCTTGGCGCGGGACGTTGTGACCATGAAACATGAGGATTTCACTCATGGCTCAAACAATGTCCTAAACATTCATAAACCCATGACTGTGAATGGTAACGATACCACGTATAAAAATGGTGATGACTGGGGGATATCGGATAGTTCATTGTTTTACCCGCATATTGGACTGAGTTTGTACGAATTGAGATTAATATGGGCGGATTTGAAGGGATGGAACTGTTTTTTGAGCAAAATGTGGATGACGCTCCCTAAATCCACCAAAGATCCAAAGATCATAAGGCATGGCGTATGAATCGCATGAAGCACCCCTTTTTTAATTGATGAGGATTCTTGTAGAATAGTTTGTGGGATTTGGTATCGATGCAGAACATATATCTGGAAAAACCACTGGATAGGTAGTTCGTCGTGTTTTTTTCTCTCCCTACACGGTGGTATAGTTACCTTACCAGCTTATATAAACTTTCACGATATCCAAGAATTGAGAAATGGGTAAGAAAGAAATCACATGAAAGAATTGGTATAAACTTGGGTAGAAAGAAGCGACCGAAATGATCAAATCGGCATTGCAACCCACAACAACGAAGCATATCCCATGAAATAACGCGGTTTCCTTCATATAGATTTATCGCGCCAGCAAAACCATGAACACAACTGTGGATGTGGATGAAACATGATTTGTCCAAACAACAATAGCGATACAAAGGAATAGCCTTGTGGCAGAACCGGCGAAGATGGACAAGCAGAACACACAAACCCTGCCAACATTTGATACTTGATTATCCTGTGGATCACAAGTTGGTGCCAAATGCAGCTGCAGTGCCTACAGCAAAAGTACATGTCCTGTAAGTTCCTTTAGCGTCTACTGGAGGATCAGTGTGGCTTTTGTAGATTCAGTAGACATAGAACCGTGGTTTCCCAACCCGCGAATAGGATGATTATAGTGTAAAAGCTGGGTTTTCCTGCATATATATATATACATACATATATATATAAATAAATATATATATATTTAATGTTTCCTGAAATGTCCCCCCAAGTTTTAATGATGTCCTGCTAAAGATAACCAACAGTCACATCACGGATGATCGTTTTTTATTAACCCAAATAGTCTTATTTTTTGAAAATATAAACGGTAAGCCTACCAAACAAAAAGTGAATCCCTACGAAAAAAATACGATTTGGTGGGATCATGCCATTTGTAGGTAAAGGATGGTGGGATTACCTACAAAAAATATCAAAAAATGATCCCACCATGGCATTTTATCATCCCACCATGTTGGATTACCTATATAATATATCAAGTGAATCCAACAATCCAATGGTGGGTGATTCGCGAGGCCCCACGGCCACGGCGACGTGCACGCCTTGCTGCATCAGCATGGGCTGCCACAGAAATGGACCAGTGAAGGCGGCAGCCGGCGGCAGCCGGGTGACTGTAAAAGGATAGCTTCCTGGAAAACCCCTATGGTAAATCATCTATTCATGGTAAATCATGGTTAAATATAGGTAAATCATGGTAAATATAGGTAATCTATAGATGGTATATATAGGTAAATCATGGTAAATCAGGGTAAATCATCTATTCATTTGTGGAAGGGCCATGTTAACAAAAGCTATGTTAAGTTACCAGATGGTGGGAAAAAATACAGATGCTTAGATGCATACATAATTCTGATGGAGTTCTAGATATTTTGCTTTTTGTAAAACACACACATATATATATATATACTGCAAGGGTCCATCATATTGAAGCTTCAAGTGTGACCGTTTTTGGGGCTCTCAAACCAGCCCCATTTATGTTGCAGTCCCAAGACGGCATCAGACTTGTGGACACATGCT
>Ga0126342_10019315_pt1 | contig 11586 bp, 12 predicted proteins | sample Cyp1metagenome_FD_92528 | JGI IMG/M metagenome (GOLD analysis project Ga0126342, IMG submission 92528) | Coral microbial communities from Lord Howe Island, Old Settlement Bay, Australia - Cyphastrea 1 metagenome | ecosystem: Host-associated > Invertebrates > Cnidaria > Coral ... | reverse complement strand
TTTTTTAATTTTGTTTGAAAGGATAGCAACTTTTCGGAGTAGCCCTGTTAGGAGTAGCCCAGGGCTCTTTAATGAAGTGAGGTTCTAGACCATTGCTTACTTGAGAGTGAAAACACAAATCAACTGGGACATGAGGACCAATAAGCCCAGCAAATGGAAATGAGAGCTGCTGCCGGGTAAATCATCGATAAAGTGGACTGGCGTATTGCTGGCGAAGCTGGTGCAGTCTCGTTCCAGAGGGTGAAGCAGTGAGAGGACAGCAACCACCATCACCAGCCTAGCGAGAAATCACCCAGCTGGGGTCCCTGACCCAAATGCGCCAGGAAGGACATGGCAAAATCCAAAGGGTGTCTCACCTCAACCCGGCCAATGGCCATGGTGGAACAGTGGAACCAGGGATTGCATCACCACCAGGGTCCCGCGGCCACAAAGTAGAGCTTCAAGGCAAGTCCATGCCTGCTAAAGGCCTTGCCGTCCCAGGAGGTGAAGGGAAAAGGCGTAGCAAAAAAAACCATGAAAATGATAGATATCCATAGATATCCTGGGTATCCTGGGTATCCTGGGAAACCTGCCACCAGAAAACCCAGTTCTAAACCTTGAAAAACTGACTTTGGAAGTCCAGTTCCGTCACCGATCTCCCCAGCTGAGCTGGGAGTCCCAAACGGGCCAAGCACTAGCCAATCTCGACGCCAAGGGGGTCAGCAGAACATCTTTCGACACCTCCCAGCCTCGAATATCGTTGGAGGAGCTCGAGCCCACTCATATCCCAAGCTAGAGGGAACAGCAGGGAAGCACTACTTAGTGATCACTTTTTTTCTGTTTTCGCTTATAACATGTTATAATCCTATAGTTACACTAGATGTTGCCAGTGCTCAAGCACATTGACCTACTTACATTTACTTACCACACTTACAACAACAGCTTAAGAACGCACAACCGCCAAGTAGGAACCACCAAGATCTGTTTCCTGATAGTTCAGACACCGGATTTTTTTGTGGATTTCCGGCAGCTGTTGGCCTGTCCTGAAATTGTTGGCCACATCCAGGGCATTCTGACATTTCACTCAAACATCCCAGATATCCTAGTCCTAGTTGTATTCGTAGCTACACACCTTGATTTCTCATAGTTTCTCTTCCTGGTTGCTGCGGCTGATGATCTCTTGAAAATTGTGAGATTGGTCATGGAACACCTTCGAAACCACAATCCAAATCACTGCTTGTCCGTTTGCCATCATTTACCCCTACCAGTATTCTTGCAAACGATATTTCCCCCCCAAAAAAATGCTTGATAAGTCTAGACCCCAAGTAGTTGATGGTATGATAATATAGATTATATATGGATAATATGGAAATCTATAAATGATATGGATAATATTCGAAAGCACCAACGACAACCGAAACTTTGCGTTGGATTTTCGTGGCTGAGATTGGCGTCTGAGCTTCCCCGCGGAACAAATCTTCATGGCACTCATGGAGGACCAACTCCAAAGGAGCTTCCTAGGCTTCCGAACTGGGAATCAACAGCTGCCTTGCAAGGTACATGCCATTCCGATCCGCTATTACAGATTATTACACATATATATATAGTGCTGATATAGATGTATACCAAGTTTATATACATGTGTATATATCAAATGTTATCAAATATAAATACATTACATTACCTGACATTACTATACATTACATTACATTGCACTACGTTACATTTTGTTACATCACATTACATTACATGACATTACATGACACTACATGACACTACACTACATTACACATATTTAACAGAATATATTATACACATAATCAATGAGACACATCTCGCTGGAACTTGGGTCTCTGACCCTTCTCTCGATGCTCAGCAAGGGCACCTGGATTCATATGGTCAAATCTGGTGCCCATAGTTGCCGGAATGTACATCAACATTTACCCTGGAAGTTTTCCCTACTGGAACTCCGTATATCAATGAAAATGCTTATGGGAGAAAGTTACCAAAAAGAATGTTTTGCTCCATGTAACTCCGCACGATCCCTGTCAGATGTCTCAACAACAGCGGTTTTAATTGCATCAACTCTTATTATAGTTACTATGGGGGGAACATCATACGGTATACATTTACATGTTAGATCTCACCGGCTTGTTGGATCCTTTCCCCATGTAACTCCGATCATTCTTGCGGCGAGCATTTGATTTCAAACATTCAGGCCCATCAATGTTTCAGAAGCTCTCATATAAACAAACTGGTTCCCCACCTGTCTGGTGAGGGTTGTTAGATTATCCTAATTTCAACCTTTTCCGCAACATTTTCAACCTCATCTTCACCATCATCATCCACATTATCATACATTATCCTCCCACTCCCCCAGACTGTTTGGGGTCTCTTGCCGGGATATTTTTTTTACATGGTATTGATCCGTGTTTTTTTTCCTCATTTATGTGGTGTTCGTCCTTTTTCTTCATTGTTCCATTTCTCATGTGTTCATCATTGTTTTCATCCAAGTTTCACAGCAACCATTCTCACTAGGGATTTGCATCATATGGCTAGCAAAAAGCCATGAATTTGAAATGGAACATGCTTTTCTCCCAACGGCAACGCATGTCGATGCGCTTTCCTCAATTACCTTCCCCAATTACCTTCGATGTATGCATCTAATCGATGCGCTTTCCAGCGCTTACAGTATCCAACAGTTTTGTCGGACAATTCAGGGAAAAAACACAAAATCCAATGGAACATCAATGGATCATCATCTTCTCGTTTAAATCATAACTTAAGGACCGACGTCTCCCGAGTGTCTTCGATTCTGACCGAGATTATACCCTGATTTGTGTGTCCAAACATGGGGGCGAAAGAACCCGCAATATGGACAAGCAGTAGGGATAACGTTGGAGATAAGCACTGAATAACCAACACAATGGGGTATAAAGCCGCCATGATGATCCATAGTGAAGATGTAATAGGGATAAAGGTGGACATAACCAACAATATGTGTCTGATACACATAAAAATGGCGATTGACGGACAGCAACCATAGTTAGTAAATAGGATTTTGTTGTTATGTTTGCCATCTTTCTTTGCAAAGTATTCCGACAAACCATTTGCCGGTCCCCAAAGGATGAATATTTGGGGTATCAGCATCAGCATCCCACCCTGTTGCTTCGGCCGCTGTTTTAGGAGATGTGTTGATGTGCCAAATATCCTGTGCTGTATGCCATCTTGGCACAACTCTTCACACAGGCTTCAAAGACCTACATGTTGATGTATTGTGTATTGGTCCTTCCGCTCGTGACGCCAACAATTTTTTTTGCTGGACCTCAAGCGGAAACCAAGTTGTTTTTATAGTTTTTTTCAAAATATCGCCGCTCTTCAGCGTTTTGTTCTAAGGTGGTTCATGTTATGTGGCAAAAAAGCAAAGAGCCGACCAACCAAGCCTCTGGATCCAATCAATGGACCCATATTTTGGGTAACTGATCTGCTCAAACAGCACTGCTTCCGAAAGTCTCGCCAGGTGTTGCCCTTACCAGACCTGACGCCTCACTATGCCTGTGGGCCTACATGGCCTACATTTAAACCACTGATTTGAGGCATTTCTTATAGGGATCCGTCAGATTTTGCCGTTTGACCCACAGCCACATTCTCAACATTTCTCAACTACATTTGTGTTATATAATTACCCATGCCCATATATGCCCATAGGATCCATGTATGATATATATATATGCTAACATTGGGGCTATATTGATGGGATCCATGTTACCATATATAGCATACATGGATCCTATGGGATGTTGAAGATAGAAGCATGTTCCATGTTAGATGATTCGATGATTTCCCTACAAAAGTCATTGCAAAACTCTGCAGATTTGGCGGCAAAACTCCGAGATGCCTTTTGTCGTGTTCTGTCGTCGCTACCCTGTGGATCCCAGGATGTGCAATTGTGCGGATAAACTTACCCATGACGGATCCATGGTGCTGCTATATATATATGGTGTGCCATGGATCCCATCAATATACCCCCTTTATGTTAGCATATATACCAGCACCATGGATCCTATGGGTAATTCAGCAGCATGTGTAGACTTTCGACTACTGCTAGGTTCGATTAAAAGCCAAACAACCGAATACCACATGGTGAAATGGATTCCGCTCTCTACATGGACATTCAATATCTATATTCAATTCTCCTCTGCCGAAACATGCACTTCACTTCAGCAACGTCAGGAAATTGTCTCTGAACTGCTCCTTCTGGAAGCAACGCTTTGCATGGCCCGTTCCCACTCGGGGAGGATGTCACAGCCCAAATTGCCGACCAATAGCACTTGACAGTCTTGGCGGTACTCTAACCAGCCGTATGGATCAGAAATGAAACATCCAACACATAAGATACTTTGGTCATTGAATTTCAAACGACTCGCCCTGATGCTTCTGACTCTCATTTATTATTGGGCATGACCTATAATAAGTTGGAGCCATGATCCTGCTCTCCATGGCATAGCTTCTTTGCTCCATTTGGATCCGTAATTCATAGGGATCATGACTTTTGAAAACCATATGGATCGTGGGGTTCCGTCATGACTTTAGAGAAAGCCTCTGTTGATCAACGGTATTACCGCGTTACTTCCATATCTTTGATGGTAAATAGCCATATAAATGATGCTTGAATAAACACACACTCACACAACTTTGCGTCACTAGCCCCAAAACTCAGACGTCTTGGTCAGCGCAATCTGAGGATGTGAAAAAGAGGTGCACCGCACTGGTGACTCCGAAGCTGTCAGGCTGACAACGGTCAGTCGCACCTGTTGGTTATGTCAAACCCCGGTGTGGCTCCCGACCAAACGACCCACAAGTTTAGCTCTGGCGAATATATACCATATATTATCATATATGGTTTTGCCTGAAATGATGAATGTGTTATTCCATGGTCTACTCTGGGATGGGTGATGTTTATACATATATATATATACATATATATATATATATATATATACATATGCATATTATAATATATATATATGCAATTATCATATCATGTTTATATACACATTGTACATTGCTCTGACTTTTCTGGCCGCCGCACAAATCAGCGGAAGAGTCCTGGGCTGACGCTCGCTCTCCACCGTTTCCGAGTTTCGTCGGAATTCATGGTGGAACCAAAACAGAAACGGGGAAAACTCCTGGGAGTTACCCTCTGGTTATGACTAACAATTCGCCATGGTATAGATGGCCCATAGAAATAGATGGCTTACCGAACTTAAACATGGTGGATCTCTTCATATAACCAGATGGTATCATGAGTTATCTCGCTGATGAGAGCTAAGTTGGTGAGTTGGTGCAGGCTGAACTCCAATCACCATGCTTCAAAAAGGGGGAGATATCGAACTGCTGGGGTTTATAAACCACCTTGTTGTAGTCCGGTGTCAGACGTGGCTAGGAAATCCTCAGACGATCTTCCGGAGAGCCATGTTTGATTGCCGGTTACTGTAAACTCAATAGTAAACCATGCAATTAACGAAGCATTTGAGGGTGATTTTACAACATCCCAAATAGGGGCATGCCCAATAATAAACCAGAATCGGGAATGGTTTATCATTGGGTTTACCACATTAGTTGATATTTAGTTTGAACTCTGTCTGGATACAAAGATTTCTCTTCGATATCCTCAAATGGTGGTACTGCATTTGATTCATCAATCACAAACTACTCCAAACCTGAAAGTAGATGATTTCAGATCGTGATAACATGGTGTTTGATGGTTCCCCGTCTTTCCCCAATATCTTCTGTATCCAAATGTATGGATATGTGTGGATCATTTCAAGTTTCTGATGCCTGATGATGCGAAAAAAAAAGTCGGGATAGATACACATACTGTCACGTACGTATATATATATATATAATTATATACAATTATCTGCCCATATTGTGGATGTGAAGCCCAAAACTGAACTAAAATGTGAGATGTTGTGACAGCAGAATTGATTAAAGGGTCGCTTTCTGCAAGGACCATCCCAGCTGTTCAGCACAGTGCGGCACCATGATTGCGACAACTGGCTGGACTTAGGTATAATTTCCAATATAGTATCTAAATGAGCTACATGATCATGAATGCAGATATTGTTATCCATCCAATAGCACGCAATAGTATATAATTCTTTTTTTGATGTCCAAAATAGATGTATGTATCTATATATAAGTTCTACATGAATAGCTTACGTCTGATGTCTAGTATAATTAAAAATCAATGGGAATTCCAGGATCCTAAAATGGAGGTACTGTACCATATAAGGCCATATTTTGGGTGTATATTCCCTTACATAGGCCTTATATATGGTATAGGCACCTCCATTTTAGGATCCTGAAATGGCCATTGAAACCATGTATAGTATATTTACCAACATTTACCCCATAAATGACCCAGTTTTGTAGGTAAATATACCAGCACCATGCGGACAAAGGCGTCGTTGAAGCTTTGCCAGTTTTCCATCCGTGTGGTCGGGCAAAGGAGGCGAATGGCCTCGGGAAAACAGGGAAACCCTGTTTTAAAGGGCGCCCGAACAAGTTGGTGCAAAGAACTAGATACCATCATTCTGATGTTTGGTGGATATATCTTTTAATAATTTAGTTCTTGGGTTATGACATGAATGCCTAAAACCAGCGGTTTTAGTTAAGTGAGGGGGGCCCCCATCTGCAAGATTTCGTGGTGTTGGACATGATTCTCCCCATGAAAAGCTGCTCAGATCTGCAGAACCTCTATCTATGTGGGACCCGCAATAGATCTCATGTTTTTCAGGAAGTCTTCCGCGTTGAGATCTATTTATCTTTCTTTCTATCTACTGTATCTACTGTATCTACTGTATCTACTGTATCTACTGTATCTACTGTATCTACTGTATCTACTGTATCTACTGTATCTATCTATCCATCCATCAATCTATCTATCTACTGTATCTATCTTATCTTATCTTATCCTATCCTATCCTATCCATCCATCTATCTACTGTATCTATCTTCTCTTATCTTATCTTATCCTATCCTATCCTGTCCTATCCATCCATCCATCCATCTATATATCTATCTATCTATATGTACATACATGTGTATGTATCATAGATTTGTAAATACAATATATATATATATATGTACTGTATATATAACTTCAGAAGATGGGCCTTCCAAAAGAGGATATGTCTTCTGTCCCAGGCTGAGGCCCATCTGGACGATAGACATCGGCCCATCTGTTTCCGTCCATGGCCAAGTGACTGTAGGTTTCGAGCTCAAAGAACTCAGGTCCATCGATTTCCGCATCGCCATTCAAATCCTCATTCGATAATTCGATAATCGTCCAACCATCAGGGAAACAAACCCAAAATCACAACGTTCATATACTTTGAAAATGGTGATTTATAGTGGATTTACCCATTAAAAATGGTGATTTTCCATAGCCATGTTAATTGACCAGGGTGCGTCTATTTCTAACAAACAACCCATCATGCATCTCTGGGCCGGTTTCAAAGAAGTGGACCGCCACATCTCAAACCTGGGATATCGCGATCAAATGGTTTATCGTGTGTTAATAGATGATGCATGATGATCTACCTATTAAAAAAATAGGCTTTTCCAGTTTGCTATGTTAAATATCCTGATTTTTTTTTTAATAAACCATCCAATTTGGGGTACCCCAAGTTTGAAGCATGCCCAGTGCAGCTACCACTGGCAAGGCTTCCCAAAGCTCCAAAGAGATGTCGCGACTTCCGCAGAAACTTCTGCAGCAGTTGGCCGATTGGGATTCCCATGAAACATTGTAAATGATTAATGATGTCAAAATTATATATATATATATAATTATATGTATATATGTATAATTATATATATACGTATATTTATTATAGGATAAACCAGTCGGAATCCTAATAGGCATCCCATTCCCATAATAATCCCATTGTAAACACCAGTGGGGATTCCTACTAGAAAAAACACATCTACCAACTGGAGTCCAGCAGCAATGAACATAAAGATTTCTTGCACTGGGCCATCAAAGTGCGTGGCTTCAACACCTCAAGTGTGAAACAGCTTCAACACCTCAAGTGTGAAACACGGTCAGGTGTGTCCATGCTCCATTCGGCCAGCTTGATTTTTTTTAGGGAAAAAGAAACCTGTGGTAGTTGATGCTACTCGGACTCGTTCATAAGGGCATTGATGAATTTGGGAGCATCCTGAGTTTACATCGAAACCCACTATGAGTGTTTACATATTACTTTTTTCCCACTATTTCCATCAACATCATTGGATATCACGACTGCTGGCTTCCCCCAATTTCGCCAATTTCAGTCATGTTGGATTATGCCCTTGGCATTCTTGAAACACGAGAGTTTCGGTACCTTGTTTTAGTACATGAACCATCCAGTTTTGAGAACCCCACTTGACCCCCTTGAACCAAGGCTTGCGCAAGGTGCCCATTACATCAGGCCAATGATTTTTTCTAGATGAAGAGTAGGGGAAAACGATCATTTCGCTTTGTCCGAGATGAGGTACCCAGAACCTTTGATGGCTTGAGACTTCAGTTTGCACCCTTAAGACAAGGTATAATTCAGGTCTGGACGATTCCATATCACCTATAGGTTGTTTGTATGATTATCTGGTTGGTGGTTTCAACCTACCCCTCTGAAAAATATGAGTTCGTCAGTTGGGATGATGACATTCCCAACTGAATGGAAAAATAATTCAAATGTTCCAAACCACCAACCAGCTATGATATATTCCAATATATTTGCAGACTATATCCCCATAAAATTAGTGTCTCTATTGCACTTCCACTCACTCTCCCTTAAAAAGTTGTTGTTTGGGAAATTCCAAGGCTGGGCCAAACTCAAGGCGGTCCAGCCACACTTCTTGAACTCTTCGAAAGAAATGGCACCGCTCTCGTCTAAATCAATGGCTTCGAAGGCATTCTGCAGCGAGCCTGGTTTTTTTTTGGGTTGGAGATCTTGGATGGCCAACAAAAAAAAACAATGGATCATCGGATACCATACCCTCTGGTAAACATACAAAAAGCTATTGAAAATGGCCCAGTCGAAACAGTGGATTTTCCCATTGAACATGGTGGATCTTTCCATAGTTTTTTGTAAACGTTTACCAGAGGGTACCATCTCGCTATTTAACATAGCCATGGAAAATCAATTCTTAATACGTAAACCATCTATAAATGGGTCATTTCCCATGGCTACGTTAAAATAGCCAGAGGGTAGGTAGAAATTATACCCATCGAACTGTTCCATGGTTTATTTTTCCAGCAACGATTTTTACCTATTCCATCTCCAGAGGTCGCCACAAAAATTCACCACCAAGGTGACCCTTGGTAAAAACCCATGGCTTCTCTCAAAGCATATCCCAAATTCGTGGCTGAAACAAGAGCTTAAAACATATTTCGCCACCACTTGAGACTGGTTTCAAGGAAACCCCATAAATTTCCCCTTAAATGGTGGAATATCAAAATGTGTTCCTCACGGGCTTAGCACCTTGAACCTTGGATCATTGGACCAAAATCATGGGCGTCTCCTAAATTGGGGAGCGCCGAAAGCAATAGAATTGAACATGCTCAAACAGGAACCGCATGGTTTCACAAATGAAAGAAACCCTCAAATTGAACGTCTTAGTGATCTGAACATGATCAATCTTTGGTAGTCCACAAAAAAACAATCGTTTGCTGGTTGTGGTTATTTTCCATTTACTGCCAAAAACTAGAGGATTATGAGCATTTGTGTATTCATTGACACCACACTGCTACATCGATCTTCCCGCTGCTTGACAGGCTGCCATAATAGACTTCGAGATCACGTTTCAACCTTGGATCTGTGTACCACTTCTGGATCATGCGATCAATCATTTAGAAAATTCACATGGATGTTGATGTGATCACAGTAGATGTTCCCATTTTAATGTCATCAATGATGGTCCTTTGGTGTGTGCAACATACATGTACCATAATCTACCTGCATCTCCTTACTGTTGGATCTTTAAGCGTCAAGAAATCAAGGGCCGGGCCTCCTCACCATCGAAAAATAAAATGGATGATTTGGGGGTAGCATTTTTTTAAAAATCACATAGTTACCATGTAGACATTGCAAGAATCATACCATGTCTGAGAATCGTCCGTCGCCTTAGCGAGCAAAACAATCTCCAAGCGAGTTTCAGGACACCCCCGGAAAAAAAAGGCATTGGCTGCGAATCACATCTTCCCCATCCAAGTTTTGTCTTTTTGGGCACCCATTTACTGGGCCATATTTGAAAAAACCGCTAGATACTTTTCATCTGACTACTCAGGGGGTTGGAAGTACTACTATCAGGAAGGAACTGCGCCATGATTTCTGACATTGACATCCCAATACCATCTGGTTATTTCACATAGCCATGGAAACCATGGCCCATAGAAATAGATGCTTTACCCATTAATAGCATGGTGGATCTTTCCATGGCAAACTGTTAGTCATAAACAGATGGTACCCTCTGGTATATTAACATAGACCCTGGCAGATAGGGGTTGGAAGACTAGTTTCATTAAACATTAGTGATTTTCAGGGTCTATGTTAATTTACCAGGGGGTATCTCCAGAAAGTGATGAAAAAAAACCCATTTCCCAGTCACTCTATGTCGCTCTTGTCACCATTGGATTGGTTCACCAGCTACCCCAGCTACCAGCGGATTCCCGCGACGTGAGGTCGTGATCAAATTGACCCAGAAATATGGTGCAGTTATGGCCCTTTACCACTTATAAGTCAGTAAGTCACCCTGTCTATATGGAATGATAACCCCGTTTATAAACATCATAATGGCATAAATCAGGGCTTTAATCCCATTTGAAGTTACCACAAAACACCATATTTTCATGGTAAATTAAAATAATTCACTAACCTGAAAAGTTCGGCCATTTGGGGATGATTTCCCTTATTTGCCATGATTCCAGGGCTCGGTCGCAGTGAGGTCGTGATGAAAGTTACCCAGATATTTTGGTATATTTTGGTTGGTTCAACAGTTCAACCCACATTCAAAACACTTTTGATGGTTACCATTATTAACCATTATTAACCATTATTAACCATTATTAACCATTTTTAATCATCATTAATCATCATTAACCATTAACCATCATTATCCCATTATTAAATATCATATATACCAATATCATATATCATATATACATCCATATATATATATATATTTATATACCCAGATATAATTGACCCATCCCCCGGGTCCAAGGGGCTCAAACATCGACTGCTGCAGTTCCCGCCAGACCCGCTCCAAGGTCTCGAACTCTCGGGCCGAGATATCACCGTCGTGGGAGGTATCCAGGTAGCGGAACACACCTGGGCAGTGCGGAGTCCCGTGATATATATATATATGTATATATATGTATATACACATACATATACATATACATATATATATATATACATATTATATAAACATATTATATATACATATTATATTTACATATTATATATACATATTATATATACATATTATATATACATGTTATATATACATATTATATATACATATTATATATACATATTATATATACATATTATATATACA
>Ga0126342_10019314_pt1 | contig 11586 bp, 7 predicted proteins | sample Cyp1metagenome_FD_92528 | JGI IMG/M metagenome (GOLD analysis project Ga0126342, IMG submission 92528) | Coral microbial communities from Lord Howe Island, Old Settlement Bay, Australia - Cyphastrea 1 metagenome | ecosystem: Host-associated > Invertebrates > Cnidaria > Coral ... | reverse complement strand
GCTGGTATGTGAGACTGCGGTAGCTATGTAGCTCCTCAGCTATTCGGTGGAAACTTTGTAGCTGTATCTCTCCTCAGCTACCGTGGTGAAACTGTTGCAGCTGTATCTCTCCTCAGCTCTCTGGCGGACGTATGCCCGCTTGGTACAAGTGCCATTGTAGCACTTCTCTTGTAAGATACTTTGTCAGTATGTCAGCTGGATTGTGTTTGGTGTTGATTTTGTGTATCGCTAGGATACCATCGTGGATGAGATGTCAGATGAACACGTACTTCAGTTCAATGTGTTTGGCTCTTTTGGAGACTCCGATGCGTGTAGCCATACTTTTACCGGACGAGCTGTCCGTGTGTATCTTGAGGTTGTTTGTAAGAATTTCTCCCAGGAAATTCTTGAGGTGTAGTGCTTCTGTTGCTCCTGTACCGATGGCGTAGAACTCACTCTCTGCTGATGAGAGTGCTACGACTGCTTGTGTACCGGATCCAAAGTGCACTGTTGTACCCAAGAATTGGATCACGAAACCTGTTGTGCTCTTTCGTGTAACGTGACGACCGGCCCAATCGGCGTCCGTGTACACGTTCAGGGCAAGTGGTTCCTTGTTGGTTGATGTAAGTTGTATTGTTGGTTGTATCACAAACTTGTGGTTTGATGTACCTGCCAGGTATCGGAGGCAGTGTCGGAGACGCTGCTTGTCCCAAAATGTAGGCTGCTGCAAGGAGCGAGCCAACTCCTTTACTGCAAAGCTCAGGTCAGGTCGTGTGTATGAAAGCCATTGTAGCTTTCCGACCAAGCATCTGTATTGGGCATGTTCCTACTTGTCGAGTAGCTCCTCTTGTTCAGGTGTGGACGTGGAAGTTGTTGCTCCTGGTGTAACTGCTGGTGTCGCCTTGAGTCGGTTGGCTTCTCGTAGTATGTCGTTGGTGTAGCCGTCGTTGAGTGAAATTTCAAATTGGTCTCCTTTGTTTGTGATTCGTCGACCAAGGAAGTCGACTGTCTTGCCTGTTGTACAAGTGCCTGTGTGTCGCAGTAACATCTTGGTCTGTAGATACGTGTGACCTCTTCGGGTTCGCCGATGAACAAGAGGTCGTCCACGTAGACCATGATGTACACCTTGCCGTTAGTGTAGACATTGGGCTCCGACTGTAGTCGTTTGAGACCGAGGTCTGTAAGCACCTTGGCCAAGTGTTCCTGCCAGGCTTTTGGCGAGCTACGTAAGCCGTACATAGCCTTATGTAATCTCCACAGGATGTTGGGGTTTGTGTAGAACTCTTCGGGAGGACGGAGTACTAGGCCTGCTGATGCTGCCAGTGCGTGTAGGAATGCTGTGGATATGTCACCCACTTGTACAATCCAACCTCTGGCCTGCTCAAAGCCAATAGTATCCTGAGTACTGCAAACAGTGGTGTGCTTGCGTACACATCATCCTGATCTTCGATGTGTTCTGTGTATCCTTTGGCTACAATCCTTGCTCGTACCTCATCTCCTTTGGATCTGTAGACCCATCTGGAATCGATGATGTTGTCGAGGTTCAGTTCTTGTCGCTGTTGTGGTGTGAGCTTTGTAACGTCAGTCGCTTCGTACACCTTCTGTGCTCTCATTGATTCCATTTCCTTACGCATAACTTTCCTGAGTTTCTCTGTATCGAAGCCTTCATTGTTGTATATGTGTGGCTCCAGGAGTCTTTGTTCTGCTCGTACCTCTTGTGCATCCTCACTTGTTGCTGTTGTGATTTTCTTCCTGCTTTTGAGTTGTACTGTCACCGCGTTGATCCTCATTCTTGGTTTCTTCGCTTGTTCTCCTGCTTCTTCTGGTCTTGTAGCGGCTTGTTGTTGTGTGGTTTCTTTCCTGCTTTTGCTTGCGCTACCTTCATGTATTTGGTCATCCAGTGACCTGCTTGTAGTGGGCGGTCTGTTGACTGGTGTTGGCGAAGTACCCAGTCTCATCGTAGTGTGTGCAGTTGGTGTTGGTTCTCCTTCTGTTATGTGTCTCTTTGTTTCTTCTGTTCTTGCCTTCTTTGCCTGTGTCTCACCCGTTGGTGCTGGTGTGGTGTCATCACGTTGCTGTGTAGACCTGGCTGCAGGAACAGGTGTTCTGTCCTGCGACGAGGCTGCCTGACCATGTCGGTCGGCTGTATCTGCCTGTTGTGCTTGCTCTGTACTTGCCTCTGCCGCTGGCAGTGGTGGTAGTAGAAAGGCTGGTTGGAATCCAGGTGGTGGTGAAGGGTTCCACGGTGTACCTTTAACTGTTCCTAACATTTGTTTGTCGTACCTCGCTTCTCCTGCGAGTCTCCTCACTGTACGTGCTCGTACCACTCTGCTTGCAACACCTACGAAGGATTCACCTGTTGACGTACACTTTCCTAGCCAAGTACCTCTGAAGAATCTTGGCTCCAGCTTTGGTCGTTGTCTGGGTGTAGGGACCATGTGCATTGCGGTTCCTCCAAATTCACATAGGGCTGCGTTGTGTGTACGTCCCCATCGTGCTTGATACCCATCAGCTCTGATGAGAAACCTGTTGATCAGGTATGCTGAGTGTCGTACTGCCCATGCCATCAGTGGATGGTCTGTGGGGATTTGTAGGTTGTAGTTCTGCTGTACCTGTTCTCTGAGTGTTCTGATTTGTCCTGTCAGTGTGCGGTGGTACCTTTCAACGTTCCCGTTGCTTTGTGAGCTGTACGCAGGTGAAAAGCGTACTGCCATGTTGCCACATGCTTTGGCTGTTGCTTTGAGTAGTGCTATCAGGTACTCCTCATTGTCGCTTTGTAGAATGCCTTCTGTCCGGCCACACTCAAGGAGGAGTGCTTGTAAACAGGTCTGCGCGTAGCTGAACTGATTGTGCTTGTTTGTAATCATTGCTGCCATTGCCATGCCTGTTTGTACGTCGATTGCTGCAAGTACCGGTGTGGGAAACTTGTCACCAAAACCGGTGATGTAGGTGAAATCAACTTGCACGATTGGATGCCGCGATGTCTGCTTCGGGTGATTTGCTTGCCTGCCTTTTGCTTGTACGCAGATTGGACACCAACTTCTGTATGGCATGTGTGTAATGTTGTGTTCCTGTATTTCCTGTGGTGTCGGTTGTGTAGACATTGTCATTGCCTTTGCTCGTGTTGCCATTTGAGGTGTATCGTCTTCAGTGGGCAGATCCTCACTGTACTCCTGTCCAGTGTTCTTTTCTTGTAGGTTGTGGTTCAACCGTCCAGTTGCCTTCAATTCTCCTGATGTTGTGTTCGGAGTGTATGTTTGTGTATCGTGTTGGTAGAAGCTTGTTGATGTCTGGTCCATTGTCTTCAGGAGTTGGTACGTAGAATTCTGTTCTGGGTATCGCATGTACTCTCTTCCAATGCCTTCCTTCTCTGATCCAATAGTCTGTTGTGCGTTGTACTTTATCTGGTGGTGGAATGGTTGCCTCATCCTGAACCATGTTTCTCCTTGCCAAAGGCCTCCTGTAGGCTCTCTGTTCCTTTGTTCTTTTGTCAATGTTTTGTATTGGTCCTCCAGTACGAGGGGCTCCTGCTGTTCTCTGTGAATAATTGTTCTTCTGTAGTTGTCAAATCTGTCCAGAGGTGCTGGACATGTAGACTGCTTGCCGTGGTCTGGTGTGAACATTGCTTTTCTGTCTCTCTTGTGTGCTCTAATCAGGTACCCTTCCTCACTGTACTTCCAATAGTCGTTGTTTCCTCCTTGTTGTACACGTGGAGCTGTCGGTGTAAGGCCAATCATTGCTGCTTGTCCTTTTGGTGTGTTTATGATGACCAGGTTGTAGCCTTGTTCAAGGGGTGCGAGTTCCAGGTGCATGTATAGGAGTTGGTTCTTCTTTGTGTGAGTGGTACCTTGAAACATTGTCCATGTGTAAGCGTTGACTCTGTACCTGTGAGTGTGCGGCTAAAGCCTTGCGCCAGCAACCTTGTAACGCTGACGATTGGGTGTTGTATCCCTTAACACACGTCAAAGGGAATCACCATTTGTTTTCCTTGGCCTTGTCTGTTGTAAAACCTGATCCATCTGTCTGTCTGTACCCAAGGATCTTGAGTGGCTCATCTGTAACTGAGCGCAGTGGTGGTGTCTCCTCTAGTGTAAGTTTCTGTAGTGGGAAGCCTGCACCAAAGCTTGGCGAACAGACATGCACTGCTGCCCCACTGTCAACCATAATTGCTACTGTTGCGTCTGTGTTGAGGTCTGTGCGTGTAACTGACGCTACAACCAGTTCTTCAACCTTCACTGAAGAAACTGCCTGTGCCTGTTGCAAGGTTGGTGCTTGTTGTTGTGTGTACTCTTGAGCCTGCTGCTCTGGAAACCATTGTTGCTCATACTGCCATGCTTCTTGTTCACTCCATTGTTGGTATTTTGGGTCATACTGTTGTTGATTGTGCTGCTCCTCATAGTAGTGTTGTTGTTGGTCTGTGCTTTGCTGTTCTGTTGCTTCTGCTACGTTGTACACTCGTACACGGCAATCCTTTGCCATGTGACCCATCTGTCCGCATCTGTAGCATGCTCCTTTGCCTTTTCCTTTGTCTCCTTGCCATGTAGGGGGTCCTTTACCTTTTGTCTTTCCTTTGACCGGTGTGTATCCTGATCCTTTGAACGCATTGCCGTAACCAATTGGTGTTTGTGCTTTGCCTTTGCCATACCCACTGTTGTTGTATCCTGTGTATACTTTTCCTTTGTTGTGCCATTGTGTCTTTCCTTTGCTTTGTCCTTTGTATCTCTTTCCTTTGCACTTGTGCTTTCCTTTTCCTTGGTACATCAGGCCGATGTCCATTGGTTGTGGTCTGTTGAACCTGCACTTGTGTTGGTGCTTGTTGTAGGGCTTGCATTTTTGAAAATGCTGTACTTGCTCTGTGATACTCAAGAATGAGCTCACGTACATCAACATAACGCTGGATTGTACCTGCTCTGAGTTGTAGGTATTGTTGCAGTGCTCCTTTTGTTTCGTTGAGTAGTACTGCAATTTTGATGTTGTCTGGTATTGGTGCTTGGTTGTCCCTTTCGTACCGGGCGATTTCAAACTCCCATGTTGTAAATGACTCTTCAAACTTCTGTTCGTTGAATTGTGGATTGAGTAGTTTTGTAAGGTATCCTACACTGTGTGTACCTACTGGTGTCGAGAACCTGTTGTGTGGTTGCCTCCAGGTCTCCAAGCCTTGTGCTTGTGTACTGTGTTGTCTGCTCAGTACTGCTGCTTGTCCTGAACAAACGCTGACCAGTATGTAGTGTAGGTCTCTGCTGAGTTGTACCCAAAGTTGTGCTTCTTGTGGTGTAGTTGCCCCATCTCTAAGAAGGGCGTCTTTAACCTCCATGTTGGATGTTTCTGCTGTTTGTAGGCGTGGAAACTCTGAGTCTTGTAGCACAAGGTATGCTACCATCTTGTGCTTCCATTCCTCAAATGTTGCGTAGTCTCCTGTAAAGTAAGGTGGTTGTAATTTGTACCTGTGCGTTGATTGTAGTTTCCTCCAGCTGCGGCCATGTTTGTCTTGTTGTACTTTCTCAACTGCTGTTGCTTTGTTGCGTTGTGTATTGGAGCTCACCCTGTCCTGTATCGTCCAGGGATCACTGCTCCGCTACCATGTAAAACTCAGTTGAGCTGTCTCTCACTCTGTACTGACAATCTCCCTGTAGCCCAGCAGCTGTACCATGAGCTGCACTTTTCACTGTGTACGCTCAAGGGCCCTGTATTGAGCCAGGTCATGTATCCATGATGAGCTACTCACAGGTATACACAGAACTGTCCAGTGGACATGTACATGCTGAGTGGCGTATATATTTAACACATCATCATGGTCATCATGATCATCATCACCATCATCATCATCAGCATCAGCATTATCGTCATCATCATTGGTGCCCATCATCATCGTCATCAGGTTACTCTTGCAGCTGAGCAGTACCCGGTACAACATTAGTAGCGTCCTGCTAGCTGCTAGCTTGCGTGCCTCCCCTGGCCTCAAGTTGGATCAAAGCGATCGCATCCATCGCACTCTTTCAGAATTGACCTTGAATAAATAGGATCAGTTGGGATCGGTCGAATTGGTTTATGTCGCTTTCACGGTTGCTTTTGACCAGGCCTGAACTGGGAAGGTGAACTTTGTGGCCTTGATGAGCCAGTCAAGGCGCATTTGCTGAGTCAGTCCGTAGCATATCACAAAATGATTTGAATTTGGACACAATGTCCAAACAGAAATTGAGTGGTGAAAGGATCAGTTCACCCGTAGTTTCCAACATTAAACTATCAACGGCAGAGATCGAATTCATTGCTTTCGAAATCTTTCGTTTTCCTTCGTGATTTTTTGGCTTTAATTCTGATTCTGATGCGAGTCGTATAGGCGACATGGGCTCCGTGCGTCAGGACAAGCCACTGCTCTATTGGTGCACAAAGCCAGGGGACTCAACCTTGAGCGAGGCACTTGAACTACTGGCCTGAAGAGATTGTGAGACTTTGGAAAATTTGGAAGCATCTTTCATCTTTTGCAAGGGTCTGTTTTGATTGGAGGATCTTCTGAATAACTTCAGTCTGCCTACAGAGCTCAAAGATCCGATTCTTGGATGGAAGGATGGAGAAGGATTGGAGATGGACTGGGTGTCACGTTGAATCAGTTCGAGTTTGAATGGCAAGTCGTCAAACTCATCCGAGCCGTCCAAACCCATTGTCAGAGGCCATACCGAAGCCAACTGATGAAAATGGAGCCGAGGTCTGGAGCTATTGTGTCCCTCATCAACAAAATTGTAACGCCAGGTGAAGCGTTGGATTTGCTTCACCCGAGACTTGGAGGGAATAAATTGATATTCTGCTGGAATTTCCGTCGAGTTGCGACGGGGGGTATTTGCAACCTGCATCCTGTTGCTGCAAGTGTCTCTTGTACTCTGAACAATGCTAACGTTTCTACCTGCACAGCCTCATAAGCCTTCTAGCAGGAATTTCGCAGGCTGCATTTTTGGTGCTTTGCTGCTATAATACGATGCATGGAAGCCATTGGAAGCCCTGATGTGAAAACAGCACCTCTGCATACCTGACACATTCGAACCAACTTGACTCACTTGACCTTTTAAATGAGAGTAGCCAACGTCCTTCAGATCTTCTGAGGATTTGTGTGGCAAGTTGCCCCGTTGACAGCGGCAGTTTCCACCCGTGTTTGCAGTGCCTCGGATGTTGGACTGTCGCAATGCAAGAGTACATAAGCACTCAGAGTTTAACTACCTGAAATCCGATGAACTAGATTTATTCATGCAACCATGCCTTTTTGACTTGCGGCTTGAGATCTTCAGATGTCATTTCTTAGGGTGGAACTGTGGAACTTTGAAAAGACCTGCGCAATTTGAGCGTTGTGTGTTTTCTCACAAGTGAGCCCCGAGTCTTTGACCCAAACGCCCTTGCGGTAATTGCCAGATTCTTAGCAATTTGTCAAGGTCCGTCAATACAGAGAAAGGAACAAAGAGCTTCGATGGTTCGGAGCTCAGCCCTGAACACCCACACTTTGAAATCTGAGATGGTCTAACACAAGCCTATCGAGGATTCTGTTGAGAGGATAGAATCGAAATGAATCGAAAGAATGCAATGATCTGAATTAAATGCACAACATGTGAAATTGGTCTGAGTACTTTGCAGGCAGCTTCTTGCAGACATCCGACTTTATATCAAAGTTGGTGCTCTGTCTGCATTTGCAGAGCTTCGAAGGGACGTATGTAAGTACTTGTAAGACACTCTGGGCCCTGGCATTCATTGAAAAAGCTGTGAGTTGCACTGCAGCATTCCTTCCAAGCGCTCCAAGTTGTTGGTTGCGTTTCATGCTATACAAGCTATACTGTGTGTTATACTATGTTTCGTTCTATGTTATACTGTGCCTTCCTCGTCGTCTTTGGCTCCGATCCGGGGATCCAAGGTTCAAGATGTTGAAACAATCACCTTTGCTCATCGATTCTGCATGCCAAAGGAGCGACTGTGTTCTGATAGGATACAAAGGAAGAGCAGATATGAATGTTTTTTTACCGAACTCAAATGCATAGGACATTGAAATGCGGAACACAAATGCAATCTCCGGTAAAGAGTTTTGACGCGTGTTTGAAGAGATGTGAACAGAAGTGATGGTAAACTATGATGAAATATGGATATGGCAAGGCCTTGTGGCAAACTTGGAACTGTTTGGAACGGTTTGGAACGGCTTGGTACTAGTGGCTCTTCCAGGAGTCTTTTGCATGGACGATTGAGTATCTCAGCAGAAGTTGGGTGCTGGCGTGGTCAGTACCCCTTTGCAGCCCCAGCCAAGGACTCTCAATGAGACAGTGGAGGGCACTGCAACAGAGGTGGGCAGAGGACAGAGAGAAAAAATGCATTTTGCCAACGTCTTGCAGTTGCATGTCAGGTAAAGCGCTGAGTACGCACTGTCAAGCAACCGATATTTGCAAGAGCGACAACGCAACTTCAACCATATCAAGATTCACGCCATAGCTCTGTACACAACCTGTGTCGGTCAAGTTTGGGCCAGGTGATGTATGGACTGGCTGAAATCGTTGAAGCGCGAAAGATTTTCTTGTTTACAGGACCATGACGTTGTTGTTGCTGTATCATGCTGTATCTGGTGTTTTGAACACAGATAACTTTCGATAGGGTTTTCATGTTTGAAGCAGCTCTTTGGATCAGGGAAAAACATGAGGTCACCACATCATTGCTACTGCTATTGCTATTACCACTACTACTACCACTACTGCTGCTGCTGCTACTGCTACTACTACTACTACTCCTCCTCCTACTACTACTACTACTACTGCTACTGCTACTGCTACTGCTACTGCTGCTGCTGCTGCTGCTGCTGCTGCTATTACCACTCTTTTTACAATTGCTACTATTACTATTGCTACTACCAGCAACATTCTCACAGCGGTACTCAAAGCAACCGAAACCAAACATGTCGTGAGTGCACCGATTTTAGCAACACAGGGTCAGACACTTGTAGTTCCTGCTTTCGGCTGTATGATGTTGTTTGCTGTTGTTATGAGAGCCTTTGGATCTTGAGAACTCTATTGATAGCTTCATTCATGTCCATCAATATGTGACCATCCCAGATATCATGACCTCAAAAACAATTGGCAGATGCTCGAGCAAATTCTATATCTTGGTTTCGCTCGAGCAGTGATCCCCAGAGTGGCCCTGACCGGTTCATGCCCGGGACTCTCCGGATCATGTCTCTGGTTTCGTTGAAACGGCTTCTCCACCATACTCACTCTGCAACGATCAATGAGTATATCAGAGATATTCAGAGATCATGATACCTGTGCTGAAGTTTCTTTTCCACTCTCAGCAGAAAGATAGGTACAACAGACACCTAGGAAGCATTCAAGGCAACTTAGAGTTGCAGCAGAGACATGGGAACGTTTGACCATGATATATGCAGACACATTATGAAATCATATGCCCATAGACTTAGATTGCCCAGCAACAAGTGCAACAAGCATATTTTGAACACTACAACAGACACACATGAAGCACCTGAACTGCTGACAGCAGCCATGTTTCAGTATTGTTGAAATGATGTTGACATTTCATTGAAGGTTTTGTTGCTGGGAATTTTAAGCGCTTACGCGCGACAGCCGACCAGGGGCCCAACTATGTTGGCCCATCTTGTGGCTATGTTGGCCTATGTTGGCCTCATGTTGACCCATGATGAGCCAAAAGATCCGAAAAATGGGAACAGCAAAAAAACACTGTAAAACGCAGGATATTTTGATATTTTGATGGTCGGCGGCCTATCTTGGGGCTATGTTGGCCCATCGTGGGGCTATGTTGGCCTATCTTGAGGGCAATGTGGGCCCATCTTGGGGCTATCTTGGCCCATCTTGGGGGCTATGTCGGCTATGTTGGCCCATCTTGAGGCCTATGTTGGCGCATCTTGAGGCCCATGCTGGCCCATGTTGACCCATAGCCACAAGTTCCGAAAAATGGGAAAATAAGCGAAGAGCACTGAGGGACGGACCGGTCCTGCGGGCCACGCCCCCCACTGCCTACCGTCACTTTCTGAACCTACAAGAAAACTATAGCTGTCTGACCTGTCTTCCAGTCGCCAAGGCTCGCACACGGGGCGCTCGCCACGCCGAGACAGCAGGGCCCTGAGGGACGGACCGGGCCTGCGGGCGACGGCCGCCAGCGCCTAACGTCGCTTTCTGAACCTACAAGAAAACTAGCTAGCTGCCTTAGCTGTAAACAGTATGGCCCTGAGGGACGGACCGGGCCTGCGGGCAACGGCCCCCCAGCGCCTAACGTCACTTTCTGAACCTACAAGAAAACTAGCTGTCTGACCTGTCTTCCAGCCCTGAAGGACAAAGCGGAAGCCAAAACAACCAAACAGCAGGCCAGCAGTAACGTCTTCTCTGACGCGCTCCCCCTTGCCGTCGATGGGGTCGGCAGATTTTCTTCTTAATGCGAACTAACTGACTCATTCTACTCGAAACTATCCTACAAAAAGCGTTACTGTAGTGCATGGAAAATGCGTTAAAGCCAGATGCCTATGTGAAAAACTACAGTGTAGTTTTTCATTGATGAACAAATTAGCTGAGCCCCCTTAGAGCTCCTTATTTTCGCAGAACCTAATTTGGTGGGTTCACAGTATGCCGACCCCATTTTTTCCCCCATTGGAGACACAAACATAGGTGACCATAGGTGTGTGCTATTGCGTGCTTCTCTTGTGCCGTGCTGAAGCAAATGACGTATGAGTTGACGGATGCCGTGAAGCAGTGAAGCACTTGTAGTTTAAAGAGCCCCTTTGAACACAAGTCTATCGCCTCGCAGGATGTATGGCAGCAACTCAGAGCAAAGTGAACGTCAGTTTGCTCGCTTTGGAACTTTGAGGAGTAGACATTTTGATTCAAGTGGCATCGACTTTTTGGCAGCCAATAGTGTCAGAGTTCCTTGGCAAGTCCATGTGACTTCGGCTAAGGTGGTCCTCAGCTACCTCTTCATGTTCACACTTGACTGCCTAGCATTCCCAGTGCAGCCCTCAGCCTTTACTCAAGACGGAACAGTAGTTGAACAGTTTCAGTAGAGTTCGGCGAAAAGCTGAGCTATGGATAGGGCAAAAGTCTCATTTGTCTAATATGAATTTCCATGTTTCGAATGGAAAAATGCCCGGGCAAGTATCATGGATGACTTTCACTCTCAACCCCAGCTCTGAGCCTCTTCAATTTCAGCAGATTTGAGATTGCCGTTGAGCAACATGCCTCAATCGTCAGATTTGAATAGATTTGAATGATGCCTCAGGTGGTGTACACAACCCTTACTATTTGCGTTGTGGGACCAATCGGTGCTTCACTGTACTTCATTTATGGCGCTTTCCACCAGGAGATTAGTGACACCCTCAGTCAACTTGCACTGCGGTCACTATGGGAGACAACCTGGAACTCCATTGGCCCTTTTATTGGCCCGTCAAGTTCCAAGCTGCCTTGGAATTCAGTTTCTGCTGGATGTTACGTTTATGAAATATTTATTTACCAGTAGTACCGCACAAGGCGGTGGCGGAAGTTTCAAAAATAGGAAACCTATAGGAGAGCTTGGTTGTTGTGAATGAGGGATGGCAGAGCGAAGCCACTGATGGACCGAAAGGTGCTT
>Ga0126342_10019313_pt1 | contig 11586 bp, 10 predicted proteins | sample Cyp1metagenome_FD_92528 | JGI IMG/M metagenome (GOLD analysis project Ga0126342, IMG submission 92528) | Coral microbial communities from Lord Howe Island, Old Settlement Bay, Australia - Cyphastrea 1 metagenome | ecosystem: Host-associated > Invertebrates > Cnidaria > Coral ... | reverse complement strand
TGCATGCCTCTTAATTTTTCTTCTCTTGGCCTCTGGGGTTTGTGCAGCGGGGCCTGGGTCCATGAGTGGCTCTGGTTTTGGGCATCGGCCAGGTTTTTTTTTTCCACCTCCAGGGTGTTTTTTCCTGGTCGCTGCTCCGTTCTGTTTTCACTTATCAGTGTTTTAGCTCCGCCATGCTCCGCATAGAATTTTATTCTTTCTTCACACATTGGCTAGAATCTAGATGTTGCGCTGACTGGTGAAGTTGATCAGGTTGCTTTGAACATCTTTGAACTATGTTCTACTCTAAGGATCCAAAAACTATGTGAAAACTCTCAAGTAAACGAAGTTCAGCTCACTCAGCTCTGGGCTCTGCCCAATTTGCAAACCCACCCAGTCGCGAACCTTTGGCTGTGAACATTGAACCGGGCTGCACTTGAAGTCCGGCCTGAAGGAGAGGCATGGATTAATGATTAATGTATAACAATTTCATCATTCCATTGCCAATACAATCAGTTGAGTCTCAGTCAGAAAAGGACACAAATCTGGAATGCTGAACAGCATCATGTTCAGTCATCCCTTACCTATACAGCACTTGGAAGTTGACCGAAACATGTTGCAAACTGAAGGCGCTTAGGTCTTCCTTTGCATGCCCAGCTGGACACACCCACAATTTGCAATGGAACATGTTATCCAAGAATATACAAGATAAAATAAGATCAAAATAAGATCCAAATGAGGGGCATATCATGTTTTTAGTAAGATTTTGAGTCACAAATCCTGCACCGAGCTCGCCTTGAGAGCTGCCCGTTGTGGCAGGAGACGAAACTGCGGCGCGGGGCCCAGTGGAAACCCAGGCGCCCCTTACAAGAGGCGACTAGTGATGATTTCTAGACGCAGAAGTCCCAAAACGGATATTATGCAAATTTATATGTAAAAAATCACGGATATGATTCATGATATGATACAAAGGTATGGCTCAAAATCATTTCTCCGCTAAATTGTATGTGGTTTGCTCCTAAAAATGTCACAAATGTGACCAAGTTTGTGACTGCCCCATTGTTGTCTTGAAAAATTGTGCCCCTAAAAAAACACACGGATGATCATCAAGTTCCATTTAAGAAACCTGCTATTGGGAGGTAAAGGACGGTAAAGGATGGTAGCAAAGGGTAGTATAACCCCCTGCCCTCAAGCAAGCGACCTCGAAGAGTCTGGCACGCCCATGGGATAGCGACCCCAACTGCAGCGCACCTCTTCAGATCGGAATCCATCGTCCATTGAAACGTGTTTTAAAAATGCGACGTACTGCATCTTGATTTATATGATTTATTGATTATATGATAAATTATATGATAAATTATATCTGTGATTGTTGATTAGATGAGATTACGGGCAACATAGATTATATATGATTAATTCTATCATCTGAAATAATGCAGGCCCACCTGTTGCAAATGTGCAAAATTTACCAGCAGCCCTGCATGTTTTTTTTGCCTTGGCATGGGTCTTCCAGCAGCAGTGGTATCCTACATCTGTGTGGCCAGCTCCTCAAGAGTTTCTGGTCCCTGATGTTTTGGGAATAAACCCCTCGAATACTGCAACACCTCCAAACAAACAAAATAACACCTTGCCGGAGTCCAGAAACAAACATCACCAATCGAAAGTTGTTGAAAAACCCAACGCAAACACACACGGCACGTCTGAGTATCCGACTGAATCCAACCCTTTAAAAACATGACATACGTTGATACATTTTATGACCATATCACAAATATTCACAAGCCATCACCAGCCCATACTGTTGCCCTCTCAGACATCTCAGATTCGGAGATCACCATCGAACCATCATCGGTTCCTTCTTCGACTCTGTCGACTTCGGCTTCGTCTGCGTCGCCGCTCACGAGCCTCACGAGCCTCACGAGCCTCACGAGCACGGCTCCTGTGTTCACGCCGCGACCGCCGATCTGACCGGTCTGGTTGGTCCATTTGGTCCATTTGGTCCACCGGACGAAGCACCAAACCACCGGAATCCGATTTCTTTGACCGGTTGGAATTGTTGGAACGATTGGACTGAGACCTTGCCCTTTGTGGACTCCAATCTCCGCTCCACCAATCACGGGACCTATCTCGGGACCAATCGCGTTTGGAGCCCCAAGACTGAGACCAATCGCGATTCCATTTCCAGTCGGAATTATCGTATTTCCATTTGTCATATTTGTCAGTGTCCCAACTTTCCCATCCCTCCCATTTCCATTCCGTTTTTTCTGACCAATTCCACGCTGCATCTTTAGAATCCTCTGCTGGCTCATCTTTTTGCGAAGAGTTCCCATGAACATTGGCTGTCACCATGGTTGTAGGCTGCCCGATGGCACGAAGTTCCGCCTTTCCATGAGCGAAATGACACCTGTCTCCGAAGGAACAATGCCGATTTGGACCGGTGAAGTTCGTACAAAGTACCGTTTTATAAAGTTCTTTCCGACGTTTTTCCATCACGTCATCTGGTAGAAGTTTTCGAGGCCGAGGCATTGCCGGGGAACCCACCATTGGTGAAGGAAAAGGCTGAGGTGATTGAGGTGCGAAACCTGATAATTGGACCTGCATTAATTGAAAAGCATTTAGGCACAAGCCCAATCGCGACACCTCATGAGCTTCTTGCAAATCGGCCACAAATGACACCACCGAACCTGGAACCAGCATACGAAGTGGACAAGCAAGTGGATCTCCGCAAACCTGTCCATTCAATCCTAAAAGCATAGACATTGGGTCCTGTCGCGGTAGCAATTCCGCCTCTGCCAGTCTTGCTGAGACCATCCGTTGCAAATCGTACAAAGAAATATCACTTGCCACATGAAGTTCCAAGGGTATCCGGAATATTAACTCCTCCATCTCCACTGCCTCGGCTTCCGCGCTTTCCGCGCTTTCCGCACTTTCCGCGCTTTCCGCGGTCACGGCGCCTGCTTCGCCTGCTTCGCCTGCTTTGCCTGCTTCGCCTGCTTCGCCTGCTCTGCCTGCTCCGCCTGCTCCGCCTGCTTCGCCTGCCTCGTGCTCCTCCATCAGCATTGATTGCACGCGCCAGCGCCGGCGCGGTTGTGGCGCACCGATTGGGCGAAACAGCTGCGGTTCGGAACGCGCAGGGCATGGTGGTGTACATGTTCAATGCATTTCAATGGCACAATCTGGAATGAAGCTTGAATTTGGTTGTCACGGTTGCAAAGAGTGTCAAAATGTGTCAAAAAGACCATAACAAATCACAACAACAAAATGGCAAGCTTGGAAAGCAACTTGATTATCTTGATCAGCGTCAAGAAGCAGTTCTTTTCGTTCCAAGAGCAGCCACAGCTCCATCTTTCCCAGCGCCATGATGCCTGTGGATATCTGTGGATCATACGCTCAAGGTATCTATACATATTTAATTGTGTATATACATATATATATATACATATATAGTTGTAGCTATAGGTATCTATGTATTTATGTGTTTATTTATTTATCTATTTATGTATTTATATAAGTCTATATCTATATCTACATCTATATATATCTATATGTTTATTCCTGTGTTTATCTATTTATTACTTGTGTATTTATCTATTTATTTATTTATTTATTTATATCAAAACCTTCGACTGGGCCAGTGATGAAGCGTTGGCACTTGGGAGAACTACTGAAGTAGCAGGTGTATTGCTGTTTATGCAGAGCATTGGCACTGGAACAAGGACCCTTCTGTGATGAACCCAAAAAGGGAATTGCAATGATGCTCTGCACTGCCCAGCACCAAAATCAATAGCAGAGCATCAGCTCACAGCTAGTCGCACCCTTCGTCGCAGGGTGCCCACTTGTAGATCTGTACATGCTGCCAACATCTAGTGACTCTGTCTTCGGCATACCCAATGCTTGTAGCATTGGGGCCACGTGTTATCTTTTGTGTGAGTCTGAGCGATGCAGCTCACTACTACTATCTACATAGGCCTACTTAATGCTTAACTCGCCATGCTGGTCAAACAGCAGGCAAGGGTGTCGCTTTAGCTCGGCTGAACTGCGTGTACATGGACAAAGGGGCCTGGGCAGAAAAGTGAAGTATTGGGAGCACAAATCAGCACCTTTACTGTGATCACCTCTGAAGCTAGCGAACACCTAGCAATTGGGTATGAACTTCATCATCTTCATCCCACATACGAGGGTATCGGATATCTTGATAAACTCTGGATACCAACCATGGATTCCGGAACAGGAAGAAGCCGGTCGGCGACGTGATTGGTTGTTGGTTCCCAACAGCCATTATTCGAGAAAAAAATTGCGTCCTGCCCAAACAGCAAGTGGAGCTTATAAGATAATCACGATAATCACAGCCAGATTGGGATGACATCCACAGATACCGAACATGTATTGAAACATACCATTCCTTCCACAACCATATCTGGACCGCCAGCTGCCTGGCTCAGTTTGGCTTTGGCCACGCAGCTCCTACCAAACGTTGGAGCTAAAGACGAAGATGGAACAAAAAAAAATTGTACCCTGGTCATCCCTGGTCTATTGTATGTGGTTTCAATGCCATCCAAATGGGTTGGGGCATCATTCATTGTTAATTATTGGAGTTAAGGGCGTTTCTATCGCTACTTTGTTCCCTTTTTTCGCCAGGGCCTCTCTAAGGTTTGCCCTGGTTGTGCCCATGTTACTATGTTCCCTTTGCAAAGCAGATTGTCTTCCCGAAACTTCCGCCACCCTGGCATACCTCACAACCATTCCCTGAGCGAAGCATCCTTGGTCGATGATAGAAGCTTTGGAGTTTCCCGGGGCGTTCCACATAACCTTGGCATCCGCACACATGTGATAGGGGTGACAAATGGTCGGTGAAAATCAAACATACGTACACGCACATATGTGTATAAATAAAATAGAATATAATACAATTTTATTGAATTTAATATAATATATATAGTATATATTGATATATATATATATACATATATATATGTTATAATATATACATACACCTGTGTATATATATATATACATATAAATAATTTACCATTTATTCATCCTGCTTGCTTTGTCCAGCCAACTGCTATGGTGTGTAGTCAGTATAGTCAATATCACCCATGTGCGACGCAGGTGGCCGTCCAAATGTTTCAGGTCCCCTAAAAAGTGCACATCGCCAGGGCCAGGTGTTCTTTTCAGCTCAACCAAATGCCAAAATTCCCTTATCTGCCCCGACTGCGATGTGCCCAGCCCCACAGACAAAAATAAGAACAAACACAAACACATCGGACAAATGCTCACAAGGAACCTCCCCGCTCTTCTGGGACTGTAGCAGGCACTGGATCCTTGCAGCTGACACCCGCTCCAGCACACACACACACATACTGGTGATAAGGTTGAAACAGAAAGGTAATACTTTGTGCTTCAAGTCGCCTTGAAAGGACCTGAGACATCAAGACCTAAGAAATCGAGGCCTGAAATAGTGAATTCAGAATCGCACATGTATGTCACATGACACCTTCAGTTTACCTAAACAGCCTGATACAAATAGTTTGAACCACCGTTGAGCGAGAGCAGGTACGTGACTCCAGCGTCCCGGAGTCATATCAATAAGGGCATTCAGCTGCAAACATGAGATTGCCCCCCTGCTATCTGTACGTAGGAAAAACCGCATGCTATAGCGGGCTACACACACTAGACAAGAACTGGATCATTGAAGTGACCCGTTGGGAACTGAATCCCATCACACGCAATTAAAAAAAAAACGATAGACCTAAGGTAGATCTCCTCGAAGCCGTATACGAATAAGATGAAAATATTCCGATAAAGTCAATCACGATCAGAAACTGGTTCAAAAAGACCCCAACGTTGAACATCGATAAATAATAAGATCACGCTCAGAATGTTGGTGAAATAGTCAAGTTAACAGATTGTGGTACCAGATTGTGGAAACAGATTGTGGAAAACTGATCCAAAAGGCCCAAATAAATAATCGCAGTAAGGTTCTCGGCTTAAGAGCAAGCCCTGAAAGGGCAAGAGAAAAGAAAAGCGGAGGCCGACGGAAACGGAGAAAAACCAGCGGAAGGGTGGGGAGACAGAAGCGCCTGAACCAACCTACCACGGCGAAACCTACGCCTACCTAGGCACGAACAGGACCCAACTTACATGGGGAGGGAAGAACGCATGAAATATGGGACCGAATGGGGAACTAGTTGATTAAAAAATTAAAGCAACAGAATGACATGGGATTCAGTTCCTACCTAGAAAGTCGCACGTTATTCCCTCGAAGGGACGGTAGTCGGTCAACCCACAAGTGGGCATTGAGCAGCTGTTCAAGTTCAAATGATGAACTTGATGCACAAAATGTTCAACCTCACCAGACAACCATCAAAAGGAAGAAATCACCACACCTGGAAAGCGTGTACCTGCCTGTACTGTATTGTGTGTCATGCCGTCAAAGGCTTGAACATGAGCGAAAAAAGAAGCTTGCGGCAGTTCAGAACGGCTTCACGTGCGTAGGATTGAGACAACCGAGGGGCAAAAGGACGGCGGAATCGGTGGGACAAAATGGCTGACAACTGACAACAGAATGGCCGACTGTTCCACTTTACCTACACGAATTACTAAATTAAAATGTGTGGGTCGGTCGGTCGGCATTCACCTCAAAAAAAAGTTCCCTCAATTGGGTCCATAGCACCATGTCGGAGCCACCATGGAAATCACAATAGAAAAGAACTGGATCGTTGTAGTGATCCGTCGGGAACTGAATTCCAAAACGCGCTATTAAACAAGATAAATTTAATATAAATATAAATATAAATATATATATATATATGTGTGTGGGACTATGGTGGTCACCAGCTGCGACTTAAATGCGCCCAGGTGCACCACCAAAGTCCCGCAGGTACGTTTACACAGGTCCCTGGGAGGTGCCTTCATTGATCACCGACCCCCCCGGACTCCGGTGATCCCCTGCTCTAATAATATATATATATAATGAGCCGCCAGCGAAGTTTTACGTCTGTTCAGACGTTCCACACGCACACACACACACATCTACACTTGCCACACTGACAGTTCTCACACGTTTTTACAAAACGTCAAAGGTGTCCGATGCTTCCACGGAAGCGCTTCAAGAACAAGGTCACGCCGCCAGAACAAGGCTGGTCCGTTGTTTCGGCGTTCTACACATCCAGAGTATCCACAGGAAATCATCCTACATAAGGACAGAAACCCTTTGGTCATATCCCACTTGTTGTCGGGAAACCAGTCCAAAAAAAACATCTTGTTGATTGAAACCCCCAACTGACCATCACTGCACCTCCTTTGGACAACAGAATTGGATCAAGAAAAACTTCAGACACCAATTCCAAATTCTACCCTCGTTTCTCATTTCTTGATGGGTAAAAACATGTATTAAAACCAGGTGTTCCTGCCGATGTGTTTAACAAAATCCAGCGAAGTGGTACCAAGTATCGACGATGTCCACCGGGTTCCGACCCAGATGCTGCAGGTAGTCCGCCAGATGCTCCGCTTCAAGGTCGGCACGGCCTAGGAAAAGCTGAGCCAACCAGTAATGTGGTAGACTCTGCTAGACCCAATAATAAACATTCATAAACCATCCCCAGTCTTGGTTTATGATGTTTATGATGTTTATGATTGGGGTTATCCATATTTGGGTTGCTGGGATGGTTTATCAGAGGTTTTGTCTGCGCACTCCATGCGGACAAATCCGCAACGCCACACTCCCAGCTTAGCCTTTATCATTGGGTTTGCCACGTTACTTTTTGTGGGCCCCAAAAGAGTGGAAGTTGATGGCAGCTGCTACCATCCCCCAAAATACCCCTAGAATTAAATTGCTTGAGGAAAGTAGTTTTACCCCTATTTGGCAGGGTCTATCTTAGTTGGAAAACGCTTTAAAAAGCAACGATTACAGTACAATAGTACAATGATTTTCCCTCCGCAATTTCTATCGATTTCTGGGTTTAAGTTTCAGGGTAGTACTCCTCAAGATCTCCAGGTTGAAAATATGGCCGGCCATGCCTGCTCGATCATGTCGCGACAAAGAACCAGGGACACATTTGCCCCAACTCTCCCAGTCAACTTTCAGGGGTACGATGTCACCTTGGCTGCAACACGGCACAGCTAGTGAGTCTCCAACTCTGAAGCCTGAATTCTGATGCAATGACTGCTTGACGCATGTTCAGCTCAAGAGCTCAGGGCTAAGGATCTTCGGGGACCTTTGCAATAACAGCATGTAGTCGAGTCAAATTGAATGGTCAATACCACCTTTGGGGTCACCACAATCCACGATGCTTGAATCCTAACCTTTGCACTCATGGCCGATTCATGGCCCCCCGACCATGTGGTACAATTACCGCATAATATGGTACAATATAGCATATCAATACGTCATGCTCGCTACCCCAGTTACCCGCATACATCCTGAACAGTGGCGCATGCCCGGGTTCTTCTCCCTCACCATGCGCGGGATGCAGTCCTGCTCGTTGGCCCAAATGATCACCGCAATGCGTTTGCCGGGGGCAGTTCCCGGAGCTTCTGGAGGCACGGCATGTTTGAAGAGATTGTTAAAGGGCCTCAGTGGTCTAAACCAGGGACTTGTGGACTAGTGGTTTCTGCTTTCTGGGTCGACCCGGACCTTGAACCCAGTGATCGCTGGGTTCAACAAATGACAGCGTGCCGTGGCGATCTCCCGAGGGCTGACAGCTCATCTCACCAAATTCCACCGAGCTGCTCATCGAAGGCAAAAATGTCACCGTTTTCAGTCACAACCTGCAGGGAAGTGAAGCCGTTCAGGTCCCATTCATTTGGGCGATGTCGTGCAGAACATTGTAAACCACATGTTATGTTGGCATGTTTAGTAAATACGTAGGCAGATAGTCCAATTTATGACGACCTTGGTTCCAAATGTAAACCCCATGGTTTAAAAATCCCAAGCCCAACTTCAGGGAAGACCTGTGCATCATCCGTGTTATAAAAATGAATCATACCCCAATGTATTGCCATTTGAATCGGGAAAAAACATGTGATAAACCAGTGGATTCGGATGGATTTGGAGGTACTTTTTTACCTTCTTTTTGGACTGACCAATGTCACATCATCATACATCATCCGGACCCAAACGGCCTGGTGCTCTTCATGGTTCACAGGGTTCTGGAAGGCGAAATGTCGTCCTTGGCCCAAACTGATCCCGATCGTGGCCTCGGTCGAAAGGTTCAGATCTTAGGCCACTGACTGGCAGCATGAATCATCAATCAAAGCCAAACAGGCAGTTTTGGATCATGTTCAAATATGTTCAAATGGTTTTGCCCAACAATTATGCTTGTTGATCAGCACCATGTTGTACTGAAAAAATTGTTTGGTTTTAAATCACAGTTCCTTTATTACATTTAATTACAACATGATAGCATACAATAAGTAGCAGCAAATTGGGAATATGACTGTGCCCAAGAAAAATGTGGGTGCCTATGTTTTCTTACATGGTCCTGGCCGGCAACGGGCCGTCCCAACCTCTCCAGGTGATCCAAGTGGCAGTAGCTCTAGGATGCCGATCCTGATAGTTGTCATGGTGCATGGACTTCATGTCATCCTCGCCGCTGTACCTCACGGAGTGGAGTGCGATTGCAAATCCTATAGTTTTTGTGGCATTGGTGTTTGTATCCGTTAGTATAATCCCAATCAACTTCTACTTGTGCGTATTTATGCTCTCTCTCTGTTTCTTTGTATATCTATATATTTAAATATCTATATATTCATATATTTACATATTTCCATATTTCTATATCTATATATTTATATACTTATATATTTATATATTTATATATTTATATATTTATATACTTATATGTTTATATGTATTTTTATATTTTGATATATTTATATATAATTGTATATTTATATATTTATTTATTCTATTTATTATAAATTTAGTTATTTATATATTTCTATTTTTATTTGCATATTTATTTATATATTTATTTAAATATAGTTAAAAAATATATATATATTTATATATTCACATACATTTAAATATTTATATATATATATATATTTGTATATTTATATGTATATATATATATGTATATTTATTTATATTTCTATTTATTTATACTTAAATATTTCAAATTTAAATACTTATATATTTACATATTTGCATATTTATATATTTATACATGTATATAGTTATATGTTTATATGTTTATATATTTATGGTTTTTCATATTTTTATATTTATACATTTATATAATTATATTTTTATATATTGATATTTATATATATATTTAAATTTTTATATTTATATTTATATATGGTCACACCCCCATGATATACGTAGAAGCATGTTATATGGGAATTACCATGTTTTTCGCATATAAAGCATAGCCGGAAAAACAACAACTTGCAGAAGGGGCGCTCATGGGGGGCAGGTTTTTGCACATGGATGTGTCAATGTATCTGGGTTGTAATTATAATATCTAATGCATTATTGTTCAAGTTCAATGGCAGTGACTGATTCAAAACTTTTGTCTGGCCACTTCAACGCCTGGTCAGCTTCACCCTATCATGTGCTTCACCTTTTCATGCAGCCAATAATGATGCCTACAACCATACTTGTATAAGAAAAAAACAATATTTTGAGACTCTTTGGGGGGGGATTTGAGCTTGGAACCTGAAGTTCGAACAACTTGGGCCACATCGAGAAAAGCAAACAAAACTTGGAAAAAAAAACTCAAACAAAACCAAACAAAAAACAAAAAATGGGAGAATGTTTGGTTTTGACTCATTTTTTTTTGGTGTTCCCTAGGTTTTTTGTTTTTTGGGGTTCCGAAACCAAAAAAAAATGCTTTTGTTGTTTTGAATGGCTATGATCAATCAAGATCTCAAAAATAACTATAAAAATTATAAAAACATTTTAGGTTTGGTTTTCTGTATGGACAAGACTCAAACACCAAAAAGAAAGAGTTTTTTTGTTTTTTTATTTGAGATCTTGATTGATCATATCCATTCAAAAAACAAAAACAACACAATTTTTGTTTTCCATTTCAGAACCAAAATAACCAAAGAAACTAGGGAAAAACAAAAAAATCATCTTTTGAGTGAAAACCACACATTTTCTCAAAAGTTTTGATTTTTTGTTCTTTTGGTTTTGCTCGAGTTCTTTGTGTGTTTTTGTTTTTTCTATTGATTTACATGATTGCCATCTGTGTCCTTATGCTTACTTGCCGCCTTATCGGTCCTGGGAAGTCAAATTTTGACCAAAGTTTCTTACTCAAGAGCTTGCGCGCTATGCGAGACTAAGCTTGGCATAGGACGTGCTGTGATGTTTATGCCTTATGCACTTGAACACCGGGCATAAAACCATCATTTGGGTTGCCATTCCCCCCTGGTGGGTCGTCCCCTGGTGGTCCTCCAGCGCCCCCGTTTTGGAGCCCTTGCCTTTGGACAACCAACCGGTCGGCCCATAGCTCATCCTCATCAGGATCATCGGTGTCACCATCATCGTCATCACCATCCCCTCCATCCCCAGGGTCGCCTGTAGCGAACGCCTGGTGCGAACCTGGGCGAAAGACGTTGCCAGTTGGAGATGCAGCTTGTGGCATGCGAGAACTA
>Ga0126342_10019312_pt1 | contig 11587 bp, 10 predicted proteins | sample Cyp1metagenome_FD_92528 | JGI IMG/M metagenome (GOLD analysis project Ga0126342, IMG submission 92528) | Coral microbial communities from Lord Howe Island, Old Settlement Bay, Australia - Cyphastrea 1 metagenome | ecosystem: Host-associated > Invertebrates > Cnidaria > Coral ... | reverse complement strand
TCATCAACTAAGAATATAGTCATCAACTAAGAATATAGTCATCAACTAAGAATATAGTCATCAACTAAGAATATAGTCATCAACTAAGAATATAGTCATCAACTAAGAATATAGTCATCAAGTTTGGGGGATGAAGTGCCACCTTGTGCTGCTCGCGGGCTTTGCCGGCTTCGCCTTAGCGGTGGATCCTTCCGTGTGGCCTGGCGACTGCGGGATCATCATTTCGAACAGAGGGGATTTCACCATAAAATGGGGGATTTTAGCATCAAACCTAGGGATTTACCATGACGAACCATGAAAAGTTTGGATTTCACGATCAAAAACCTTGTGATTTGTTAAAAAAAACGGGATCGATCACCATCAAACGTGCGGATCTATCGGAGTTTTTTTTTTTTTTAAATGATCTTTGACATATGGGTATGGATCAATACCTATTAATAGCATTTTTAGGGGAATGAACATCCATAAATCCCAGCTATTTTGATGTGAACTACAGGGGTACAAGGTTTTGACAAACTGCCATATAAGATTCCATAACCGACCATCAGATATTTGGATGTTTCCGATATCAGATGTCGGCCTTAAATGGCTGTTATTGGGAAGATGATGATCGACCAGTGAATTCAGGGTGCTCCATTTTGGAACCGTCCCTTTGGTATTCTTTGTTTGGCTGTGTCCCTGGGTTGTTGGATAGTTGTTGGATAGTTGTTGGATGTTGGATATTGTTGGATCATAATTAGAGTTTCTATGAGTTTCTGCCTGCTTCTAAGAACTGGGCACTTTCTCTGGAACTTCCCCATTGGCAATTGCAGAATTTTGATTTTGTTGCCTGTGCTGGAGTGAGTGTCCACTGGATTGTTTGCTCAGCAGTGCAGCAGTGCGGAATCCACAAGATTTTCGAAAGGGCAAGAAGCAACCAGCTGATGAGTGGTGCAAGGTGAAGGTCCAAGGGCTGGAATCTCCAATCGCATGAAACTTCACTAAGTTCACTAAGTTCACTACCCTCCCTCTGACTTCCGCGGCGTTGGTTTTTTCACGACAGCACTTTTATGCCGTGGCTCAATCTGTTCTGGGGACATCGTTGCCATATCGTCGCCATCAGCATCATCAGCATCATCAGCATTAACCATCATTAACCATCTCCCAATTCCTGACACACCGCTCTTTCACCACATCTTCCTCCTCCTTTTACCCTCCCAGCTTTTGTCCCTTATCCGCCTCGAGTATCGGCTTCAGTCATCCCTGGACTGCAGCTCAGGTATATTGAGCCGGAGGCACCAGTTGCGCCAGGGGGAGGATGTTGGAAGATACCAACAAAAAGCTGTTCGAATAGATACCAACAAAGGATCCTTTTAAGGCAAATCCTATCGATCGATGATGGACACCTTTTAGGGATGACAAATGACCTTGAGATATCTTGAGTTCAAGTGAGTGGTCGAGGTGGTCGGGTGCAGGTTGACCAGTGGAACCATGCTTTATGAAGAGGAAGGATGGCAGGGTCTTACAACAAATAACTGATGCAGCTGGCGGATGTGAGTTTTCTCGACTTTGGAGTCATCAAGATCTAGGTTTCGAGCCCTGGTTCCGCTTCGAATCAGACCAGAGTTTAGGTTATTCTGGGTACTGAGAAATAGGCCAGCAAGAGAAAACTGGTGGAAGTTCAACTAAGCCATGTGTGATTATTTGTTAGGGAAATTTTGTCCAGGATGTTTTTTTTCACAGCTTGAAGCAGCAGATCGCCTATTAAATTGACCCATTGAAATGGTTCCCCCCAACTGCAGGAGTCGAGATATTGGGCGCCTACGCAGCTTGGCACGCGAGTGCGTTGCTGCTATTTTCGACATGCAAAGGGCTGTTCTCTAATGCAGGTGGTTCAATGGACTTTGGCAGATGTTTCGGAAATGCATTTTGTGAGGAGTATCTTACTTGACATGTTTCCTACTCGTACACATGAAAGGATTTGCACAACACTTGAACTGTGTTTTGCTGCGCGTATGCTTTTAGGTCATTTTAGGTCCCTAGGCCGCGTTTGCCTTGCGTAGGCCCTGCACAGGTGTTTTGTGCGGAAGGCTTCGCGTGGGCGTGTTCATTACAGCTATGTCCGCGTAAGCTGTCATTGTGGTGGCGTAGGCAAACTCGTTTGAAGGCCCAAACAACAAAAACACTGCTCAGCTGACCTTTCAGTTCTGTTCAAGGGAGCACGAAGCAACAGGGTTTTGTTTTTTTTGGAGCCTGAGCTTCAGTGTCGCAAATCATGTTAATGACCGCAGTGTAACTGTTATAGGTTAATGCCTTCTAGAATTCAAGGGCAGCAATATTCACCACGATCGCCAGGGAGTAGCTGAACAGTAACAGCAATGATTCCTGGAAATCACTGGGTCTGTGGAGGCAATGAGGTTCGAGAAAGGTGTGTGGAATCCGAATCTCCTCTATAGATTCTATAGCGACGTGGTCTGAATCCATCTGACATGAGGTTTTTGACATAAGATCATGCAGGCAACGGGTTCCTTCAAAGGTTTCTATGGAAGTGGCTGATTGGTTTGTTGCTCTCAATCGGTCAGTGGAGATCGTAGATCCGGAGACTGAGATTGATGGCAATTGACGAAGGTTTCTTTGACAATGTAAGATACTAAAAAAAAACATTTAAAAAAAAACACTCAAACACTGGGGAAATGGAATGACATGGAATAAAATGGAATGAAATGGAATGAAATGGAATGAAATGGAATGAAATGGAATGAAATTGAATGAAATGGATGAACATGGCTCCTTGTCCTTGTCCATCTTGTCCATCTTGTCCTTTGGCCGCGCTTTGACAAGGCCTGATGCGGTCCCTCCCTTTGATGCTCCCCGCTTTCCACATTTGACTCGTGCTGTACTTGGAGTACAGGGTGATGGGACTGATGGAATCTAGGGCCTATAGGGTGTAACACTAAGTGGCTTTGGGGATGAACATCTATTGAACATCTACAAAAACATTGCGCTTCCAACCAGGCTTTGCCACTGTGCCTTGTGAAGAAGAAAACATGTGCTTCTTAATTCTATCACTAATTACATCTAATTACTGTATAATTTTACTATAATTTTCTCATATAGCAAATCTACCTCTCATGAAACTGTCCTCTAAATGGTTGGTTATATTCACCATTGTCTCCATTTTCCTCACTCTCAGGTGCCCAATTCGATGAGCTGATCCTGGATGGCAAGGTGTGACACTGGAAACATCTGGAAACCCACGAAGTAGGCAGTTCTTAAGCTCGAGAAACGTCACTTTTTTTCTGGCCAAAGTTGTGTCGGTTCCTTCCAGGATCTTCCAGGTTTTGCAAAACCATGGAGTTCCTTTTGACACGTGGCAAGATGTGGCAAGGATACGTGTGGAAAGCAAGTGCTGTGACGGATTGGAACCGACTCATGTCTCCACATGGCATCGGTGATATCGGTGCGAGGCATATTCCGATTGAAACTGTTTGATTCTAATGTGTTCCTATCGTTTCTGAAGAAACAGAAAACATAAATGGCCAAGAAAGGAACATGATATGGGATCATTAATGATATTTAATGATATCATTAACATTAATTCACCATTTGTGTTCCTTTCGTTAATAATGATATCCCATGATATCATTAACATTTATTAACTATGGGATTTTGGAGGTCCTCTAGAACTTGGAACTTCGAAGAACTCGACAGGTCTTTGTGGTGCCGGGCATTTCCAACGATTGGCAACTGAAGGATTGGGATTGTCCCTCGCAGTTGGCCGTTCATGGATGTTCACGGCAGATGCAGAATGATCAGAATGGGCCGAAGCTTCCAGAGTTTTTACAGAAGAAATTCCCATCAAAACATAGTATCTGTATATTCTACTTGGTGCCATACCATGCCATAATGCCATACCCTATTTTTGGTGAGTTGAGAATCAGAGTGGAGTTTACTGGGTCTCACTTCAAGGGAAACCAGCAATGCCCGAGCTGATATCCCTTGGTCGTGCAAGTGCTCAGGTGATTTCTTTCAAACCGATCCAGAATTCAAAAATGCGGTCACGGCCTTACAGATTGGGACAGCACAAATGAAATTCTGGGATACAGGACAACAATCACAGTATTTGCGCCCATAGAAAGAACTATAGATGCGTCCTGAATTTCAACCCGTGCTTGTGACTTTCAGGTTTTTTTGATGGGTTGAAAGACTCCCCACAAGGAGTCGGGCACCCGAGGCAATGAATCATCAATACACGGCGGTCCAGGGCAAGGACAAAAAGTTGGGGGACGATTGGCAGAACGACCGCACTGCTAGCGGTGCCACGGTGCCATGTGTGCTTACTTGCATCACCCACCCTCCAAATCACCCAAATCTGTGTGCATCACAGGGTACACATGGCTGGTAGGTACCGAATCTTTGGTGAATTTCCATGATTCTTCCTCCGTATTCTTCCTTCTTAGCACTTCAATCACTGGTGTTTTTTGACCACGGCATGCATAACTGCGTTAGTCACAATGAGACGGCTTTCTGCTCGTTCAACGGGTCGGTGTCAGGGTGTTGCTGATGGAGTGCTCAGAGATTTTTCATTGCTGCTTTTGGATCTATCCTTTCTTTGTAATTTGCATGACATGACAATTCTTATCAATTCTTCATCTGGTTGGTGGTTTGGAACATTTTTTATTTTCCATATATATTGGGAATGTCATCATCCCAACTGACGACCTCCATCATTTTTCAAGATGGTTATTGCACCACCAACCAGTTATCTATATAGGTATTATATAGGTATTATAACCACTATTATAGATATAATCCCATTATTCATGATTATCCCATTATAATCCCTATATATATATTATTAACCATAGTTCTTTCCAGTTCCCTCACGGTGACACATAGCGCCGTCCTTTCCAATCTTTCCAGGTCCACCAAAAGGTCATCCCAGCACTGCAGGTGCAAAGAATGACACCGCTCCGCAAGTTGCACCATTTTACTGGGGCATCAAGGACTGCCGCAGCATCAAATGCTGGGGAAAAGACTGCTGGAATCGCATAAAAAAGGCCACAATGACATAGTTAGTTTGATGGAAATTGTATGAAATTTCAACTAGAACTCTGAATATGTAGACACTTCTTTGTTTCTCAATGATTGGAAATGTCTACGAACTCAACTTGAAATTGATGAAATGATATGAAATGAAGTTCGAGTTAGAAGTCACCAACAGCCTGGTTTCACTGGAGAGTAACTGAGTACTGGAGCGGTTGGGGTTTCCCAGCAATTTGTAGTGCAGGAGTGTCACCACAGCCCCAACCTTTGTTACTTGAACTGGTCGATTGTTTGGCCTGAGTAGTGGCTAGTTTTCCGCAGTGATCACTGGAATTCGGAATTAGTGGCTGGGACATTTGAAAAAGGTAGCTTGATAATTTTGATGATATATCTATGTGGAAAATTGGACTTTCATCGCGCAATTCATCGTAATTCACTTCCTGTACTTGATCAATCAGATGGTCATTTTGCCCATCGCCTGCGTTTGCTGCATTTCAGCGATGAGTCAATGAGTCCTACATTCGTGCAGGATGTGCAGTTTGAGAAGCGTCCGGGTTGGACAAGAGCAATGCTGAAACGCGTCTCCAAAAGCTACAAGGCCTGACATTTTTGTGTCTGATATGCTGCGGCTCACTGACAAGAAATGACAGTGTGTAGCTTGCACTCAGCCAGACTAAGCTTCGAATTGATCTGTATAGGCCTGTATGGGCCTGTATGGGTGGCGACATGATAGTTCTTTCATCACCTTTGAAGACATTTCAAGATCCATATCTGAGCCAACCCGCTATCACAGGTGCCTGCATTTATGGATCCTGCTGCGGCAAGTGATTTTGCTTCGACACCCGAGTTTTGGCCACTGGTCATCAACACTTGCTGGCTTGTCACTCTAGATGGGTATGGATCAATACCTATTAATAGCATTTTTAGTGGGATGAACATCCATTTACCAGCTATTTTGATGTTCACCAGGGGCACAAGGTTTTGACACACTGCCAGATGGTCAGGTGTTTAAACATGTTCACATGGGTGTGGTTGAAAATAAGGTGCCCCCAGCCATCTGATGGCTGATGACATTTTTCTGAAACGGGCAATTTTTGGGTTTAGCGGTATACTGGTATACCATGGCATACCCTATTGTCAGACAAATTCAAATGATGGAAAGTTTCTGAAAGTTTCTGAAACGTGTATGGCAAATGTATGTTGGAGAGACGGCTATCCTGGTTAGATGGAACGTTGGGTTACATGCACGCGTTTTGAAGGCAGCATGTTTTTCTGATTTTCTGCATCATCTGAATCATCATGCCTGGTCGAATAACCCAAGTTTCTTTTTACCATCAATGGGCCATGTTTCACATTGTTTCACCCAGGATTTTGAGATATCTAATGATTTCTGCTGGCCATGCTTGGCCTAAAGATGAGCCTGAGGTTCGGTTCGGGGAGTGCAGGTGCCAAAGCGCATATGGAGACTGGGCAGAAATCTTCCCAGCGCAACAGGAGTTGTCCAATCACCGTTTCGGAACAGTGAATCAATCCCTTCAAGAGAATTCTCTGGTTGGTGGTTTGCAACATGGCTTTTATTTTTCATAATCTATGGGATGTCATCCTTCCCATTGACTCATATTTTTCAGAGGGGTAGGTATACCACCAACCAATTCTGATTTTGAAGAGTTTCCAGGAAACCGCTTTCAATAGGCCAGAGCGAGTTTCTCCTTTAGGTCCTTTCAGGATCTTGAAAAAGTTCCCTATATTTCCCTCAGGACTCCCACGTGCAAGCCACGCTCTCGGTACAAATTTCTGGAACCAAGCGATGGCGATTGATGCCCTTGCGACAACGCCAAGCACCTTTCTTGGCCATGCGGCTTGGAGCTAAAGGTGGAGCAGTTGATGAATCTTGATGAAGTTCATGGGCAAAAAACATGATTATTATAAATACATACTGTATATAATCAATGTATATATATAATATAATATAGCATGATGCATGATTATAGTATTAATGAAAGGATCTTTATTTCATATATTGGGGATTAGCATCATGCGTGGGGGATTTTTTTCCAGCCCAGTGCTCTTGAAACGCTCAGGATTTATGCTGATGGCCAGCCATATGAGAATCCCGAAGGCCTGGCTACGCATCAAAACAACCCGGTGATCATGTTTAAATTTAATGTAATGGGATATATGATATAGAAAGATACATATTATATACATGTTATATATGAAGATGGTAGACCTAAGATTTTTTTAAAGATGTTAACGGATCTTGATGATATGGCATGTATGGCATATATGTCCGAGAAGCTTTGGATCGATCCATGTTTTTTTTCAAAAAATCGAAGTTTTGGGGCCCAAATTCGCAGGTTGGACGCCATTGTTTGACATCACTCTACAGCCTGGAGACGGGCTTTTCTTTCCTCCGGGCATGGTGCCTTGACGGCTTGACAGGGAAGGTCGAGGGGGGGTGAAGACCCTGGGATTGGTTTTGAATGGTCGTTCCTGCAAGGCCTAGCAGTGACTCAGTGGCAGAGATGGGATAGATTCAGATAGAATCGTTTTATTCTTTCCAGGTTTCTTTTCAAAATTCGGTTCATGTTTGGTCATATCAGGGCACAGACCAAACGGATGAGACGGATGACACGGATGACACGGTTCACGAGACGAAGAACGTGGGTGAGGCATGTGCTGCCTCTGTCACCTTTCAGTTCAACGAACCGTGCCCGGGGACTGCGTGCTGACTTTCATGGGACATATATGTATATATATATATACCCTCTGGTTATTTAACATAGCCATGGAATCTCACCATTTTTAATAGGTAAACCATCTATTTCTATGGGCCATCTATACCATGGCTATGTTAAATAACCATGATGGTATATGTGATGTTTTCTAGTTGTCAATGCTAGTCCCATCTAGATGTGTTGGCTGCGGCGCAGGTACGCTGCCATCTTTTACAGGTGGGATCCAGGGATTCATTGATAGCACGTACAATGTGGGGCTCCCAAGATAGCTAAGTTGGTGAACAGAACTCCAATAACTATATATGATTTATGTTACTTATATGTACTTATAACTATATATAGTTAATGGGGTGAATCTAAACCAACTTATAACTGGGGGGCCCCACATTGTAGGACACTTGAATGGATCCATTTTCATGAATCATAAAAACACATAGACAATCTAATGAAATACATATAAATACATAGCATAAATATACATAAATCTGATTTAAGTGTGATCTTTGTGGCAGAATCAACCACCGAATGCGTTTCCAAACATCTTCGGTACGGAGCCGGCACGGAGAGAAATCTCGGTTGTGCCGTGCAAGGACCTTCTTCCCGCGAGTCCGCTTTACCGCTGACATTGGGGAGTCCTGGGTTTCTGAGCTGATCGAGAGATCCCGGTTTACCCCTTTTCACTGCCTTTTCACGGGTGAAAAGGTCCATCAGATCTCCAAAAACGCCATGGGATGGGATGATTTGGATGACACTTCCGGAGTGGGATTCCACCTCAAAACCCATATGCTCCATGGTGCTGGAATATTTACCAACATTTACCCCATAAATCACCCAAATGTAGGTAAATATACCAGCACCATGGAGCATATGGGAAATGCGTTGACACTTCAGGTGATCATCCGTGACTGGGCACGGCTCGGAATGGCGGGCGATGAGAAGGGTACGGGGGAGAGCTACGAAAAAGCCAGGCCGAAACGCGCGCCGTCCAGAGTCCAGTTTGGCTATTGATGGCTATATGGGGGTGGGTCAAAACCTATTATTATCAATTCTAATGGGATGAACATCCATTTACCAGCTATTTTGGGGTTCACTAGGTGCCAGGGTTTTGACCAATAGCCATATGATAAAATCAACTATGTAAAGGTATAACGGTAGAGTTTGGGGGTCTTTGATGTTCTTTCGGCCTCTGTATACTTAAGCGAATTGGATGAGATGACTACAACCTTACACTGAACAACATCAAAAACAAAGTGCGACTGGTATTGGAAAGGCAGCAAGTGATCTTCCTGACGAGACCAAACATGAATGAGAATGGCTGACTTTTTTTTTATGTGTTTTTATTGATCCTGACTGGTCCATCAGGTGGATATCAAACAAGAAAGCAGCGTCAGCGTTCCTGTCCCTGGCACGGCAGCTGTTTTCTGGTTACATTGGTTACGCCCCATCAGGCAGAACAAAGATCTGGAGAAACATTTCCAGAAACTGGACAAAGATCGCAGCGGTTCTGTGACACTTGCCACATCTTGCCACCACCTTGGGAGAATGGATATGGCACAGATCCGTGATTTGGAGATTGACCCAGAAATCTCCAACAAGACCTGAAGATCACCATATAAGAACCACACTTTTTGGTGGTTTCAAATAGGGGCAATATTGCTTAAATCTTATCCACAACGGATATGATGGGATTGGTTGCAAGCCTGACCCAATCACTACCTACATACACGGCGGAAATTCGTGCTTCTTCACAGCTTCCAACAAGGATCAAGGTTTCCATCCAATTTTTGTCTTTGTCCAAGCACCCAACTGCTGTACTTTGTTGATCTTTGTTGATCTTTGTTGATTGGTCGTCACTGCCAAAATAACGGCCATGTGGCCATGTCAGATGCTGAATACGACATCGCTAAGGACCTCGGAGGAACTCCAAGGTCTTCCCTCTCCCTCCAGCGCACTCGCTTGGCACGATGCAAACCGTGACAAGAGCATCAGCCACTTGGCAGTCGTATACACTTACAGAATCTTACAGATAGGAGCCGTGTTCAAGACATGTCGCGCAACAACAAAATGCAGAGTTCCACTTTCGATCCAAAGTTAGGAACTTCGGAAACAATCAACTTCTTAGATGATCTTAGATGATCTTAGATGATCTAAAATCTGATAACTTCCCTGTTGGCTCAGGCCTGGAGGAGTTTCGGGAAGGCTTTGCATTTTGGCGCCTCGGCCAGCTGGGTAGTGCTCGGGACGGGGACGGGGTGAACCAGCGAATGCCAGTCTGTGGATGTGTTTTTTTTTCTTAATGGGGATTAATGGTGATTGATGATGAATGCTTAATGGATGTCAGTGGCGATTCAGATGTTTGGTCGGTGATGTTGTTTTGCTATGGCATTCTGTAGTTTCAGAAGCAGGGCATGGCTGCAACTCCTAAGATTTTCCTACACACATCAAATTGTAGAGGGAAACTGGCGGTGGTGATAGCTGCCACTGGTTTACCAGCCACTGTCTTCAATTTCAATTTTTCTGAAGCACCTGGGATTTGCAATATCAGTTTGTTCACTTAGGGCTGCAGTGACGCAGCTAGCCGTCAAGTCTACCCCAAAGGCGGGGGGAGTGTGCGATGGGTGAGGGATGTCAACCAATGCAGGAGCTGTCAGCAGTCAACGGGACTTGCTATGCTTCTGAGCGGCTTTCCGGGTTACCATACCTTGAAGAGCCTTGAAAAGAGCCTTGAAGACAAGTTCGGGAGAAAGTTCTCATACTACAAAACCACAGTGTTAGGACCGTTCGGATGGTAGCAGGCTAGGTGTTTTGGTGGGTTCCAATGGGTTGCATTGCTGCAGGAATGGCGGAAGTTCCAGTTCATTGGGACGGTGGAAAACTTGGAGGACACGGGGATGGGGGACAGGCAGCTTTTCAACCCTTGAGGAGAAGGTCTTCCAAGTAAAAACCGAAAGCCATAGGAGACGTATTTGCCAAATATATCCAAATATGGTCTCAGAAGGTCTCAGATCTGTAAAGTAACTTGTATCAGTATATATCAGTATCACTTATCACATATTATTTTGACATATTTTGACTCACTGAAGTTTTGAAGCTTCGGCCGTGACATGGAAGAATTGGGCGAATCATCTTACAAGATCAAGTGAATTCACCTGGCCGGATGCAGGACATTCCTTCCCATCTCAGCAAGAAGATGAGAAAGGCGCGTGGCTTTTTGCCACAGAAACCTGTTCTGAGTCACATTTCAGTGACCCTGAAAATGGCAATGACATGCAAATATCATGAAATATCACGATTCATACTGGCGTACTATTATCATACACTCGAGCGAAAGATAGTGGAAGAGAACCAGGCAAATTTGTCCTGCGGACCAGAGGTTGTCGTTGGTTCTATTCTATGTATCTATAGGTTTGATTGGAGCCGACTTCCCGACCAACCATACCAGTCGTTCCTGGACTTCCGCCGCTGTTCAGGCCTCCTTCCAGAGGGAAGCGCTCCAAAAGAGCGAGCTCTGAAAAAAATGGTCGCCATCGGCGCGGCGGCACGTGGCCGGTTTTCGTTTTGTTAAACCTCTGAGTAGATACTGATCATAAGCCAACTTTGGATGCTGATTTCTAGATTGATTCCATTCTATTATATTATATTATATTCTATTATATTATATTATATTATATTATATTCTATTATATTATATTCTATTATATTATATTATATTATATTATTATATAATATTATATTATATATTATATTATATATTATATTATATATTATATATTATATATTATATTAATATTATATTATATTATATTATATTATATTATATATTA
>Ga0126342_10019311_pt1 | contig 11587 bp, 14 predicted proteins | sample Cyp1metagenome_FD_92528 | JGI IMG/M metagenome (GOLD analysis project Ga0126342, IMG submission 92528) | Coral microbial communities from Lord Howe Island, Old Settlement Bay, Australia - Cyphastrea 1 metagenome | ecosystem: Host-associated > Invertebrates > Cnidaria > Coral ... | reverse complement strand
GGGAAGATTTTTTTTTGGATGCCTTATATTTTTTTGATCCCTCACCCCATCATCATCATCATCATCATCATCATCATCATCATCGTCATCGTCATCATCATCATCATCATCATCATCATCAACAGCATCAGCATCATCAGCATCATCATCAGCATCATCATCGTCAGCATCACCATCATCATCAGCATCAGCATCGTCATCATCATCATCATCATCATCATCATTATCATCTTCTTCATCATCATCACCATCACCATCACCATCATCATCATCATCACCATCACCAGCATTATTGTCAGATCATCATCATCATCATCATCTTCATCATCATCATCATCACCATCACCATCACCATCACCATCACCATCACCAGCAGCATCATCATCAGCATCAACATCATCATCATCATCATCATCAAAACCACCATCGTCATCATCATCAGCATCACCATGAATCATCATCATCGTCATCATCATCATCATCATCATCATTATCATCTTCTTCTTCATCATCACCATCACCATCACCATCATCATCATCATCATCATGATCGTCAAGAATATCAAGGGCAGCTACCCGCTTCATCTTTGGCTCCCGTTTATCATCCACCTCTGCTGCCAACCTGCTGGTTCCAGGAAAGAACCAATCCCAGAGGTGGAGTGGTGTAGCCCTCAGCCTGGGCAAGTCGAGCGCTGCGGCAAGTGATGGGGTGATCCAGGAATGGAGCGGCTGAATCACTGTCCTTCGGAATCCAGAAATTTGGGAGACTTAGGTGGGACATCCCCTTTTTGAAGGAGGACCAGTACGGACAGAAGAAGGCATACACCGAGGTACGCGTTTTGTTCTGATTTCATCAATGGATGCCGAGGTCTTGAGGATGTGACTGTTTCTTGTGGACAACATCAACAGCCAAAGATATATGGGTATTGCACAGGTGTTACTGGGTTCAATAAAGGAAATATCCACAGGAAACCACCGATTCATTTGGCCAGGTGAATGTCGAGAAGATCACTCCGTACGTGGAGCATCCAATCCCCATCAAGATCACCACCGAGAAAGAGGCCTGGAGCAGTCTTAAGCCCACGGGAAGGTCCCCCCAAGCATATTTCCATCCAACTGCAGATATGTCATGATATATTGTATACACAAACACACACACACACACACCCATTTTCTCTCCATTCACCTAATTATAAACCAACTTACCTGTCTATGGCCCCCCTCTTCCGTACTTGGAATTTTGCACCGTTTTCCCACACGAGGCGCCCGAAGCGGCCATGATGCACCTGACTCCAAAGGAGACTGTGACCCTGAGAGCCTGCCGAAGCAACATGCGTATGTCTGAAAATGCGGTATACCCACCAGTTATGGCCATTTTGATGGGGGAACATGATGATTTTGGGTACCCTATGTTCATCTATTTTCGAACAAACCCGCAGTTGAGAGAGTGCCCTGTACATGGTCCCGCTGTTTTTGGGATCAGATGCAGTGCCACTTCTCTTCCCAGGTTAGGACACCCCTCAGGGTGCTCAGGTGCCATGGATGTTTATGGCACCAGTCCTACGTCGGTGTCCAGGGCAGTTCCTTGAGATCGTTGCTCCAGGGCTGCAAGAGGACCTGGAGTCCAAGGAGCTGGAGGTCCTTTCTGGAACACCCTGGCACCATTGGTGGAACGTGTCTTGGGCTTCTTGCAAGATGCCGATGGTCTTCATGGTCTTCACGGACTCCAACTGGATACAAACTGAATCAAGAGATTGCAACAGAAAGGAAGGGACTAGGAGAAGCAGCACAGCTAAATGTCTCCGCCGCTGTTGTCGTCGCTTCTTCTTTACTGGTTTTGCTCCTGGGTTTAGTAGCAACGGATGAGTCGGGAAATTTGATGATTGTTGCCGACCAGTCTTTGCATACATACATGTTTGATAGGATGTCAGGGAGCGACCACGAGTTCTTCAATGACGTATCCAACAAACTTGATGATTTCGTGCAATATTCCAGCTGGCTGGCAGCTTTGCTCAACCTGGTGAACTTCAATCCAGAGGGCGTGATTCTTTTTTTTACTCTTCCTGGTGGCCTGCAACTAGTACGTTTTTTTCAACGGATATTAAAATCAGGCTTTCACCGCATTCGACCTTCTGGGCTGGTTTCTGACTTTTCCTATCCATCTGCGCATACTGCACGCTTTGCATTTTGTCTTTCATTGGTTCTACTTGTTTTATTGCCACGATTCACTGGTCGAGACAGAAGAGCTACGCTGGACCAGTGGTTCCTGATAGCTGTGACTGCATGGGTCATAATGGGATCCTGTCGAATGCTCGCTGATGCACATTGGTTCAGTGATACTGTGGGAGGTGCCACCCTTGGAGTGGATGTTGCAGCTGCCGTAGAGATATGTGCGCTGCTTCTGCAAGACTCCATGCGTCAAACGGGACAAAAAATGGTGCTGGTTCGATGCAGGTTGCAATAGTTGCGATGACATATGGTAGGTACGTAAGCTAAGGGATTCGGAACCAGCTTGCACCAACTGATGGCACTACCAGCTTATATACTGATCGCACAAAGCTGTGCTAGACGCAACAAATTGTTGGGGGTGTTTTCTTTGGCTTCTCACTGAAGTTGATGTGCAAGGAGAGAAAGAAGCTCAGGCGGTTGAAGCGCTGGGCACTATGAAAGCGCAATCACTTTCAAGTTCATTCAATTGTTGATCTCGTTTGAAGCAGAACAAAAACCCAGGTTGCTAAGTACTGCAGCCCAATTCCTGAGGTCAAGAGCGAACTCAGGAGATCAGAGACAAGATTAAGATGGGTATTTTGCAGCCACCACCTCCCAAGGCACGGGGGTCGACGGGGTCAATATTCCTTGTCTTGGAATGGGGAGTGGCTGAACATGGCTCAACTTTCCAGGTGAAGATGGCCAACTTGATGAGAGTCCTTGGTGACGAGGCCGGTGACAGCAAGGGTGAAGTTTGTCCAAATCCCAACTATTAATCCCAACTATTTTTATCACATCATTTTCATTTGCACATTTGGGCCTGTGGGTCTGGACACTGCAATGAACACATGCTGCACCCTCCTCGAGGCGATTGCTGACCCCTCCACAGTGGAGCGGAAAGTCAGGTGTGGCTAGATTTCTTTGGCAACAGCCAGGACACAAGTGACAACAAGTTTTTTGCTGAATGACATAGGCGCGTAGGCAGCCACAGTGACGCCACTTGTGAAGGCAGCAGGTGGAACAGCGACGAAAGGAGCACGAACAGCGAAACGAGGCCGAACTGTTTGAGAGGACTCTTTGGACAGGCGTTGACGGCGACCAGTTGTGCTCCCTCCCCAGCGTGCCCGTATACCCGTTTGATCTTGTGAGACCTTGCACTTTGTTGTCAACATGGCACAAACAGAAATGCCAAAAATAAAAACAACATATATTGGGTCAAACTGAAGGATGATGAAACATCCAGCTAAAAGCTGAGACATCACCGTAAGTGAAAAGTGAATGGGTTGCCCTCAAACTGCAAAGCTTTGTGACTATGGCTGCGCGCTATGCCGATATTTCACGAGGCACGCAGATTGCCAGCTGAAGAGCGAAAGCAGAAGAAAAAGCAAAAGTGGCGCCTCGTCTTACACAAGTGAGCATTTTTTTTAAAACAATCTGTTGGTTGATTGTTTATCAGGTGGTTATAGTATGTTATAGTCAGTTTTGATTATCATGATCATTCATGATCCATGATCCATGGGAATCCCTAGGAAAACCAATTGGTTTCTTGTCTTCCCCTCAGGATGGCGGAGACGGAGCCAACCACACAGGTGCTGGTCTTTAAGATCAAGGACCTGGCAAACAAGAAGTCTCCAGCTTAGGACGAGAAGTAGGGCCTGGAGTTCAATGGGAAGTGGTTTCTGATGGTTTCTGATTGTTTAGCAAAGTTTGCAAGTTGCAAATACCAGCCTAATGTCAGCTAAAGGAAAAGAGACAGATATAGACAGATGGGTTCTGAGGCATTTGTTCAAGATTGACATGAACGCTCAGTGCACTTGGCTTGTTGAATTGGCAACCTCAGTGCGCGACGAGCCATTGGAGTCTCTTTGTTGGTCGCAGTGTGATGTGAGTACAGTATAGCTGGGGGTTTTCTAGACATGTGATCCTAAGTTCCACGGCAAGTTTCATGGCAAGAGATCACAAGAAGCGGTATTTTTGCCCAGATTGGGGAATGCTAGATGTGACTAGCCACAGGAGTGATTGCGGCCAGGCAATTTCACCTGACTGGTTGCTGCATAGCGTGCCCCGGCGCCTGAAGCTGAGTGACATTCGTACATATTCATACTGTATGGTTGGTATGGTCGTTCCATGTTGCAGGTACGGGTTTTCAATTTGAAACCATCACATGCTCCAGGGATTGGCATCCCTTCCAGCTTACAGATCTATAGACAAAGGAGGAAGCCTACGAGATTGCCTCATCATGAAGGTTAAACAAGTTTTTTCCGGAGCCAAATGAACTAGTTTGGGCTTAAAGGTGCCAAAAGCGCAGAATTGCTAAAAACACCACCGTTCACACATACTGCAAGTGTTGGTGAACCTAGAATGTGAAGATTTGTCAATTGATGTCAAGTGAGTTTATCCATTTCTACAGTACTGAAGACTTGAGGTCGCCAACATGGTTGTGGTCGAGGGCGGCCCGCGGGCCATCAAGCGATACAAGAAGCTCATGATCAGGTGACCGCCGGTTTGGCTTCTCCATGACTTCTCCAACCCAGTCCTGCGACCATGGTGTAGCCACAAAACATCGACAGGCGCATCAAGTGGACCGAAGAGCAAGCTGACGACGTGTGGATCTCGTTGTTTTCCCTTTTAAAACTGGGTGGGGTGGGCAGGGTTGGACAACTTGTTTTAGCTATTGGTGCCAGCAGATTGGGCAAACTGATTGGCTTCCTTGACGAACTGTTTTAAGGATGATGATGACGAGGATCAGGACGAGGTCACCGCACCAAAGCTTCAGGACTTCTGTGTGCCTTCCTAAGATCAGGATTGAGTACGACCTGGTAGTATGACACGGCTTTTGAATGGCTACGACTAGGACATACTAGGACCAGGATCTGGATTCTGCGCAATAAATGCGTAGGATGATTTGATCTCAGTGTTTTGAGGATTGCATCCGTTTCGTGCAAGGTTCTGATTTGGGAAGGTGTTGTGAAGCAGAGAAGCTTCAAGAATTGGAAGGCTGGATATGCAGCACAACCTTACAACATCTTACAACCACTTTGGCATGATATCAAAAGCAGCAGTGGTGGGTTGTCTTTTGCGGTGCAGGTGACGCATGTCCGGAACGAGCCAGAGGCCCGAAAGCTTCTGAACGTCAGGGCCTTAGAACACTGACTGAGGGTTGAAAAAAGATAAAAAAGAGTATTTCGCAATTTTCTATTCCTTCCATTCCTTCCCTGGAATGATTTACCCCTGAATTTGGAGCCACACTCAGCTGGTGTGGCTCCACCTGAAGTAACTTCTGGAAGTGGAGCTGCTTCAGGATCGTCAGGCTGAGCACTACTGGGACGTCTTGCTGCCATGTCTTTTCTATTTTTTTTCACGAACTTTATTGATTTTACGCAACATGATTACAGAGGATGAGATGGAATGGCAAGCAAATCACCGAATCCTGAATTGGAACAGGTTGTTCTGAATTTCAGAGCTGTCAAGCAGCTGGTTCAACTGGTTCTATTGTGAATTTTGACTAAGAAGTTCCCTAGACAGGAAGATACTTCAATTATGTATGGACACTTCTTGGAGTTGAATTTGTGCACATGGGCAATAGAGACAAGTCGTGCCTGCCAGATGTTGGCACGATACCGAGATCATCGTCTGGACATCTAAGGGTCCACCTGGCAACCAATGAGACGCTGAAGCCAGTCGCCGTAGCTGTGCAGATAAAAGTGCTGGCGTCAAGTGTTTGAAGCCTTTTCAATGCTCGGTCAAACATTTCATACATATCATATCGGCGTTGTTACTTCTTGCCACATTAACAGCAGTTTAACTGCAGCTATGATTGAAAGTCAGAGCAGGAGCGTAATCGCAGTGGATCTCGCAACTTGCTACCAACTGGAGTGCGCAGCTGTGAGCTCTCAAAGCGACCGACAAGTGGCAGCTCTTCCAGACTTGTTGAGATGTCTGCCTGACGAGTTTTGAGCATGTTCATGTTACTGGATGTTGCTGGTGCTTAATAGGGAAATGATCCAATCCATATATATATATATTATATTATATTATATATATATTATATTATATTATATTATATTATATTATATTATATCATATTATATTATATTATATTGTATTATATTATAAAACTATTTTCACAATCATCCCATTCCCCCATTCCCTGTACTACGAAGCACCAGTCATGTTACGGCACCAGTCATGTTACGGCCAGGCTGGCCCGTCGCTTCGGTTCCCTGGTGGCTCGTCCTATCGGCAAAGCCCCAATGGTTGCTCCTTTGGGACAGAGGTGCCAGCTGAGCACCTGGAGTAGAACAGATGCAACATTGGATCATCCGCAAACAGGTAAAGCACTGTTGTTTTTACTGGTAAATCAGCTAAGCATTGAGGCATATTACGGCATATTGGCATATTTTCTGAATTCTTGCATGAAAGTTTCCCACCGTTTCACTTGATTTTTGCCCATTAGCCATGCAGGTTCTTCTCCGCATATGAGGGTCAGGAAGTGACAGATGACCAGCTGGTGAAGAAGTGCGCCTGGCTGGTTGTCATGGATCACTGAGTGATTTTTGGGAAAGGTTGCAGCTAGTCATGACCTTTATCCAAAGCTGTGAATTCCAGGAATTTTGGGAATGGAGACGTGTTTTGAGAGACTTGGTCAGCGCAAGCTGCTGCTGTTTACAGGAGCGATGACTGGGCGATTGAGGAGACCAACTTCTGCCTGGGTTCTTCACTCAAAGATGACTGGGCACAGATCAAACTTGGGCGCGGAATGGAGTGGTTACGTAAGTTGCTACCATGACATCAACGACCAAGACCCAAACTTCAAAACTTGTGGGTCTGACATTTGTGGGTCTTGTTGTCTTGAACCTTGACCTAAATCAATTAGAACTGGTTCACTTTTGAAATCGAAGAAAAGAAGCGATTTATCCAACCATCAATGGAGTCCCTTACCTTGATGGAAACTGGTCTCTTTGAAGGTAAACGTGCCCAGGATCAGATTGTAGAGGTCAAATTTTCGCAGCGCATTTCGGAGATGAGGCCGCACAAGCTTCGTTCGTTACAAGGAGACTGATGACCTCGCGCCACTTGGTGTCATCAAACATGGCTGGGGAAATCACCAAAAAATGCTCCAGAAAGGGACGCTCTCAGTCCCGCGTTTCAGCACGTTCAGGTTTTGTGCCACACTCAGTAATATCTAACAATGATTTCAAGAACAAAGAACAAAGCTCAAGATACCCAACGTATTAAATATCGTAGGAAATCATGTCTTCAGGGCCACAAAGTCCTTGACAGGATTTTTACCTTTATGAAATCCAAGAGTAGACACAGGATCTTTCCTGAAGGCCCTTGACTTTTTCTTAAACTCCTCAGGGGAGGCTATGTACCTACTGCCAATGACCTACTTCTCATGGGTGCAATTTCCACCTTGTGTTGTCTTTGCCAGCTCCTTCACTGATCTAAAGGCGTCGAACCAAGCACTTGATGGACTGCCAGCTGAACAAACAGCACACTCGCTTACGCGATGGTACCCTGCACCAGGTATTTTAGAAACAAGACAGAGTATGTCATGGCCGAATGCACTGACAAGGGCAGCAGCACCTGCATGCCTTAAGTCCTATTAGCGTATGTCCAGGTACAGTCATTCCTTACACGGCCTTGTTCCTTGATGACATGATCGATCGGCGCGATCCTCAGATTTAACGAAGTTTCTGCACTTCCACTCAGCCGTAGACAGGAGGCTTGCCTTTTCCTGACCTTGAAAAGCATCAGAAGCAGAAGTCCTACAGGAAGTGTAGTAAGCTCAACAGTGTCCTGGGATCTGTCAATGTTGAAACCAGTTGAAACACTCTCCTGAGGCCAGGTCCATGCCACATTTTCACCGAACAGTCGAGGTCTTAGTACAAAAACGAGGATTGTGAGGGTCGCAGAGATGGGACCAGTGAGCCAATGAACTTGCCGTGCAGGTGTCCAACATGCTAGGGATATACCGCAAACACTGGTCCTGCGCTATCGTAGGAAAAACGCAAGATGGGTGGTCCTGGTAGTTTTGGTCTTGTTCCAACTTGTCTGGATGGGTAAAGGCCGCTGCTGAAGTGGACCTGGGACGAGACCTATGACGAGGCGGAGCAGCCAAAATGCTTTGCCGTAAAAGCCTTGTGGAGAACGGATCATCATGTTGGTACACTGAAAAAAGTATCAAGTATAGATTGTGGTGGTTGATGATGATGATGATGATGATAATGATGATATTCAGACAATCAAACATCTCACATGATACAGCATGCTATCTACCAACCTTTATGTTTCCATTTCGGTCTAATCATGCTGGCAAATGACGCCATTGCTCCCATACGCAGGCCTACGAGAAGCCAAAAGGCACCAGCCTCAGCTTCAAAATCTTTCAAATCATTTACATCCCAAAAAGGTATAAAAAGGTGGGATGATGATGCTGTCCAAGAACTTTCACACTCTTTTTCGAGGGAAGTGTCTGAACATGTCTGAACTAGGTCACCATGAAATTCTCTGCTCCAGTGAATGCTCTGGATGCTTTGAGGTGCTAAGTGAGCCTCGCCTGGCTCGCAGTGAAGCCGGCCGCAGTTGTTGGTTCAAATTGAAATGGGTATGGGTCAATACCTATAGATACATTTTTAGTGGGATGAACATCCATTTACCAGGGTTTTGATCCATACCCAAATGGATGATGTCGTTTCTTAGTTGGTTTTTGAGACCAAGTCATGAAGCATTGGAACCTGCGACGGGAAAAACACCACATCAAAGCGTCTTTGATGCCCTCTGTTTCAGTGGTGTCCGAATGCCAAATGGATTGTGCTTATTGAATCGGGGTGTACGCAATACGGCTGCAGGTAAACCACCAAACTCTCGGCATTCCGACTTGCCGATGCAAGTTTCCAGGATGATTTTTCTTCTCGTTGGTTGTTTCATTTGTTTCCTTGAATCCCAATGGTATTTGTGTATGGAGGACCTTGAAGATTTCACTTAATTAGAGTTGTTGAAAGCATCAGACCTACGAGGGGTAGCTTGCAGGCCGAGGCCGAGGCTTTGATTGCGAGCACTTTTTTTTGCGATAGATGCATTCCTTTGAACATGTAGTTTGGTATGATGAATTTCCTTTTGGCATAATGGTTGCGTAGAGACTGGCACACCCAATGGAAGCATGAACAGAGTGACGGAGCCGTTTTACGCACTGCGCCAGTTCAATTTTGATTCGGCATGAACAGCAAACAGTGGGACTGAAAGTCTCAAAGAATCAGGGAATCAAGAAGGAAAGTCAACTGGTCCAACGATCCTGCTTGTCAAATTGTGGTCCCACCTTCGTAGCTCTCTTAAAGACTCCCAACTGATTGTTGTCAACAAATACTTGATCATCTCTCTCTAGCATGAGCTTGAGCAGCAGCTTTGTATCACCCATAATTGAACCTTCAGAAAGCACTTGCTCAACTTGGGCCTTGCCATGCTCCCGCTTGCTTCTTTCCCTGTTCAATTGGCCTTAGCGCCGACGAAGATGGGATCTGTAAGCAATGGAAGCAGAGGACATGACCAGGTGAAGAGAAATGACATCGGCTCAGCCTTGACTGCTGGGCTTGTGGCCACTGTGGGGCAATGGTTGAAGAGACGGGGCAGATGCCATGCATCTTTGCAAGAGAGTGTGGCTCGTCCCCGTCGAAGGCGCAAGCGCTTGCGCGATTTGAAAGTGGGACAAGAACTTCGAGGGACAGTGAAAGCTATGTTGGCTTCACATGCGTTGGTGGATGTGGGAGCAGAGTTTGATGCAGTCTTGCATGCCAGTAAGATGGCACGGGGCAACAAACGCCCCGGTGACGTTGTTTCTGAAGGAATGGAGATCCGAGTGTGGGTCAGCGGAATGAGATCAGAAGGCATCGAGTTTCAAAAGCCTCTTGACAGGGGGAGCCGAGGACAAAGTAGCACATACCATCCAAAGAATGAAACCTCGAAGTCTGCCCAATGGCCAAAGATTATTTCGCTCTCGTGTTTTACATGCAGGTTTACAGTCATTGTTTTAGATATTTTTGCATGTGAGAAAAACATAGAAAAACATCAAACAGTTTCAAGCCTGTTGTGTAAACACAAAGAAATGGCCCTGTGCAGGTTATGGTACAGCAGAAGGAAGTACCTGGAAAATCGATGCCAAGCTCGAAGTGACGATGCTGGATCCAAAGGAGATCAGAGCTATTTGGATTTGTTGGATTCGGATCATGAACGACCACCAGCCACTCACAACCACCAATAACCATCAATAACTCAATAACCATCAATAAGCACCAACAACCCCATCATTTTTTACAGAAAATCATCTCGCAATCGCCAGGAGCTCTCAGCCGATGTCTCGGAGTTCATCGCCTTGCCCTCCGATGCACTGCTGGCCGCGCAAGTTTCACGCATCGAAGACTATGGCATTTTTCTGCTGGTTTCTCCGCCAAGTGGTGGAGCCCCGGTGCAAGGTGGGGCGCGGTTTTGTGATCAAAGAGGTGCAGATATTGGGTGTTTATAAGATATAATAGATTGTAATGATTATTATAAATGTTTGTATGTGTTTGGTGTGTCTGGCAATTTTTTGGTATCCCCTGAAGGCTTTGTGCACGTCTCCGAGATGAAAGAAGGTTTTGTAAACCATCCAGAAGATGAGGTGGAAATGGGGCAGGAATTGACAGTGCGATTGCTGCGAGTCGATCGCAAGTTTGGAAGGCTGCGGCTTTCCATGAAACTTCCTGAAGTTGAAGGCTACTGAAAGTTTGAATCGTTGGATGCTGCTTGTAGATAGGCTCAGTTTGCTGCAGCAACCATCTCACGACGAAGATGAAACCCAAAGAAGGTTTGATTGAGAAACTATGGAGAAAGCAACGCGCATTTCTCTGGCGAAGTCTGCAGAACGTTGCAATCCACCATGATAGACTTTCAAAAGGAAACTATTCATGTTCCAATGTTCCAACTTTATCAGCTGAACCGCTACTCCACTAGCCATTTTTTGCTCCACGGCACCAGTTCCGCACGCGTTGCATGTCCGTTCTCCGCATGTCCCGACGGATGGTGAAGCTGTCCGCTCTGCCCGCTGCTCGGCTTCGATGGTTTCTTCGACCTGCCTGCGGTATTCGGCAGACCCTGCGTATGGCGGGCACGGCTGTCCAGCGCGCGGGCGAACATCAGAATTCCGTGCACAACATCGGAGCCGGTGCCGGAGCGCAGGATATGGACCTGGCTGCCTGGTCCCGGCTAAAGAACTCCGAAGTTGGAGAGGCCATCTCACCACGACTCACGAAGATAGGGGCTTGGAGGCCGGATCCACAACCCAAATTTCAGGTGAACGAAGTGTCGGGATTAACACCTGGAGTACCAGCAGCAGTTGTACAGG
>Ga0126342_10019310_pt1 | contig 11587 bp, 11 predicted proteins | sample Cyp1metagenome_FD_92528 | JGI IMG/M metagenome (GOLD analysis project Ga0126342, IMG submission 92528) | Coral microbial communities from Lord Howe Island, Old Settlement Bay, Australia - Cyphastrea 1 metagenome | ecosystem: Host-associated > Invertebrates > Cnidaria > Coral ... | reverse complement strand
TGCGGTTACGAACGGGGGCTTCGGGTATGGGTCTTAAGTGCTAGAGCAACCCTTTAGGTCCCCAAGACACCTGCCCAATGACGACAGCTCCTATTTCTTGAGCCATGAAAAAAGTCAGAGCACATAGTTGTGCGTGTCATCCTGCAGGGGTCCATGCTGCTTGCATGTGCACAGTGCCAAACGCAAATTTAATGTAATGTAATGTATATAATGCAGCGCAATGCAATGCAATGCAGTCTAATGTAATGCAATGTATATATAATTATAAGTATACATACATTCTACATGCTCATAAAAGTATGATACAATGATTCGTGATTTATAGAGATATGGGTTGCTACATGTTACAACTTATAGCATTCATTCACTAACTAGCATGAACTTAAGTTTCAATGCCCGAGAGCGAAATATTGGACGCCAAACCTTGGGGGTCACCTATCACCCGGATGGAATGAGATGTGGATGGTGTTTGGGCCAGAGTAACTTTTGGCTGAGGGGACGGGAACAGATTGGATTTTTTTTGTCCCCGCAGTTACAGCACACGGTGCCGTAAGCCCGTGTGTTTTTGGGTGTATTTTGTACGTCATTTCGATAAATTTACATGCGTCGTTGTTTTTTATTCCAACGAGATGCAATCCACTGTATCGCATGTCCTGTTTTGGTTTTGACACCGTTGTGTCTCCTTCTCTCATTTGTACTTTGTGTCTCGCATTCTGCTAGTGAACGCACTTGCGATCAAACCACCCATAAGACTTAGTCGTGGAAATTCAGTATCATGATCCATGAATGTGGGCACACGCAGCCCGGACTTAACTTTTTCCTCATTGTTCCAGATTCATGCACACATTAGGTTTGGCCAACATTTTCATGGTTCTTAGTGATGCTGGTTATATATCCCTGACCCCTTAATGGGGTTGGTTACATCCTCTTTGGGCATTTCGTTTTTGTTGCTCCCTCCTGTGTCAGGCCCTTGATGCCGCGATGCTTCTCAGTGCATGCCAAGGCGGAGCTTGTTGATGACTGTTCGAAGTCTCCAATTTTTAGGTTGAACAGTGAGGATTAAATAGGATATGCACCCAATGATGGCCGGAGGAGATTTGTATATGGTTTTTATATGTTTTTATGATGTTCGAATGTTTGACGGGGATTGTAATCCCAAAACGGGGAATTCGTCCCTTAGCCAACCAGTATTTTTGGGGATGACAACAGGTGAAATACGTTCCAACAACCTTTGCACGGTAATGGAAACCACCTGGAAATCACTGACTCAAGTGTCCTGATTTGAACACCTATTACTTTAAATGGGGAAATCAGCCTGGATTCTGGATTTCCATTTTTCCAAGAAACTTTCAAGTCTAGCAGGCTGAATCAATGCTGAATCAATGCACTTTGATCCGATGTTCATAGATTTTCCCTATTTTTTCCCCAAGTTTTTTTTCATTTCCCCAATTTTTCCCATTTTTTTCCTCCTTTGGCCCTTTTTTCATCCAGGTCTTTGGTGACGACCAGCTGGTTCCCACCTTAGAGCTGGCCGGCTACCGACGTCTGGGCGCCAAGAGAAAGGTGAAGCTGCAGGAGGCGCGGGCCGCTGGACGCCAACCATGACTGGATGGAAACCTCCAAAAGAAACACCAAAAAAAAAACCATCCCGAATTTGAGTGTTATGATATTTTTTTGGGGAATGTATATTATAATATATATGAGTTATATATATATATAATACTTATATATAGAATATATTGTATATTATGAAATTAGGTCTATTAATCATGCCATTTTAGTTCTGTTGGTGTGGGAAACTAGATTTTCAGTGAGGTTTTTTAGCCAATGCCTTTTTCACCATCCCCAATTGGGGTTTATGTTTTCATGGGAGGCTGTAAATGTAAGCCCCAAGCGGTTTGTTAATGGGATGGTTATATATGGTTATTATTGGTTATATGGTTAATATGGTTTATTAACCCCAAGATGGTTATATATGGTTATTATTGGCTTCACATACAAATAATACAAATAATAGCTGAATAGCTGGGGATATGACCAGCAACAGGTTTTCATAGAGACGCTTCGTCCTGTATAATCCAACGTGGCAGTGGGAAAACCCGATTGTAGTGGAGGTTTTACCGCATTCGTTGGCTTGCTATCATCGGCAGAAAGAGGATTTGAATGGAATTGAACCAACAAGAAGAAATGCAGATTTCACTGCTATAGATAGGGATTTAACAGCGACTTTAACCAGCAATTCACGGGGCACCGAGGAATAAAATTGGGATTTCACTGGCTGAAATTAGCCCATTTGAGTTTATCCAAGAATCGGGATTTTACTTGCAATCAATTCAATGAATAGATCAAATAGGATATTTCGAAAACATTTTAGTTGGGATTTCACTAGCAATAAATGGAATGAACCCATTGAAGCCATTTGAATTCAAACGTGGAATTGCCCAAGAAGGTATTGTTTGAAGGCAATGCTCATCCATGGGACGACCTCACTATAGCAGGGGAAGCTAATATCGCTAATCGTCCCTATTAGTAAGGGAAACTATCTCAAACGAATCGTGAAATGCCATTTAATAGTGACATCAGATTCATCGTGAAAAAACTATCTCAAAATGATAGTACACATAATTATCTCGAAAGCGAAAGTACGATATTTGGGTATGGATCAATACCTATGAAAATACCATTTTTAGGGGGTTATTCACATCCATAAATCCCAGCTATTTTGATGTGAACAAAAAAGGGGTACATGGTTTTGACACACTGCCGATGGGGAGCTTCCCAGGAGTTGGATCAACTCCTACGTCGCTTCAACTGCGCCGCTTTGACAAGCCCGGGTCGCGCCTTGAATGGCACGGTGATTTCATGGTGATTTCATGGTGATTGAATAGGATTTAACCAACTAAAAGATGATGTTACCTCGTAATTTGTTACACTTAGCCATGGAACATCACCATCTTCAATCAGTAAATCATCAATCTTTGTGGGCCAGTTTTCAATGTTAAGAACACAATGAACGGGAAAATCATTATCAGTTCGTAGTCCTGTACAGTCCATTTATGTGTGTACTTATTAAGATAGTCATGAAGTTTTATGTAGTAGTTACTGATAGTTATACTATTGTTGGCTATGGGCCAAAAAAAATCACTTTCCAAACATGGTTGGTTTAGTGCTGAAGTGCGGGAAAAAGTCCATGGTGGGTCATGGTCATGGTGGGTCCATTGGTCATTTCATCAGGATCTCCTGGAGATTTTTCCGAAAGAACCCACACATTTTTATTCCTGTTATCAGCTCATAAGTTGATCCAATCAATATGTTTGTGTTTGCCTTTGCGTTTGTTGTTGTTGTTGTTGTCGTCGTTGACAAAGATTATTCTCATTAATTTAATTTATATATATACCATTGAAGCATTGTCATAAGTATATCACTATTTAATGTCTCTCTCAATGTTACTAGACATGTCGAGATATCTTAAGATATTTACCCTCTGGTAATTTAACATAGCTATGGAAAATCACCATTTTTAATGGGAAAATCCACTATAAATGGCCATTTTCAATAGCTTTTTGTATGTTTACCAGAGGGTATCTACAGATGTTGCGACAGCATTGACCAGGCCTGGACGCCCGCATCAACTCCGTGCTTTTTGCGGCGAAGGAGGCCTTCCAACAGCGCCGTGACTGGCGCGGCTTCGGATGCGGCTGGGTCTTTCCCAGATCCGCGGAGATACTCGGCACAGGGGCGATGGCACAGGGGTCGATGGGCCATGGACGCCCCATCAACTGCTAAGTGGTTGATATGTGGCTTGTAACCCAGTTATAAGATGTTATAACCCAGTTATAACATGTTATAACAGTTGTAATCCTTTATAGCTGAGTTACAATCCATGACTATTCACCAGTCAACTAACTCCACGGATGCATGGACCTGGTAGGATGATTCATCCGATTTATTTTGGGGAGGTAAGGGCAGATTATCTTGAGATATCTTGAGCATGGGATCTATGTAAAAGAATCTGATAGAATCTGTTAAGACCACAGACTCTGGGATGCCGCCATTGCAATGTGAATCTGTCCGCAGGCGGATCTTGAACCAAGCACCAAGTGTGATAGATATTTTTTCGAGACAGGACGGCACCTTGCATCAGGTTTTTCAAGCCGAGACAGGACAGGACACACCAGAAATTTGGCGGATGTCATTCCAGATCGAACATATTAAGGATGTATAGCCATCCACACTATTTGGCCTTCATTCGTGAAGATGGTTCCACCGATCCTCCTGACCTACCCTTTGGCCTGCAGCTTGGCGATGTGTTGGGGTCAGCTTTGGCCATTTTCACAGGGGTTAATTCATACCCATGATGTGTGTTTATAAATCATTAAACAAATAAAACATAAATAACTATACATTAATAAATATATAAATAGATAAATAAATATATACATAAATAGATACATAAATATATAAATAAATAGATAAATAAATATATAAATAAACATATAAATAAATATATAAATAATATAAAAATAAACATATAAATAAACATATAAATAAATATATAAATAAATATATAAATAAATATATAACTAAATATATATATATATATGTATACATATTTATGTATAAGGAAAGCCAATAGTGGGATGACCATTCCCCATTAATCCATATTGATCCTATGTCACTTGACCATAGCACCTATATTGAGTACCAACTGACTACAATATTGAAATGGGGGGAGGATCGGCCATCTCAAATAAAAGGCGTGGGGACCGGACCCTTGATACATTTGACTTGAACCGGACGCACTTAAACTTGTCAATTTTTGAAGAGTTTGACTCACTCTGAGAAAACTATGTGGGCTTACATGCAACAAGCCTCTACCCAAAAGCTGAAGAAATAAGAACAGGGCAGACAAAAGGCAATACTAATACTCCCCCCAAGAGCATAGAATCGTCAGGATTGTTTGCGACAAAGCTAGGACCTGGTGCCTTTGGTAGTTTTATCAGTGAACTATGTCCGAATGAAATTTGTTTTTCCTTTCACTCGCTGCATGGCATGGTCTTATTTTGAGCCCTCTCCTGTCAGCTACAAGAACAACAGTCCTCCTAAAAGCAAGCTACATCCAGTCCAACTTGGCATTTGGTGGGGTTTTCCTATTCGGTCCTAACCCAAGGCAAAGACTCTTGAACGGCATGCGTCAACAGCTTCTGCCGTTCTTAGAAGATGTTCTGGAGTTTGGATTGGGTTACGAAGCGGGCCAACTTGAAAACACTCTGCAAATGACCACGGCCATTGTGCACTACTACCCTGAGATGACGCAACAGGAGAGGTCTTGGCACATCCCTTTATACGTTCATAATCAGCCATTTATGTACTTGTACAAAAAGTATATATGATATATATATATCTCTCGCTCTATATATATATATATATGTATGTACATGTTTATGGGTATATATATATGTACTTATGTATACGTATATGTATACGTATACGTATATGTATATGTATATGTATATGTATACGTATATGTATATGTATATGTATATTATATATATAAAGTATATTACATAAACTAATGAAAAAGTAAAAAAGACAATGAATGAATAAATAAGCACATACATGATATATATATATAATTATATATATATATATATACAACTATATGTATATGTATGTAAACATTATATACACATACATAAGTGGACGTCAATTTCTACCAGTTGGCTCTGAAAATGCCAAGAGTTGACACGAAGCAGCCCATCATCAGCCAGGAGACCCTGCTTACACCAGCGGCTTTCCATTGTGACGACTCCTTCCTCACCCTGTTCCTTGCTGAAGAGCAACCGGTTAAAATATAGTGGTTTCATGTGGTTTCCTAAAATAGGGGTACCCCAATAGCTGGATGGTTTACAATAGAAAATCCCCAAAAACAAAAGATAACAGGGGGTGCACCAATTTTAGGAAACCTCCATATTGTAGAATCAGCCTGGGAAATCTTTCGGGACTCTTGACATTGGGATCACAGGTTTCAGCCCTTCCAAACTGTGAAAACTGGCTGTATCCCCCATTTTTGGTCATTTTCATGGAGACGATGATGTCATTATCACTATATATCCCTATTAAAATCGCCATTGATATATATATATATATATACTATATATATTACATATATATATATATAGATTATATATATATATATATATATTATAGATTTTCCATGATTTTCCCCAGACATCCACATTTTCCAAGGAACGTGGAGAGCACCCCGGGCATCCATGGTCTTGGGGCCGTTTCCGAGTCCGACGAGTCCCGGCCGCGGATCAGGCGTTTCTCTTACGGCGAGGTGGGGACCCCAGTCACCGCCAGTCATGACGACTGGATGATTTACCCTCTGGTAAATTAACTCGTTGACCCTGAAAATAGCCTAGTTTTAATGGAAACATATGGAAACTAATCTTCCAACCCCGATGACTGCCAGGGTCTATGTTAATTTACCAGAGGGTACCCTCTGGTAAACTAACATAGCTATTGAAAACGGTGATTTTCCATCGTTATGTAAACGTTTACCAGAGGGTATGATGATTTGGGGGTGGGTAGCCTCTATTTTAGGAAAGTGGCTGAATTGGTGCAAATCACTTTAACGTTTGGGTTTCTGGGGGATATAACATGATGTCACTATACTTAATGTGCTTCATAGCATTAGCATCTACTACTGACTGAATCTACTACTAACTGAGGGGGGTGCACCTTGTAGAATTGAGACGGACACGATCAAAAAACACCGTTGCGCCATGTTCTATCGATTTTGGCCGATCTATCAAAGACATACCGTTTTTTGGGGAAGCAATTGCTGGTACTTGCTGTTCCCCAGCAAACACCATCAAACAAGGCAGTAAAAAAAGGAACCTCTCGTGACACTGTACTGTAGGTTTTAAAGCCTATTTCCCTTTGGCAACGGTAAGCCATGGCAGGTGAATTCCTCAATCATCAACTTATTCGTGGGTGGATACCTGTGACTGGCTTGCAACTTATGTCCAGGTAGAGTCAACCTTGGTTTTGCTTGGTAGATGGTTCAATGTTAGCAATGAACAGAATGTCTTCACCAAAGATAAACTCCTTTGTGGGGTGTCCAAGGTCAGTTATGGTAGCCGAGGCAAACGTTATCGCAAGGGCGCTGGCGTAGCCTTCTGCACAGTGGCTCCAATCCCAGCAATGATCCCTTGTGGCACTGGCAATTTTTGTGGGTCATTCCTTTTGCCCAGACACGCTTTGAACAGATCACGTCTGATCATGTTGAATGGCTTGTTTTTTTTTGAGCTTTTGGTTCTCTTTAAAGCTTTTGTTCCTTATGTTTTTCCAATGGCTTTCTATGTTTTTCTTGAGCTCTCACATTCCCCACTTCCGCCCATTCCCAGAATTAGTCCCACTGCAGGAAGATCGTCTTTCCATCACCATTTTCTTGGGCATGCCTCAACTGCATGGTGCCATCGGTGAGCACGTCCACACGCGAGGAGAGCAGGAACGCAGAGTCCCTTGTCATGCTATGGGGATGGGTATTTCAGATTCTGGGTGTATATCATGGGGATATAATGAGGATATAATGGGAGATAATGGAAATAATTGAAATAGCACATCCGCATTGTTGCAGCTTGCCGAATGTATGTATGTCATGGACCCGGCCCGGTTTTCTCAGCTATGGACCCTGGGTTTTCGCAGCAGGTCTACGACTGGCTCTCCACAAGTTCCCGGCATGATGATTGGTTGGCCACAGCCAATTTCGAAGAGATCCAGGAGAGATTTTCAATGGCTAAGTGGTCGAAGCACAGATGATCAATCATTGGAATGGAACATAAAACATACTGTACCCTCCGGGAAACTAAAATAGCTATGGGAATACCTATTAAAAGTTGTGTTTTTCCAATAATTATGTTAATTTACCAGAGGGTAATGATGGATGTGAACGATATCACACCAAATCATGCCAAATCATTCAGATTGTATCCTGACTTGCCGCTCGGCAAAGGCCTTTATGAAGAATGAACTTATGAATGCATTCAAGGCCTGTGCGACTGTCGTGTGTAAACCCACAGTAGCCCTTTATATTGTGAAAGTTATATAATATAAGATGAGATATAAACCTAACCCCCCTTGAAACCCATACCAGCCCTCATATATATATATATATCTAGATATAGACATGCAGGCAGGTGGGCAGACATACAGACCTATCTAACCTAACTCAACCTAAGCTAACCTAACTCAACCTAAGCTAACCTAACTCAACCTAAGCTAACCCTTAACCCTAAGCTAACCTAAGCTAAGCTAGCCTAAGCTAACCTAAGCTAACCTAAGCTAACCCAACCTTGCCTTACCTAACCTTACCTACCTACCTTCCTTCCTTCCTTCCAATATATATATATATATACACATGCGGACGTACACAGATATGATGCAGATAATCAGCACGAGACGTATCATATCTAAGCACAACTTGATGACTTTGTGGCAGGACATGTATAGCCAGGGCGATTCCTTTGATCCTGCCGTGCGAGAGTGGCTCGGGATGGCTCGGGCAGACATTTGTCCAACTTGTCAGGTTCCAATCGCCATTCTTCACTGCTATCAGCTGCTATCGTTATATCGTTGTGCTTCCCATTTAAAAGACTTCACACCTGTGGGATTCCCATTTCATCCCATTTCCACCTCTAGGTTGCTCGAGCGGCCGCGGGAACACATTTCTAAGAGTCGACAACGGCACTTGAGAGTCTCTCAGCCTGGTTGTGAGCAAACACTGGCCAACCATTGGGGACTCCCAAATCCAATGTCTCCGAAAACAGACCATGAATAAAATGAATCAACATGTGCAGATGTCCACCATTGTTGAACACGCTCACATCCCCTGGTTGTTCTTGTCATATATTGGATGTTGAATATTGGATGTTGGATATTGTTGGAACTATGTGGAAGTGCCCAAATTTTCTATGTGGAACTCACGCCTTTTTCGAGGCGATGCGCAATGCTCGGCAAAGAGCCCTGGAGCTCTCGAGGCCGGATACCCCACTAGCTTGATGGAAAAACAATGGAAAATCCATCTAAAAAATGGATGATTTGGAGGTACCCTCATTGTAGGAAACCTGAAAAATATAGGTATCATAAGATGCTAGCAATATCTAGCAATTGTTAATGAAGCAGCAATGATGTTCTTGAATCAGCAAGGAGCATTCAGGACGTAACGAACCATGGAGGCTTACTGAACAAAGTTTTGAAAACAAAACACCTGAGCCACGTCCAGGCAATAAGAGATACCAGGATGCCATCGTAGAATGTGTGATTCATCTGAAATTTATTGACATTTGTTACCCTCTGGTTATTTAACATAGCCATGGTATAGATGGCCCATAGAAATAGATGGTTTACCTAAATTGTTTACCTATTAGAAATGGTGATTTTCCATGGCAAACTGTTAGTCATAACCAGAGGGTACCATTTGGCTATGGGTCAACCATGTTGATCATGGCCATGGCGGCGTTTTTCCAGCTTCAAAAATCTTGGGATGACAGATCCCAGGATGAATCAAGCTCAAATCTACCAAAACACAATCAGAGGTTTCCCAAATGTCGTGATAAAAAATCAATTTCGATAGTGATTCATCCTGGGTAGATATCGGTGAATTTCCAAGCGGCACTCGGGTCAAAGTCGAACCTGGTTTCACGGTATCGAACGGTGCCAAAGGCGCACCGGTGGCAGGGCACCGTGACACGTGCCGCAGTGAAGGCCAAAAGGATCCGAGCGATTGCTGCAGTTGATGAAACTACGAACCGAACCTGGTCTTGAACAATGGATGATAAGCCCTGATCAAGATAGTAACAGATAGTATTAATTGATAAATATGTATATAGTGAGAATGGACATTTTTAGTGATGATGATGACGACGACTTTGATGGTGTTATCAATGTTTATGAATTATTGACATGATTGTTATTACCACCATTACTTTTGTAAACATGATCAATATTAAATCACCATTACTGTATTATTATTCCAATTCTGATGACGTATGGCCTGCCCTTGCGCCGAGGTGGGTAACCATCAGAGATAGCAGCGGCAAGAGATATATGTCTTGACGAGGCATGAGACGCCCAGAGGGAGAGAAACAAGGGACAATGATGAATGGTCAACGAATGGATGCATACTCATATACTAATAAAATCTAATAAAATCTAATAGATACATCATTGTGAATCATACATACAAACCTTAGACATGTTATACATACACACATTATAGTCATGAAATTCTACTCGTCAGGAACCAGATGGCCCATGGCGGGCCCCATGGCATCATATGGCATCCCTGGCGCAAGGCTACTGGCTGGTGAGATGCAGCACGTCAAAAATGGGCTGGTGACGTGTTCAACATGGCCCTTGCCGAGATGTTGCGAATGTATGCGAATGTTGCGTTGTTGAAGTTTTTTCATCTTGCTTCATCTTGTTTCTGTTGACGATGTTTGATGTTCATGTTTTGTCTATGTTGGTGCTGAGTTGGGTTGGTTGCTTCACTTTAGCGTGGAACGAAGTTGCCGGCCTAGATATTATTATAGCAGTGGCGGACTCTTTAAGACGGACTCGAGAATATGCGGGATGCCAGAGCCAGTCATGCAGAGCTTGTTGGACAGCTGCTTCAGTGTTGCGATCAGTGTGAAAGTATGCTTTAAACTTTAGACAATTTGTCTCTGTGCATTGGAATGGGCAAAAGTGTGGTTTTGCTTTCTTAAGCTTGCTGCAGAATTTGGTCAGCAGCATGTAAGTGCATGTAAGTACACTGTACCTCCTTATCTCGCGTACATACTATGAAGTTGCCCTAAGCTCTCCTTAATAGATGCAGGTTGTACGCGGGTACATGTACAGAATGGACGGCAGAAGGGATGCTTTCAGTTTCAGAAACATTTGAGCTGAGCCCAAGTAGGAAGACTTGGCCATGCCCGCGGAAAGTGAAGTTCGCCAGTCCTCACGTCATGTCATTTGATCCTTGGACCCTGGAGTTGCTGTCCATGCTTTGCTTAGCTCATGTCAGTGAGAAAGCTTGCAGGGAAAAACAGAGCCAGCTGCCATCAGGTACTCCTGCTGATCTCAGAGGATGTGGGACATTGCTTTTGCTATTGGGGTATCTCTTATGGATTCTTATGGTATCTTTAATCACTTTCTTTGACCTCACCAGATCTACCAGCCCACCTTGCCCTCTGGGCCTTGTCCCAATCCCTGCAGGCCAAGCATCGCAACGATCTGGTGGAGGCCAAGGTTGATGCGGCGGATGGTGCACGGAAGGAGATCGGCGCCCTTTGAACTGGAAATGCCTACTGCTCACTCTGCGGACTCTGGAAATAGGAGAAATATATACATATATATACTAAATAATACTAAATTATACTAATATATACGTATATATATTGTGAATTTCCCATGCCCCATTTCCATTTGCCAGGTACATTCTTGGATGTTGTGGCCTGCTGCCGCTCTTTGGGATCAATAGGCCTTGAGCCTTCACTGGCTTGGTCAAAACAGGAATTGCAGTGAAACCGCTTGGTTT